>ERZ1090869.257-NODE-257-length-29073-cov-6.106761_pt1 | contig 29073 bp, 19 predicted proteins | sample MGYA00478474_ERZ1090869 | MGnify/ENA primary metagenome ERZ1090869 (study PRJEB33644, sample SAMEA5815748) | chicken gut metagenome | biome: Chicken; feature: Gastrointestinal Tract; material: Caecum | place: Ireland | collected 2019-01-01 | study: A study of the... | reverse complement strand
CTTGCTTGACTGCTCTATGATTCTCAGAATACTTTTTCAAAATTGATTTCCGTGCATACCCTGCGAGAAGCCGCAGGGCATGGCTTTTTCCGGTTACAGCAGATCTTCCTGGTAATGGGCGCGCTCGCCGCCCACAAATTTCGGGCGCGTGCGGGCACAGAGCAGGATGGCCTCGCCGATCTTCGAAAGGCTGAGCCGCACGGGCACGGCAACCGGCGCGAGATGCATGCCAATCAGCGTGCCGCCGATGTCGATGCCGGCGCGGGCGCGCACCTCCTCCACCGCGCAGGGGGATTCCATCGCCTGCCACGCCGCCGTGGCAAAGGAACCGCCCGCTTTCGGCTGCGGTACGACGTTCACACGCTCCAGCCGGTAGGCGCGCCGGGCCGCGTCCTCCACAATCAGTGCGCGGTTCAGATGCTCGCAGCACTGGGCCGCCAGATATACGCCGTGCCGGTCCAGGACGGGCGCAATCCCGGAGAGGATGGCCCCGGCAATGTCCGGGTGGGAATCCGTCCCGATCCGGCTGCCTGCCACCTCGCTCGACGAGCAGCCCACCACGAAGAGATCGCCCTCCTCGAGTTTGGCAATGTCCAGCAGCTCCGTGACGGCGCGTTCCGCCTCCTCGCGGACCTGCTGCAAAAACGCTTCCTCCGTTTTCATCTCAATGGCCTTCTTTCTGTTCTTCCGCTTCCGGTTTCTTTCCATAGGCGCGTTCAGCGGCCTCACGCGCCAGATTGATGACAAACTTGCCGTCCCCCTCCTGCGGGTTTACGCCCGCAGGAATGGTGGCATACACCTCCGCCACCATCGATCGCATCCAAAGCCCGGGCGTGATGCGCAGCGAATAGCCGCAGCCGTTTTCCGTGATCCAGTCGTAAAAATTGGCACGGGGCAGACCGTAGGCGGAAAGGATCGTCATCATCACGCCGCCGTGCGTCACAACGACGGCGCTCGTGGTGCCGCTGCGCATCAGCCCCTCCACCAACTTTTCAAACGATTCGCACACGCGGTGCATGAATACCGCGCCCGATTCCCCGCCGGGAGGGGTGGCCTGCGCGCCGCTTTCCATCCACTCTGCGAAATGGGGATCTTCCTTTGCCAGCTGTTCCGCCGTTTTTCCCTCCCATTCGCCGAAATCACACTCGCGCAGGCCGTCCAGCACAATGGGCTGCACGCCGGGATAGAGCACGTCCAGCGTCTGGCGGCAGCGAAGCAGCGGGCTGGAGAAGTATGCTTTTGCCGTGGGATAGCCGCCTTTGGCGCGCAGGTCCAGCAATCGCTTTTTGCCTTCCTCCGCGAGAGGCACGTCCGTGGAGCCGATGTATTGGCCGCGCAGGTTTCCCTCCGTGACGCCGTGGCGGATGAGATGAATGAGATAGGACTGCATCAGTTCTGACTTCCTTCCTCCGGTTCTGCCGGTTTTCTGTGGTGCGCTGCTTGCGGGCTTCCGTGCACGGGCGGCCGGCCCGGCGCCGTTCCTGCGGCAGCGCCCAAAATGTGGGGTTCCCAAATCATAAAAATCTACTGTATTTAGCGGTTTACAAATCGTACACTATGGTTTATACTTTACTTTGTGTTATTCCGTTTTTTCGACCCGGTTCGAGCCCGGGCAGCCCAACCGGCGGACGAGGGAGCCGGAGGGCGGGAGGAGGAACTGTATGAACAGCCATTTTCCGCGCATCATCACACTGCTTCGCAAAGAGCGCGGCCTCAGTCAGAAAAAAGCGGCGGAGGCGCTGCACATCTCGCAGGCGCTGCTGTCGCACTATGAAAAGGGCATCCGCGAATGCGGGCTCGATTTTGTCGTGCGCGCCGCCGATTTTTACGGCGTTTCCTGCGATTATCTGCTGGGCCGTACGCCGGACCGCAGCGGTGCCATCCTCAATATGGAAGATATCCCGGAGCCGGATGCTGCCGGCAAGGAAAACCGGTTCCGCGGCAGCCTGCTGCCCACGCTGAACAAGAAGCTGATCGCCAATTCACTCAATATCATCTATGATCTGCTCCAGACCTGCGGCAACAAGGCTGTGACAAATGAGATTTCCGGCGCGCTGAACGCCGCTGTCTATAAATCGTTCCGCATCCTCTATTCCGCCAATCCGAAGAATCCGCAGGGCCTCTTCGCCGTGCCGGAACGGCTCGGCAAGGGCATGGCGGACGCCGCGCAGAATATTGCGGAGGCAAATGCCGCCTGCCTGATGGCTGGTGAGAATGCCGGGGAGCTCGAGGGCCTCGGCAAGGAGGACCCCCCTGCCCTTTCCCCGGAACAGCTTGCGGAAAAATATCCGCTGTTCGCCAGCTCCCTCTTCAATCTGATCCGCAACACGGAAAGCCGCATGGGTGTTTCCCATGCCAAAAAGGAAAAGTAACGCACATTCCGCGCAGAGGCCGCCGTCAGGCGGCCTTTTTTGCGCCGCCTTCCGGGCGTCGTCGGTTCTCAGCACAGGTGGAGCGCGTCCACTCCTGTCCTCGTCAGGTGGGCGCGGCCCTTCCGCAGCACGGCGAGGTTGAACAGAAAGCCGGGCTTTTGTGCCGCTTCCATCGCGGTGTGGCAGAACAATTCGTATAATTCGCTTCGATAATACACATCGTAATCTCCTTGCCCCCACACGGAGACATCGTAATCGAGCACGACAAGGCCGAGATCAGCCAGGCGGCGCAGGGCCGCGCCGCGCTCCTTCACGAGATCCATCGAATCGTCTGTTTCGGTGATGCGCACAGCGTCCAGCGCCACGGAGAGCAGTTCCTCCTCCTCGCTGCTGTGCAGCTCAAAGCGCACGATCGGGTAGCGCGCTGCTTGGCTCAGCTCGATGAGCATCTGCTTTTCGCGCCGGGTCAGCGTCAGGTTTGCCAGATCCATTTTGGAACCTCCTTCAAGGAAAAAAGCTTTACACAATCCCCAATGCATATTTTGCCGCCAGCACACGCACAACGGCTTCCTTCAGCGTGGCCATGGGCACCTCGCCGCTCTCCACGGCGTCATAGAGCGCCTGGTAATCGTTCCGGCAGTCGGAGGAAAGCAGCAGATCGTTTCCGGCCAGGAAGGCCTGCACGGCCGCGCTCTTGCCGCCGGTGAAATCGGTGACGGCGTCCATCACGAGATCATCGGTGAGGATCAGGCCGGTGAAGCCGAGCTCCTCCCGCAGAATCTCATGAACGGCGGGGGAGAGGGAGGCTGGTGCGTCCGGGTCCATGCAGGACACCACATTGTGGGAGACGAGCACGAACGGCGCTTTTGCCTCGATGCCGGCGCGGAAGGGCACGAAATCGGAGCTGTCAAATGTTTCCATCGGCCTGTTGTCATAGGCAAGGCCCGTGTGCGTGTCCGCGTTGTTCCCGTAGCCGGGAAAGTGCTTGAGCGTGCAGGCGATGCCGGATGCGCGGTATGTTTCCACCGAAAGGCGCACAAACTCCGCCGTCCCGGCTGCGTCCTGCCCGAACGCCCGGTCATAGATGAAATCCTGCGGGTTGGTGGAGACATCCGCCACGGGGGCGAGGTTCATGTTCAGACCGAGGCTCTTGAGCAGGCTTGCCTTTTCCTTCGTGTCGCTCTCGATCGCGTCGAAGCCGCCCTCGGCGAACACGTCGCGCGGGGAGCGGAAGGGCTGATCGGCAAACTGGCTGTAGCGGCTGATCCGCACCACGGTGCCGCCCTCCTCGTCGCAGCAGAAAAACATGTTCGTGCGGCTGGAATTGTTGTAGGAGGCGAGTGTGGAGCGCACCTGATCCGCCGTCTTCGGTTCAAAGAAATCGGCCATCAGGCAGTAGCCGGCGGGCTGGCAGTCGTCGATCAGCTTGACAGCCCCGTTCACAGGGCAGCGGAAGATAAAAACCTGGCCCACGAGATCGGCTACACTCATCGTTTCCATTTTCGCATACGCATAGTCATAGTAGGCGGAAAAAAGGCCGTTGTCGTCCGGCATCCCCTCCTGCCCCGCCGGCGCAGAGGAAGCCTGAGAGGACACGGGGACAGACGAGGGCTCCTCCGGTGCGGAGGAGAAAGGCGCGGGCTGCTCCGCCTGCGAGGGCGCCGTGCTCACCGTTACCCCTGGCAGGAAGGGAAGCGGCTTCAGGGTCCCCAGCACCCAGCCTCCCACAAGGCAGACGACGGCCAGCAGCGTGATCAGCACGGCGTGGCCGATGAAGCGGCCCACACCGGAGCTGTTGGAATGGGATCTGCGCGGCATGAGACTCCCTCCTTTGCGAAATAAGGGCTGCAGCTGCGGATTCTGTCATCCTTCATTATAGATCATCGGGCCGGAAAGCGCAAACAGACTTTCAGCCGATGTCGTACACGCTGCGCACCCGCACGCGGTCGATTTTGCCGGAAAGCACGCGCACGCGCTTTTCGCCGGCCTCCATGTCGAAGTAGTTGTCGGAGAGCACCCAGTCCTCCTGTTCGTTGAGCAGCTCCACACAGGAGGCATAGGCGGCGGCCGTCACCACGAGTTCATCCCCCTCCACGCGCACGGAGAGCGCCGGGTCCTCGTATTCATAGATCTGCGGCGTGCAGAAGAGGGCGCTGCCCTGTGAGAGGATCTCGCCGTTTTCCAGAAGCTCAAACCACACGTGGTGGCGGCGCAGGTCCGCCTGCGGCAGCTCCTGCTTTTCCAGCCACACGGCGGAGAGAGGCGCGGCCGTCACGTCCTCGCTGTGCGTTTCCAGCACGCGGGAGCGGCTGTCGCGCAGGCTCCAGCGCACCGTGAGGTGCTTTTCTTTGCGCATTTCATTGGAAACATTCAGCCGGATGCTTTTTTTCGGAGCGGGGCCGCGCGCGTTGACGTTCCAGCCCTGCGTGAGCATGCCCTCCTCGCAGCAGGAGAGCAGCACCGGCGCGAAGAAACGTTTTTCAAAATAGTGCAGCGCTTTCCAGCGGCCGAAATAGTCGATGGAGGACCAGGAGGCGACGGGCCAGCAGTCGTTGAGCTGCCACACGATGGCTCCCATGCAGCGGCCGCGGAAGCGCCGCCAGTGCTCCACCGCGTAGCGCATGGCCTGCGCCTGCATGAGCTGCGAGGCGTAGACAAACAGCGGCAGGCTTGTCGGATAGCGGAAATATTCCGTGAGATATGTCATCATCTTGGCGTAGCCGCCGCTGCATTTCTGGTGGCGCTGCATCACGTAGGAGAAGGGATTGCGATCCTCCGGCTCGGTGAACGATTCGATCGTCTTCATCGCGGGCATCGATTCAAAGCCGAATTCGGAAGCATAGCGGAACAGGTGGCTGCGGTATTCCGGGAAGGGCCGGAAGCCATGCCAAACCTCCCAGTAGTGCGCGTCGCCGCGTGTTTCGTCCTGCGGCAGGTCAAAGTCGCCGCCGGAGGACGGGCTGGAAGGCCAGTAGAAGGTGTCCGGATCCTCGCGGCGCAGAATTTTGGGGATCACATAGCTGTACATGCGCGTGTAATCGCCCTTGAGCTGCGGCGTTTCGCCGTAACCGTCATAGAGGAAACTTTCCATCTCGTTGTTCCCGCACCAGAGCGCCAGGCAGGCGTGGTGACGGATGCGCCGCGCATTTTCCTCGATCTCGCGCGTGATGTTTGCTTCAAACGATTCCGTCAGGCGGTAGGTGGCACAGGCAAACATGAGATCCTGCCATACCAGCAGGCCCAGCTCGTCGCAGGCATCGTAGAAGGCGTCGTCCGGGTAGTAGCCGCCGCCCCACACGCGCACCGTGTTGAAATTGGCCAGCGCGGCCTGCTCCAGCAGATGACGCGTCCGTGACGGTGTGACGCGGCCGAGCAGGCAGTCCTCCGGGATGTAGTCTGCGCCCATGGCGAACACGCACACGCCGTTGACCTCGTGGGCGAAGCTTTCTCCCCACTTGTCGGGCGCGCGGTGCACGCGCATGGTGCGCAGGCCGATGCGCCTCTCCCACACATCCGCCGGTTCGCCTGCGCAGAACAGTTCCACACGCACCGTGTAGAGCGGCTGCGCGCCGTAGCCGCGCGGCCACCACAGCTGCGGCTGCTCGATTTCCACCTCGCCGGCGGGGGCTTCCCAGCTCTGCGAACCGCCGTCCGGGCCGGTCACCGTCACGCGCCAGCCGTCCGCAGTGCCTTCCGTGTGCAGGCGGAAGGAGAGAAACACGCGCCCGTCCTCATGGCGCTGGCGCACAAGCACATCCGTGAGGCGGGCGGTGTCGATGCCCAGAAGCGACACGGGCCGCGTCAGGCCCATGTCCGGCAGGCGGGGCCCCCAGTCCCAGCCGAACATGCAGCTCGACTTGCGCAGATAGGGAAAGCCGTCCACGGTGTCGCCGTTGCAGGGAATGGAGCCGTTTTCCGCCACCTGCTGCTCCAGGAAGGGCAGCGGCGCGTGCAGCCGCACCTCCAGGCGGTTTGTCCCCTCGCGCAGCACGCCCTTCACCGGGAATTCCCACACCCGGTGCATGTTGCAGGCGGAGCCGACGCACGTCCCGTTGAGCCAGACGTCCGCCAGCGTGTCGATCATCTCAAAGCGGAGCAGCAGGCGCGCGCAGGAGAGCAGATCGCCGTCTGCCGAAAAAGTGAGGGCGTACGTGCAATCCTCGCGGGAAAGCGCAAACGCTTCCGTCTCGTTGTCCCGATAATAGGGGTCCGCGATCTCGCCGCAGCGCGTGAGATCGCCGTAAAGCGAGCAGGGAATCTGCGTTTCGATCTCCCTGCCGTGCCACAGGAGTTTCCACCCTGCGGCAAGTTCCTGTCGTTTCAATCCGGTTCCTCCTGTCCCGACCGCCAGGCGGCCATTCTAAAAAGGGACAGCTTGCCGGAAAAAGGCAAACCGTCCCCCTGCGTTTCCAAACGAGAAAGGGTGAGGCGAAAGAGCGCCGGGCCGTCAGGCCAGATGGACGGCGACTGCCTCAAAGTTGGCGCGCAGCTCCACGGTGAGCTTCCCGTTCTCCAGTGTGACCTCGTTGCCCTCGGTGCACAGCACACGGCGGATCTCCGAAGCCTCCACCGGCAGTGTGACGCGCTCCGGCAGCTCGCCGCCGAAGGTGTGCACCGTCACGAGCGTTTCGCCGTTCTCGCCGCGGCGGCACACGGCCTGCCATCCTTCGGGATGGCGCATGCTCTCGCTGCGCTCGCCGTAGAAGTACGAAACGCCGCGCTGCACGATCGGCCGGATCTCCTTATAGAAGGAGATGCCTTCCTCCGCCAGCTTCCACTGCGCGTCGCTCAGGTCATACACGTCGCCGGAAAGGCACAGCACACCGAGGAAACCGTTGACCATGGAATAGTTGATGCGGCGCAGAGAATCACCTGCGCGCAGCACGGCCCAGATCTGCGACTGCGCCGGAAGCATGAGCTTCTGCAGGTTTGCCGCGATGATCGGGATCTCCACGCATTCATGCGCGTCGGAGAAGGAAGCCATGTTGCTCAGCCGCAGGAACGAAGGCTCGAGACGGTTGCCGCCGGAGGAGCAGCACTCAATGCACAGGCCCGGCACCTCGCGGCGCAGCATGCGGAAGAAGTCCAGCGTGCCCTGCATGTTCTGCTGCAGGCCCTCGCCGGGGCTTTCCCAGCCGTCGCAGCCCAGGCCGATCGTCTCATTGTAGTCGATCTTGATGTAGGCGAAGCCATAGCGGTTCAGGAAGTCCGCCACGCGCTCATGCAGATATGCCTTGACCTCCGGGTTCTGCATATTGAGGAAGCGGCGGGTTCCCTCGTCGATGAGGGCGCCATTGCGTTTGAGAAGCCATTCTGTTTTGTGCTGGGAAATCTGGGAGCGGGGCCCGCACGTTTCCGGTTCAAACCAGATGCCGGGTTTCATGCCCGCGTCTCGGATGAGATCCACGGTGCGCTGCAGGCCGCCGGGGAAAAGCTGCTCTTCGTTCGGAATCCAGTCGCCGTTGCACAGGCCCCACGGCACTTCCCGGCTCCCGTACCAGCCGCAGTCGATCACGAGATACTCCATGCCCTTGTCCCGGATGCAGTCCACAATCCGGCTCAGGTTTTCATAGGAGGGAACGCCCCAGGTGGTGCAGTATTCATTGAACATCACGGGAGGCAGGCGATCCTTGTCCACGAAATCCTCCATGTGGATGGTCAGCAGCCGCTGGAACACCTGATCCGCCGCCCCGCGGCCGGACGTGAACAGCGCTTCCGGTCCGGTGAAGGATTCGCCGGGCTGCAGCGTTTTCCACCAGTGGCCGAATTCATAGCCCGCCTGAGCGGCCGTCATGGAAAGGCCGCTGTCCTTGCGGCGCAGCTCCATCTCCCAGGAAGCGGGGCACGCAAGCTGCATGGCCCACACGACGCCGCGCCTTTTGTCCTCCACGGCGGCGAAGGGGTGGTAATGGCGCACCGGCATAGAGCCAACCTGGCCGAAGCGCTCCACACGGAAGCCGTGCGTGGACCACGAGGGCTCCAGCCCGAGCGATTCCACGCTCTCGCACACGAAGCGGCCTTCCGCGCTCCAGGCGGAACGCGCGCGGTGCACCGTCAGGCAGCCCGGCGCGTCGCCATCCTCAAACGGCGTCAGGCCGCCCATGTTCACACTGGAGAGATATTCCAGCGTCAGGGGGGCGGCAGTTTCATTCACAAACGTGGTGGAGACGCGCACCGCCTTCAGGCCCTCATGCCAGGTGACCGTGTGGCGTGCCACACGTCCCTCGCCGTCGGAAAGGGTGGTCACAATCCGGTCGCCTTCCTGCTCCTGGGAAAGAAAATGCATCCGCCTGGTGGAGGCGGAAGCGCACATTGTGTGGCCGTTGCCGTAAGCGGGGGGGACGAGATCGCCGCGCACGTGCACCTGCACGAGGCTGTCCACGGCGCAGTCCTTTTTCACAATCTCAGGTTCCGTTTCCGCCGGAACCAGAAGAAAGCCGACATGCTTTTCCTCGTCCGTCAGGTAAAGGGCGACCATGTCGCCCAGCGGGAAACGGCTCATCAGGGTTGCCATCAGGAATCCTCTCCTTTTTCTTTATATTATTTTGTTTCATTGTGCCTGTCTGTTTTCTAAAAAATAGCATAGGAAAACGTCCTTGTCAAGATTGCTCGAAAAATCGAAGTTCCGTTCATTTTTCCGTTGACATCGCCTGCCTGTTGTGATATGATCACGGCAGAAAAGTAAAACGTTTAGCCTGTGCTGTGTGAAAAAGTGCCGGCTGCCCGCATTGGTGTGGACAAGGGAGGGGGCAGGTTCATTTTCACAAAGTAAGGAGGATGTGCGCGGTGGAAGGCGTGCCGCTTTTTTTCAGAGAAAAAGTGAAACGTTTTGCTTTGTGAAAACGGAGCGGGCAGCCCGTTCCCATGACTTCCCCGAAACAAAAGGAGTGTAACGGAAAATGGCGGAAAAATTTCAGGCAAGCTTTGATTCCCTGCGTCAGTACCAGTGCCCGGACTGGTTCCGCGACGCAAAATTCGGCATCTGGTCCCACTGGGGCCCGCAGTCTGTCCCCATGTACGGCGACTGGTACGCCCGCAACATGTACATCCAGGGCACGCCGCAGTACCTCTATCATCTGCGCCACTACGGCCATCCGTCCAAGTTTGGCTACAAGGATCTCTGCGCGCTGTGGAAGGCCGAAAAGTTTGATCCGGAAGCCCTCATGGATCTCTATGTCAAGGCCGGTGCGCGCTACTTTGTCGGCCAGGCGATGCACCACGACCATTTCTTCAACTACGATTCCGCGCTGAACCGCTTCAATTCCGTTCAGGTGGGCCCGCACAAGGATATCTGCGGCCTGTGGAAGAAGGCGGCGGACAAGCACGGTCTGCCCTTCGGCCTCACGGAGCACCTCGGCGCGTCGTTCTCCTGGTGGTATGTGAACAAGAACCACGACAGCTATGGCCCCTATGCCGGTGTGCCGTATGACGGAAACGATCCGGCCTACCGTGATTTTTATCACGACAACGCTTCGGAGCACATCGACAACGAAGGAACCATGGATCTGCACAAGTGGTATACGAAGAACCGGAAGTTCCGCGAATACTGGCTGGCCGTCATGAAGGAACTCATCGATAAATATCAGCCGGATCTGCTCTACTCCGACGGCGGCCTGCCGTTTGCCGAGCTGGGCGTAGGCACCCCCGGCGATGCTGACTATTCCTTCGGCCTGGAGGCCGTGTCCCATCTCTACAATACGTCCATTGCAAAGTACGGCGAAAACCGCGCCGTATACAACCAGAAGGATCGCCGCCCGGAGGTTTACCGCATCGGCGTGCTCGACATCGAGAAGAGCCAGCTGCCCGACATCCTGCCCCAGCCCTGGCAGACGGACACCTGCATCGGCAACTGGTTCTACGACGTGCGTCAGACCTTCAAGCGTCCTTCCCACATCGTGGAGATGCTCGTCGACATCATCTCGAAGAACGGCACCATGCTGCTCAACGTGCTCCAGCGTCCGGACGGCTCCATCGACGACGAAGCCGTGTGGATCCTGGAATCGCTGGCCGGCTGGTTTGCCGTTTGCAGCGAAGGCGTCTACGGCACGCGCCCGTGGCGGATTTCCAGCGAGGGCGATACCCGCACTGTGATCGAGGGCTTCACCGAGACAGAAGCCGCCTGGACCTCCTCGGATTACCGCTTCACCTGCAAGGGCAACACGGTTTACGCCTTCCAGATGCGCGCGCCCGAGAACCGCACCGCCGTCGTCAAGAGCTTCCTGCCGAGCGAGAAAGTCCGCTCCGTGCGCCTGCTGGGCGAAGGCAATGTGCCGTTCGCGCAGAACTTTGGCACGCTCACCGTCAAGCTGCCGGACAAGATGCCCACGGACATGGTCAACTGCCTGGCAATCGAACTTGAAAACGCCTGATTTTCCCCCTATGAAAGGCCGGATCCGAAGCAGGATCCGGCCTTCTTTTTCCACATTTTTTCGGGAAACGGCGCAAAAAAGGAGGCCCCCAAAGGGAGCCTCCTCCGCATCGCCGGAAAAACCGGCGCAGTTATGCGATTGTTATTCGATGGTGATGGCCGTCACGCTGCAGGCCGGCAGAGTGAGGCACAGGGAGCCGCCCTTCCACTGCACATCGAGCGGAACGGGCTTTACGGTGTCGGGCTGCTCAAAGGTGTTGTGCGCATCCATCACGCCGGCAAGCGTGCGGGCAGAGGCCTTCGCACCCTCGCGGCCGGGCACATGCACGGTGAGCGGTTCCCCGCCGGAGAGCGAGGTGTTGGCCACGGTGATGTGGATGCGGCCTTCGCTGTCAATCGAAGCGGACTCGTGCAGGTTCGGCACGCGGCTTTCCTCGTCGCCGACCTCACGCGTTTCCGTGTAGCTTTCCAGCAGGTTGGCGTCCTGATGATCCTTGTAGAGATCGAACACGTGGTACGTCGGGGTGAGCAGCATCTTTTCGCCGTCGGTGAGCACCATGGCCTGCAGCACGTTGATCGTCTGCGCAATGTTCGCCATGGTCACGCTGTCCGCGTGGCGGTTGAAGATGTTGAGCGTGATGGCCGCGGTGACGGCGTCGCGCATGGAGTTCTGCTGATAGAGGAAGCCGGGGTTCGTGCCGGGCTCGACGTCAAACCACGTGCCCCACTCATCCACCACCAGATCCACATGGCGTTCCGGATCATGGCGGCGCATGATTTCCAGATGGTTCGAGATGAGCTCCTCCATCCAGAGCGCGCTCACGATGGTGGACCAGTACTCTTTCTCCGGGAAACCGGTGGCAGAGCCCTTCTTCGACCAGTCGTGCGCGTCAATGCGCGTGTAGTAGTGCAGGCTGATCGCGTTGCAGTACTGCCCGGCCAGGGCCATGAATTTGTCGGTCCACTCGTAATCCTCCACGTTCGGGCCGCACGCGATCTTGTAAATCTTGTTGTCGCCGTAGTTGCGGACATACGTCGCATAGCGGCGGAACTGATCCGCGTAGAATTCCGGGCGCATGTTGCCGCCGCAGCCCCAGTTTTCATTGCCCACGCCGAAGTAGGTGAGCTTCCAGGGCTCCTCGCGGCCGTTCTTGCGGCGCAGCTCCGCCATGGGGGAGACGCCGTCAAACGTCATGTACTCGACCCACTCGCTCATCTCCTGCACGGTGCCGCTGCCCACGTTGCCGTTCACATACGGCTCGCAGCCCAGTTGGCGGCACAGCTCCATGAACTCGTGCGTGCCGAAGGAATTGTCCTCCACGACGCCGCCCCAGTTCGTATTGACCATGCGCTTGCGCGTCTCCTTCGGGCCGATGCCGTCTTTCCAGTGGTATTCATCTGCAAAGCAGCCGCCCGGCCAGCGCAGCACGGGAATGCGGATATTCCGCAGCGCCTCCACAATGTCGGTGCGCATCCCGTTCACGTTCGGAATGGAGCTGTTTTCTCCCACGAAGAAGCCGTTGTAGATGCAGCGGCCCAGGTGCTCCGAAAAGTGGCCGTAGATGTTGCGGTTGATCACAGCTCCCTTTCGGGCTGTGTTGACGAAAAGATTTGCCATGTTTGTATCCTCATTTCTGTAATTGGTAAAAAGCTTACATGCGCGGCCGGTGCGGAGGAGGGCTTACGCCTCCTTCACGTCAAAGAAACAGCAGAGCGTTTCCCTGCCGGTGAGCTCCAGGCTGCGGCTGTCCGGCTGGGAACCGCCGGCCGTCAGGCAGTAATGCCCAGGCAGCACGGCGCGGGAGCCGTCTTCCGCCACGGTAAGCATGGCGGAAGACGGAATCTGCAGCGTGACATCCTTCTCCTCGCCGGGGTCCAGCTCCACGCGGGCAAAGCCGCACAGGCTGCGGATGGGCTGGTTTTCGCCCGGACGGCCGGAGAGGTAGAGCTGCACCACTTCGGCGCCGGCGCGGGAACCGGTGTTGCGCACCTTTACCGTCACCTGCATGTCGCTGCCTGCGGCAATCGACTCGGGCGCATCCAGCTTCTCATAGGAGAACGCCGTGTAGGAAAGGCCGTAGCCGAAGGGATAGAGCGGCTCCTCATGCAGATAGCGGTACGTGCGGTCCTTCATGCTGTAGTCTTCGAAGTCCGGCAGCGGATTCGACGGCGCATAGAAGGTCACGGGCAGGCGGCCGGAGGGGCTGTACTTGCCCAGCAGCAGCTCCGCCACAGCCTGGCCGCCCCAGGCGCCGGGATACCAGGCCTGCACGATGGCGGCGCAGTGTTCCTGCGCGTAGCTCAGATTGAGCGCGCTGCCGGCCAGCATCACGAGGATGACCGGCTTGCCGGTGGAGACAACCGCCTCCAGCAGCTCCTGCTGAGCCGGCGGCAGGTCGAGGCCGAGCTTGTCGCCGGAAGCGCTCAGGTTCGAGGTGTCGCCCTGCTCGCCTTCCATGGTCTCGTCGAGGCCGAGGCAGAGCACCGTCACGTCGCTCAGGGAGGCGACGGCCTTCGCCTCCGCCAGGCGGTCGCCCGGCAGGGCCAGGCCCTCCACGCGGTCCTTGAACAGGTGGCTGCCTTCGCTGTAGAAGAGGCGCACGCCGTCGCCCAGCTCCTGGCGCAGGCCTTCCAGCACCGTCACGCTGCGGGAGGGAGTGCCGTGGTAGTTGCCGTTCAGGGAGGCGCGGCTGTCCGCGTTCGGGCCGATCACGGCAACCTTGTGCAGTGCTTCGCGGTTGAGCGGCAGCAGGCCGTCGTTCTTGAGCAGCACCAGGGAGCGGCGTGCCGCTTCGAGCGCCAGCGCGTTGTGCGCCGGGGAATCGGTGTCCTCATAGGGGATCTTGTTGTATTCGCACTTCTCGTCGAACATGCCGAGCAGGTAGCGCGTGGTGAACAGCCGTTCCGCCGCCGTGGTGAGCTGATCCTCCGTGATCAGCCCCTGCTGCAGCGCCTCGAGCAGGTGGCCGTACATGGAGCCGCAGTTGACGTCGCAGCCGTTCTGCAGTGCCAGTGCCGCGGATTCCTCCGGCGTCGAGGTCACTTTGTGGGTTGTGTGGAAGTCGCAGATAGCCCAGCAGTCGGAGACCACATGGCCCTCGAAGCCCCAGGTGTCGCGCAGGATGTCCTTGAGCAGCGTTTTGCTGCCGCAGCAGGGCTCGCCGTTTGTGCGGTTGTACGCACCCATGACGGCCTCCACGTTGCCTTCCTTCACGCAGGCTTCGAATGCGGGCAGATACGTTTCCCACATATCCTTCGGCGTGGCGTGCGCGTCAAATTCGTGGCGCTTGCCTTCCGGGCCGGAATGCACGGCAAAGTGCTTGGCGCAGGCAGCCGTTTTCAGGTATTCGCCGTCGCCCTGCAGGCCCTTGATGAACGAGACGCCGAGGCGGGAGGTGAGGAACGGGTCCTCGCCGTACGTCTCGTGGCCGCGGCCCCAGCGCGGGTCGCGGAAGATGTTCACATTCGGGGACCAGAGCGTCAGGCCCTTGTAGATATCGCGGTCGCCCAGGGCGGACTGCATGTTGTACTTGGAGCGCGCCTCGTCTGCAATCACGGAGCCAATCTCCTGCATCATGGGCGCGTCAAACATGGCGGCCATGCCGATGGCCTGGGGGAACATGGTGGCCGTGCCGGCGCGGGCGACGCCGTGCAGGCCCTCATTCCACCAGTTGTAGGCCGGGATGCCCAGCCGCGGGATGGCGGGAGCCTGGAACAGAAGCTGCGAAGCCTTCTCCTCCACCGTCATCTGCGCTACCAGTTCCTTGGCCAGCTTTCTTGCGGTTTCACGTTTCATCATTGCGTTGCACCTCTTGTTGAAAAAGTGGAGAGCAGGCCGCTGCCCGCTCGCTTGGTCGCTGGGATCATTGTTTCGCCGTGGCGCGCTCGTAGGAATACCCGCGGTCGCTTTCGCCGGAAACGGGCGTCAGCTCGAAATAGACGAGCGCGTTTTCCGCCAGCTCCAGCGAGAAGGTGAGCGCCTCGCCGCCGGAAAGGGGGCGCGTCTGCACACAGGGGGAGGCGGCGCTGCGCAGCAGCTCCTTCTGCTCCTCCGTCAGGCAGGACGGTTCGCCCAGGTCATGCCATACCTTGAGCGGGTTGGCGTGGGTTTCGTCTACCGTTTTGGTCAGCAGGCACCAGCTGCCGCCGGCCTCCGGCAGGGTGAAGGAGAGCGTTTTCGGCCCGTCCGCTTCGTCCATCGTCACGTTCCAGGCCACGCCGGCATAGCTGCCGTCGGCACGGCGCACCGCAACGGCGTCCTCCGAACGCAGCGCGCAGCCGCCCTGCAGCTTCTTGAAGAACGCGAAGGTCCAGAACGTCGGCTTGGTGATGCAGCCGTTTGCCACAAGCCCAAAGCCGCCGTGGAACGGCGTGAAGGGCACGCCGCCTTCCTCAAACACGTCGCCGAACGTCCAGTAGGAATAGGAATCGTTCCAGTCGCCCAGGCTTGCGAGCAGCCGCGCGATGTAGGCCGCGTTGCGCGTCGTGTCGTGGATGGGGCTGTCCGGCCGGTAGGAGGTGTTGAATTCCGTGATGTGCATCGGAATCCCGCGGTATTCCTCGAAGCTGTCGATGATGCCGCGCGAAACCTCCAGCTCTTTCAGGCTTTCCTCCGGGCGACGCAGCGTAGCATAGCTGTAATGTCCGCTTTCCTCAGGCGTGTCGAAGGTGTAGAAATGGCGTGTCACAAAGTCGAGGGGAATCTTCTTTTCACGGCAGAATTTCAGGAATTCGGTGAGCCAGCGCTCGTCGTCCACGCCGCAGATGGCCGGGCCGCCCACGGTGAAGCGGCCGTCCACCTCCTTGATGGCGCGGAACGTTTCCTCAAACAGGCGGAAATACTCCGGCATGTCGGCCCCCTTCCAGAAGCCGGGCAGGTTCGGCTCGTTCCACACCTCAATGGGCCACGTCAGCACGTCTGCACCGTAGCGATCCAGCAGGTGGCGGAGCAGCGCCTGCACCATGGCCTTCCAGTCCTCATAGGAGCGGGGCGGCGTGACGTTGCCCTTCCAGTAAAACACCGTCTGGTCGCCGGAGGCCATCTTTTCCGGCATGAAGCCGAGCTCCAGGAAGGGGCTGAGCCCCACGGAGCGGTAGCCGTCCATCACGCGGTCGAGGTATGTGAAATTGTACTCCGCGTGCGTTTCGCCGTTTGCGTCCTGATAGGTGTGGTAGATTGCCATGTCATCGCAGAACAGGCCGTGGCCGCGAATGTGCCGGAAGCCGATCTCCTTCTGCGTCAGGCGAAGCTCATCCATGTATTCCTGGTGCAGCGCCAGGCCCATGCGGCCCGTGCCGATGCAGAAGTCGGTCCGGTTGCGGAACGACTGGCTGCACGCCGGGTCAAGCCGGTATTGTTTTTCCGTCATAGCTGTTTTTCCTTCCTTTTTACCAGATTCGGTATTTGCCGCTGAGCGCCAGAAGCGCGAAGAAATAGAGGCAGTTGTCGTAATAACGGCGGCCGCCCTTGCGCAGCGTCGTTTCCCAGAAGCGGCGCACCCACTCCTGCACGTGCGTGCCATCCGAGGCGAGGGACGTCTCCGCCAGCGTGGCCAGCAGCCCGACAGGATGCAGGGCCGTCATGCCCTCGACGGGCGTGCCGTCAATGAGGAACACGCCGTCCGTGCGGCCGCCCTGCTCTTCGCTGAAGAAGCGCTGGATGCGCGCCGCGTTGCCGCGCTGCCATTCGTCCGCCGCAAACCAGGCCCAGTCCAGGCCGATGTTTGCCGCCGTGCGGTAGGCGTCGCTGTAGAACCAGTCGTGCCGTCCGCCGTAAAGGTGCGGCGGCGTCTTCTGCGGCGTGCCGTCAAACGCGGCGTATTCCGCGCTCAGGCCCGTTTCGCCGTGGCAGGCCAGATGCAGGTATTCACGGCTGGCGCGCGCCGCCCGTTTCCAGAAGGGGCGGTCCTCCTCGTTGGCCCAGAGGCTGAAGAGATCATAGAAATGCGGCAGGTGATAGGAGGGGTCCGAAAAATCACAGCCCGCCACAAAGCGGATCAGGTAGTTTTCCGGGTCCCACATGGCGCTGCCCGTGCCGGGCTGTTCGCCCTTGTGCACGCAGTCGTGCAGGATCTGCCGCGCTTCCGCGGAGTAGTTGAAGATTCCCTCTCCGTCGCCCCAGCGGTGGGAGGCGAAAAACAGCGCCATGGCGAAGTATTCCTCGCCGTCCGGCGCGGCGCCCTCGGCGTTCTTTTTGCCGTCCGGCGCGCAGCTCCAGGCAAAATAGCCGGCCTCCGGCCCGCTCGTCTGATACATGTACGTTTTGGCCCATTTCCAGATCCGGTCAAACAGATCCTTCCGGTCCATCTGCACGCACATCATCATGCCGTAGGACATGCCCTCCGTGCGGGCGTCATAGTTGCCCGTGTCCTCCAGGTAGCCCATGTCGCTGCCCGATTCATGATAGAAGCGATCCTCCTCCGGGCCGAAGAAGATGGTTTGGAACGCATCCTCCACGCGGCGATCGATCTCTTCCTGCGAATAGCCGCATTCCGCAAAGAGGTTGCGGTATGTTCCGGTGTAAAATGCACCCTGCATCAAAAGTCCTCCTTCCGTATGTGGGGGGCGGTGCGCCGTTCAGCCCTGCTCCGGCAGATCCAGCATCCAGCGGATCGCCGGTTCCAGTCTGGCGTTCCAGAATTCGCCGCTGTGTGTCCCCGGCCCTTCCTCATAGTGGAACGGCACGTTCTGTTCCGTGAGGAAACGGCGGAATTCCTGATTCGGCTCATAGAGGAAGTCCTCCGTGCCGATTGTCAGGAAGAGGCCCGGCAGCGGTTTGCCCGCCTGCACCAGTTCCTTCACAAGCGTTTCGGGGCTGTTGCGGCTTTCGGCGAGCGCTTCCGGTTGGCCGAACATGAGGCTGTAGTACTCGTAGTTCGCAACGCCGTCGGGCGCCGTCTCCGGCCGCATGGCAGCCACCCGGCGCTCGATAAGAGCGGGGGAAAAGGCCGCGATCTTCGCAAAAGCGTCCGGGTAAGCAAGACCGGTGTGGACGGCGCCGAAGCCACCCATGGAGATGCCCGCCACGAAATTGTCCTCCCGATTGCCCGAAAGACCGAACGCGCGGTGGGCAAAATCGGGCAGCTCCTTCCCCACAAATGTGCCGTACTGCCGGCCGGTGGCCTCTCCGTCGAGGTAAAAGCTGTTTTCCCCGTCCGGCATGATCAGGGCCAGATTGTATTTTGCCGCAAGGCTGTAGATTGGCGTGTCAAGCTTCCACGAGGCGGCATCCCCCGTGTAGCCGTGCAGGAGCAGCACCGTCTTGGGCGGGCGGGCAAACTGCTCCGGATTTGCATTCCGATCGGCGTCAAGCGGCAGATAGACATAGAACGATACGCTGCGGGCCAACGCCTGGGAAAAATACCGTGCGTGAAAATCAGCCATGTCCGTTCTCCTCTCTCAGCACCACGTTACGCCTTCGGGGCGGCGTCGGTGAGGAAGCCCATCACGGGGGAGGCGGGGCAGGCTTCCGTTTTCGGCACGTCATAGAACGTCATGCGGTGCGGATCGCTTTCCTTCCAGGCCGGCCATTCCTCCTGCTGGGTGCCGTCGGCGTCGCGGCCGTTCGGGTTGCCCGTCTTGATGAAGTTGGCCCAATAGTTGCACATCTGGCGGGACAGATCGTAGTGCTTGCCGGTGAAGGGACGCCAGCACTTGCCCAGCGTCTCAAAGAAGAACCAGATATCGCTCGAATGGAACGCGCCGTGGCCGTCACCGGGGATCTCCGGCCCGAATTCATAGACATACGTGGCATTCTTCTGCCCGGCTTCCGCGCGGCGGCGGCACAGAATGCGCATGGCCAGCTCAATGGAGGCCACCGTGCCATTCTTTTCGGCCGTCTCAAGCCCCTCGTCCGCTCCGGTGAGCGCCAGGAATTCGGCGGCATTGCCGCCGAAGCAGCGGCTTGCCATGGCTTTCAGCTCCTCCACGCTCTCCGCGTTCGGGGAAGTAAAGAATTCGTTGTTCGTCTCGCCCATGAGCAGCGGCTTGTCCGGCAGGGCGCCGCGCAGTGCGGCTTCCCAGCTGCTGCACGTCTGGAATTTACCGTCGATGGCAATGTTCCAGTTGTGGCCGAATGCGTGGTATGCCTTGAGCACATCGCGGGCCGGCACACGGCGCGCCTCCTCCAGCGAGGAAACGCCCAGGAAGCGGAAGAATTCCACGCCCTTCTGTTCCGCTTCCGCCAGCGTGAGGGGAGAGAACGAATCCTTCTCATACGGGCGGTAGAAAATGCCGCTCTGCACAATCGCGTTCTGGAAGCAGGCCGCGCTCGCCGGGTTGTTGAGCTGCGCCATCACGCTGGCGCCGCCGGCGGACTGGCCGCCGATGGTGATGTGATCCGGATCGCCGCCGAAGGCTGCAATGTTGCGCTTCACCCAGAACAGGCCCGCCTGCTGGTCGAGCAGGCCGAAGTTGGCAGGCGCCTCGGGCGCTTCCGCCGTCAGCTCGGGATGGGCGAAGAAGCCGAACACGTTCACGCGGTAGTTCACGGTGACAACCACCATGCCGCGGCGCGCCAGGCGCTCGCCGTCAAATTCCATCTCCGCCGTGTAGCCGCACTGGAAGCCGCCGCCGAAGTACCACACGAACACCGGCAGTTTCTCGTCCCCCGTGACGGCGGGCGTCCAGATGTTCAGGTAAAGGCAATCCTCGTCCATGGGGATCTGCGGATCCACATGCCACTCCCTGGCATAGAGCTCGTCCGGGTTTTCGCCGGGCGTGCCCTGCATGGAAATGGGCGCAAACTCCAGGCAGTCGCGCACGCCGGCCCAATTTGCCGCCGGCTGCGGTGCGCGCCAGCGCAGCTTGCCCACCGGCGGGGCGGCAAACGGAATGCCGCGGTAAACCGTGATGCGCGGGTTGCCGGCCGGCATGCCGCGCACGGATCCATTTTCAGTCTTTGTTGTTCTCAGCATGGAAAACTCCTCCTTTTACAGTTCCATAAAATTGAGAGGAACGCCGCCGAAACGGCACTGCCTTTCAACATGCCAAACGGCCGTGCAGGGAAGCGCGCGCCGCTTCCCCCCGGCCGGTTGGTCGGCAGGCCCGTGCGGGCCCGCCCTCATGCATTCATTTCACCGTCACGCGCAGCGAGACCTCGCGCAGGGCAGGGTTGACGTCGCGTTCCGGGGAAAGGTTGAAGCGCGGTCTTCCGTCCGCGTCGAAGTGCACGCGGCGAATGCCGGCGCAGCGCTCATGGCTTTCATAGCTGACCTCGCCGTGGAAGGCAATCCACAGGTTGCCGAGATCGTCGCGGAAGAAGGAATTGTGCCCGGGGCCGTATTCCCCGGCCACCGACTGGTAGTGCAGCACCGGCGTGAGGCTCTTGTGCCAGTTTGCCGGATCGGAGAGATCGTCGTGCGGGTCGGCCGTCAGCATGCCCACCACGTAGGTGTAGTCGTTCGCCGCGCCGCCGCTGTAGCTCAGATAGACGCAGTCTTCCGTGACAAACGGATGCGGCCCTTCGTTGTTGATCGTGCCCTGCATGTTCTCCCAGCTCAGGATGGGGCGGGTGAGCAGGCGCGGCTCGCTTGCCAGCATCCAGGGCTTTTCCTCATTGAGTGCGGCAATGTAGATCATGGAACCGGTGTCGAGCGGTGAGTTGATGCCGTTGCGGTACGACCAGGCCACATAGGCGCGGCCGCCCGCCTGGATCACCGTCATGTCAAGCGTGATGCCCTTTTCTGCCAGCGGGGCGCCGTCCGCGCGCACAAGGCGCTTCGGCTCCTCCCAGCTTGCCGGGTCAATGAAGCTCCCGCCGCGGCGCAGGTGCATCACATGGCACTGCGGCCCCCAGACCTTGCCGCTGATGGCAAAGAAGATGTAGGGTTCGCCCCCCACTATGTGGAATTCCGGCGCCCAGAACGTCTGCACATGGCCCTTTTCCTCATCATAGGGCAGGATCAGGTGCTGCTCGATGCCGGGGCGGAAGAGTTCCTCAGGGGTGTCCGCCTCGCACACGTAAAAGCCGACGTCGTTGAGCGTGTCGTTTGTGAACAGCAGGTAATACTTGCCCTCCCACGGAACAATCACGGGGTCGCCCGTTCCATGTGTGAGCGGGAAGGGATACTGGTTGCCGTGCAGCGTGCCGCGCACGGTGTACTCGCCCGGCTTCGTGAAATCTATACCGGAAAGATCCCAGTCCACCTTCTGCGGGGCGGTGGAACCGTCCGTGTAGACGGCGGTGGCGGCAACGGCCTTCACATCCTCCGCACAGCCGGCAGAAACGGAGGCAGGCACGCGTGTGGCGCAGTGGGAGAGCTCTCCCCAGTAAAGCGCCAGCTTGTCCGCCAGGGAAGCGTCGATTGCGGTGCTGTTCCCGGGTGCGGCGCCCTCCGGCAGGCCGTTCACGGCTTCGGTGTTTTCTTCCGCTTTCCAGGCAGCGGATTTTGTCTCGATCGCGGTGCCGGGCAGGGAAGAAAACAGCGTTTCATAGCTGCCGGAAGCAGCCTGCCAGGCAAACACGTAGCCGCTTCCCCTGCGGCACACGCGCAGCGCCTGCACCGGTTCGGTCCCCAGTGCAAAGGGCTCAAGCGCCGTGAATGTCATAAAATCTTTCGTTTTCCACACCAGCACGCGGCAGGCAGGATCCGGTTCCCCCATTTCCTGCGTGCGGATGGCCGCAATGCCCCAGCCGCCCTCCGCGAGGGGGAACACACAGGGATTTTTCAGACTCTTCGTGTCAAGCGTATTGTCCGGCGTGACGTCGGCCGGTGCAAACAGGACGCCGTAATTCTGATTCAGGGGTTCATAGCTGCGCCCGTCTCTGCACACGGCGAGATGAACGGCATAGGCCAGCCCGCAGGGGATGGTTCCCGGCTTCGGCTCACGCGTATAAACAAGAAGGGCAGCGGTTTTTCTTTTGAGAATTCCTTCCATGGTGCGATTCCTCCTGGTGGTGACAGTGTGTTTCGTTTGGGTTCAGGCGCGCGGCTTGCGCGGATCGATGGAATAGACGCGGCCGGGCGTCAGATCGGCGAAGGGGCCGGGCAGCCTGCGGCGGCAGGGGGCGGTGCCGTAAAAATCGTCCGCCGTCTCAAAGGAGGCGGGAACGGCGGCAATGCGCGCGATGTCCGTCTCGCAATAGCCGTGGTCGGGGCCGTGGGCTTCGCATGTTTCGCCCTGCGCGGGCTTCACGCAAAGCGTGAGCGCTTCCGTGTCGACGGCAATGTCGAAGAGCGCTTCCTGTCCCTCGCGGTCAAAGCCGAAGAACTCCTGCCAGGCGTCCAGATTCAGGCAGACCTCGGGAGCGGGATAGAGCACGCGCAGATAGCCGCCGGGCATCTTCACATAGAGATTGCCCTGGGCGTCGTTGTCGCGCGTCGGGAACTTGATCGCAGCCTCGCCGCAGTCATAGAAGAGGTTGTTGCGGATGCGCGCCTCACGTCCCGTGCCGCCGCGCCCCGTGCGGGAAATGCGGAAGGCCACAGGCTTCACGAAGTAGCCGGCGCTGCGGCAGCGGCCGATCAGGTTGTGCTCCACGTGCAGGCGGTCGGTGCCCTCACCGTACACGGCATAGCCGTTCACCACGCCGTGCTCCTCCATCTTGTACCAGCCGGTGGAACCCGGCTCCACCGGAACGTCGGCCGGATTGAAGCGGCCCTCCACGTTCCAGAAAATATTGTTGTCGATCAGGTTCACGCCGTCGCGGGAGCACTCGATGAAGATTGCCTCGCGCTGCTCAATGCCGTCGAGGAACAGGTTGCGCGTGATGCGGTTGTTCTCGTTGCCCACATCCATCCACAGGTGGTCGGCGCGGAAGGTTTTCGTGAACACGTTGCGGCGAATCAGGCTGTTCACGCTGTTGTGCACCTTGATGCCGCCCGCTTCCCAGGAAAGCTCCATCTTCTGCCAGCCGGTGCCGGTGATGAGGTTATCCTCAATGAGCAGATTTGTGGCAAACAGGCCGGCAATGCCGCACACGCCCGCGTCATGAATTTCGCAGCCGCGCACCACGCTGTGGCCGATGATCTGGCCCTCGTCCACTCTATGATGCCAGCATTCATTGCCGATGTCAACCCCCACCGTGTTGGCCCAGTCAATTTTGCAGTTTTCAATCACCCAGTGGTGGCCGCGGAACGCGGAGAGCGCGCCGCGCTGCGGTACCGGGCCGCCCATGGAGGCGTGCGCGCACGTGATGCCCTTCACCTTGATGTAGGAGAGGAAGGGCGTTTCCGGCGCAAAGCACTGCTCGCGGCAGGTGAGCTCGATCAGGTGATCCTTCGGATCGCCGTCGTCTGCCAGGCGGAAATGCACCGTTTGGCCGTTCGCTTCCACCCAGTAGGAGCCGGGCGTCTTTGTCATCTGGTTATAAAGCGCCACCTGCGTGAGCGGTTTGCCGTCGCAGAATACCATGCCGCGCCGGTTCAGGTAGGTGGTCATGTCCGTCTTGTTGTATTCAATGAACAGGCGGTCGTGCAGGATGTTGACGGCGCAGAACGGGTTATAGCCGCGGAATTTGTCCGGATCAAGCTTTGTCTCCCAGATGCGCACCGTTTCCGGCGCGAGGGACTGCGGCATCCCCTGCGGCACCTTGTTCCAGTTTTCGCTCGGCACGAAGTCCGTCGCCTGCTCGGAGGCCTTTATGATCACTTCGCCGTCGCCGAACGATTCATAGCACACCATTTTCTCCGGACCTTCGCCGCCGCGGCGCGGGCGCACCCATTCGCGGTATACACCGCCGTGGATCAGCACGCGCTCGCCCGGCAGCACACGGTCGGCTGCCGCCTGAATGGTGCAGAGCGGGTGATCGGCGCTGCCGTCGTTGTCATCGCTTGCGTTTGCGGCAGCGGGGTTCACGTGGTAATCGCGCGTGGGGTGCTGCTCCGTCTCCCAGAAGGCAAAGCGCTCACCGTAGGGCAGGCGGTCCTCCGTGTCGCCCTCCACACGGCCCGGCACGGCGGCCACGGCAAGGTAAGCCGCCTTCGGACGATAGCCGTTGGAGAAGAGGAGCGGCTTGCACGGGCAGCCGCGGAAGCCGATGAGCCAGCTCTCCTCGTCCTGCATGTTCCAGAAGGTGATGCTCGTCAGATTGGCGGCACCCTCCTTCTTGGCGCGCAGCAGCACGGTGAACAGCTCCTGATAGCGCCGTGCCACTGCCTCGTCGCCGGCGGGGGAGACGTCGGGATTGAACAGGTCAAGCTCTGTCACGTGGATTTCCAGCCCGAGGGCGCCGAAGCTGCGCAGGGCGCTGTCATAATCGCTCATGCGGGAGCCCATCGTCAGGTGGCTCTGCATACCCATGCCGTCCACAAGGCCCTCTGCCAGCAGCGGCTTCAGAATGAGATTCTGAATCGCTTCGCACTTTTCGGGGCGGAACGTGTCGTAATCATTGTAAAAGAGCTTCATGTCGGGCGAAGCGTATTTTCTCGCAATGCGGAACGCCTGCAGCACAAAGTCCTCGCCCACCGTTTCCGTCCACAGGGAGGGGCGCATCTTGCCGTTGTCAACAGCCTCATTCACCACGTCCCAGGCATAGATGATGCCAGGGTATTCCTTCTGCGCAAAGCCCATCACCTGGCGGATATAGGAATCCAGGCGGGCCAGCATGGTTTCACGGCCGGCGAGAGGGGCGGAAGGCGAGCGGCTGTAGCGCTCCGTGAAGAACCAGCGCGGCGTCTGGTTGTGCCAGGCGAGCGTGTGGCCTCGCATCCCCATGTGGTGCTCTTTGGCAAACTCAAAATAGTTGAGAATGCCGTCGAAGCGCAGAGCGGGGCTGAGCAGGTGCGCGTCCGGGTTTTCACAGTTTTCCGCCTCGTCGAGCAGGCATTCCGGCTTCATGTCGTTTTCACACGTCAGCGAATTGTACTGCTCCGCCAGAGCGCGCAGTGCGGCCGGGCGCTCAAATGTCTGCGAGGATACGGCAGCGCCGATACGGCAGTACGGACTGTAGACTTTCTGAAGACTCATGTTTGTTTTCACTCTCCAATCCCAAAAACAGATGTTTGAGTTCGCGCCGCCCGCTCTCTCCGCGGGGCTTCTCCCCGCGGAGCGGCGGCGCGCAGCTCCTTCCCACAACCGCCCCGGCCCTCCGGCCGGGAGCGAAGCACGTCAGGTGATTTCCTGCTTTTCGTCCAGAATGAGGCAGGGGCCGGCCGGAAAACGGATGAAGGAGGAAAAATCAGCCTTAAGGCGCCGCCATACGGCTCCACCAACAGGAGCCGCACGGCGCTGCCTTAAGGCAGCCGTTCAAAGGGACGGCAGCCCTAATGCAGCATAAATTGAAAAAAGAAGAATGAAAGGAGTAAAAAGAAGTTGAAAGGAGGATACAAAATTTTGCAAAGAGAAAGGGGACCGGCGCGTAGCCGGTCCCCAATCTGTCCGTTCAAAGACGCCTGGACACGTGCCGTATGGGAACGTTATTCCATTGCCGCAATCTTTGCGTCAACCACAGGCTGATATTTCTCGGTATCGTATTCAACGAGCTGATCCCAGCCGAGGCCTTCGAGCTGAGTCTTCAGGTCGGTCCACAGCTGATCATACGCAGCCTGATCGGCGGCGAAGACCATCTGCCAGGACATGTCCTTAATCAGGTCACCGCACTGGCTGCGGATGAGGGCGATGTCGGTGTCATCACTCGGCAGAGGCATGTTGATGTTCGGAAGCATGGTGACTTCGTCATGAGCCTCCATGTATTTCACTTCGTTCTCTTCACCGAACATTTCGATCCACTCGTTCGTCGTGGCGGTCTTGTTCATTTCAATGGTGGAAGCCCACAGGCTGGGATCATAAGGCTCGCCGGTGAGCGGGTTCTTTGCAGCAGAGCCAACAATCCACTGGTTGATCTGGTCGTTGCCGTCGCTCCAGAAGCCGCCGCCGTACTCTTCCGGAACCTCAATGCTGGCGGTGAAGCGGTCCTGGCCTTCCTGGGTCAGGGTGTAGGTGCCGTCATCATTGACCGTGTAGATGAAGCCTTCGATGCTGTTGTGCTGATACTGCAGACCCTCGGGGCTGGCGAGCCAGTCAAGGAATTCCACAATGCGCAGCTTCTTGTTGTCGTCCACAGAGGAACCGACGCCCCAGACGCGGCCATCGCCGTAGTAGGAGTCAGACTGCTGATAGTAGTGGAGTTCTTCCACCGGGACATACATGTAATTCTCGCGGCTCTCGCCATGAGACGGGGTGTTCCAGAAACCGTTCTGCCAGTTGTACCAGAACAGGTAAACTCTCTTCTGCTTCATCTTCGTCTCGCAGACGGTCGTCCAGTCCTGCGTAGCGGAGTCAGGGTCAACAAGGCCCATCTGGTTTGCCTTGAACAGGAAGTCCAGAGCCTTCTTGTAACCGCCCTCATCATCCGTCAAAGGAATGATGGTGTTTTCGGTGGTCTGCAGAATAGCGCCGTAAGGCATGCAGCCATACCACTGAGCAATCAGGTTGGCGTTCGCAATGGAATCACCGTCCCAGTCAGGCCACATGGAGATGGCATAGGCCGGGTCGCCGCTGGAGTTGGTCGGGTACTTCTCCATCATGTCTTTCAGCATGTTGAGGAGATCGTCCGTCGTCTTCATTTCCGGGGCGCCGACACCGACGTAATAATCCCACGGCACACGAGGAGCGGACGCAACGGTTTCACCGACGAATGCGGTCGGGCCGTTGTTGTTCATGTTGCAGGGGATGGCGTAAATGCCGCCCTCGTCGCCGACGCCCATTTCCTGATTGAACTGATCGATCTGCTCCTGATACTCATTCAGGTTGCCGAAGCTGTAGACAACGTCGGCAATGTTCATGATCAGGCCGGAATCCACGCAGTCAAGCATATCGGCATTGTCAAGGATGACGATATCGCCGAGGTTACCAGACGCCGTACGGGTCTGATACAGGGAGTTCGCATCGCCGGAAACCTGCGGGGCGATGATGTTCAGCTTGACATTCAGCTCGTCCTTCAGGACCTTGCCAAACCAGCCGACCTGCTCGCCCTGGAAGTTTGCAGCCACGTCGTAGATTTCAAACGTAACTTCTTCGTCATGGGAAACTTCGGGAGTGCCACTTTCTCCCCCTTCGCCGCCGGAGGTGGCATCGCCGGCAGCAGAGGCCGTCTCACCGCCTTCGGCGGTGCTGGAAGCCGTATCCGTCTGGGAGCAGCCCAGCATGGACATGGCAACCATGATCGCTGCCAGAGACAGCGACAGAACGCGTTTTGCTTTCATGAAAATCCTCCTTTGCAATAGATCGCAATTTTTATAAATAGAAGCCCAATGCTTCTAGATATAACAGATGGAACGGGGAACAATCAGCCCTTCACGGCACCAACCATGATGCCCTTGACGAAATAGCGCTGGAAGATGGGGTACACAAGCATAACAGGAATGACAACGATAACGGTGATGGTCATGCGGATACTGGTAGGAGTCTGCGTGGTGACACCGACGCCGGCCAGCGAACCACTGCTGGAACTGCCGCTGTTCTGAATTGCCAGAGAGGAAGCCTGATTCAGATACTGATACAGGATGAACTGCAGGGGATAAAGCTTGTTGTCCGTCACGAGGAGCAGCGTATCCTGGAAGGCGTTCCACTGGTTCACGGCTGCGAAGATGGCCACCGTCGCCAGGATCGGCTTGATGACAGGAAGCATGATGCGGAAGAAAATCTTGATGATGCCTGCGCCGTCAATCTCGGCCGCTTCCTGCAGCTCCTTCGGAACGGATTCCACGAAGGTCTTTGTCAGGATGATGAAGAAGGGAGAAACGATAGCCGGCAGAACATAGCCCCAGAAGTTGTTCGTGAGGCCGAGGTTGCGCATGGTCAGGTACCATGGGATGATGCCGGCGTTGAAGTACATGGTGGCAACAACCATGCGGTACCAGATCTTGCGGTGCCACATCTTATCCTGCGTGAACATGAAGCCCAGGAACGCGGAGGCAGACACGGTGCCGATGGTGCCGAGAACAGTACGAGCCAGCGAAATGAACGCCGCATTGCCAAGGCCGGAAATCTGGAACGCTTTGAGGTAGTTCTGCAGATGAATGCCTTCCGGATAGAAGAGGATGACGCCACGCGAGCTCAGTTCATTGGAACTGATACTGTTGATGAAAATGTAATAGAACGGATAGATGCACAGAAATGCACAGATGGTAAAGATGGTGTAGCAGACAATGCTCAGCACAATGTCGCCGCCGGAACGGGCTTCATGGTGCTTGTGCGCTTTCACAGCTGCCGTTTGGGTTTTCATATTCCATCCACCGCCTTTCTCAAATAAAGCTCTCGCCGCGGATCAGCTTGGAGACGGTGTTCGCGCCTACCAGAAGCACTACGCTGACGACACTCTTCAACATACTGATGGCAACGGAGACGGAATAGCTGCCGGCGCCCATGGCCGTGTTGAACACGTAAAGGTCGAGCACCTGGATATACTGCTTGTTGAAGGAGTTCTGGAACACGTAATACTGTTCCATGCCGTTGTTCAGGAAATTTGCGATGTTGAGCATCAACAGGACAAAGAACGTGGGCAGCAGGCAAGGAATGGTGATGTACCAAATCATCTTCATGCGGGTTGCGCCGTCGACCCTTGCGGCCTCATACAACTCAGCATCAATGCCGGAAATCGCGGCGATGTACATAATCGACGACCAGCCGAGGTTTTTCCACGTGAGCCACAGCCACTGCGTAAGCCAGACGCCGGGGCCAGACTGATTGAGAAAGAGAATGGGCTCTGAAATAACGCCCATGTTGGAGAGCAAAGTGTTCATCATGCCGGTGCTGTTGAACATACTGAACGCGATGGAGTACACCAGAACCCAGCTGATGAAGTTCGGCAGCGTGGTAACCGTCTGCACCACTTTGCGGAACGGCACGCAGCGCAGCTCGTTCATAAACACAGCGAACAGCATCGGCAGCCAGGAAGTGCCCAGCGAGATGCCGCTCATGACGAAGGTGTTCAGAAGCACCTGGCCAATCTGCTGAATCTTGATGTCCGATTCCACGAGGGAGGCAAACCATTTGAGGCCGACAAAATCATCCCACGAGAACGGACGCGGCGGTTTGTAATCGAAAAAGGCGTAAACCCAGCCGTAAAGCGGATAATAAGAAAAGACAAGGACAAGCAAAATGAAGGGAAGAACATAGAGGAACAGCTTGACCGAATCCCATTTCTTCTTGTTCCGCAAGGTTTTTTGCGTTGCTGCTGGCTTCATGACACAACTCCCTTTCCATAGTTTGGTTTGAGGCGGCACACCGCCCGGTTGATCGTTTTACCTTGCGCTGTGACTTGATTATAGATCGCTATTCATACTTTGTCAATAATTATTTTCGAAAAGGGGTCTTTTTATTGAAAATTAATAAGATGATTGAAAAATAAATAAAATAAATCATGACTGTAGAAAATCATTATTGATAATT
>ERZ1090869.256-NODE-256-length-29137-cov-5.863214_pt1 | contig 29137 bp, 24 predicted proteins | sample MGYA00478474_ERZ1090869 | MGnify/ENA primary metagenome ERZ1090869 (study PRJEB33644, sample SAMEA5815748) | chicken gut metagenome | biome: Chicken; feature: Gastrointestinal Tract; material: Caecum | place: Ireland | collected 2019-01-01 | study: A study of the... | reverse complement strand
AGATCCGGCAGGCCGGATATGCATATCCCGTGCAGGCGGAGATCCCGCGCATGTATTTCCCCCCACGGCAGTATGAATCCGTGACGCTTCCGGCCGGCGAGTATGACGCGCTCCGCATATCCATCGGCGAAGCGAAGGGGAAAAACTGGTGGTGCGTACTCTTCCCGGCACTCTGTCTGCCTGTGGCGGAGGACAGCGCTCAGCTCAGCGACGTGCTCTCCTCCGGTCAGCTCGACGTGGTGCAGGGCAGCTACGAGATCCGCTTTAAGGCGGTGGAATGGTATGAACAGCTGAGAGATTGGCTGGAAAATCTGGGAGGAAACGGGTGACGCCATGCTGAAATTGCTGTTGGGCCGTTCCGGCAGCGGAAAAACGACAAAACTGAGGGAAATGGTGCGGGATGCTCTGCACCGTTCGCCGGAATCTCCCGTTTTTCTGATTGTGCCGGAGCAGGCCTCGTTTGAAAACGAACGGGCCATGCTGGAACTTTTGGGAGCTGAGGACGCGCAGAAGGTGCACGTCCTCAGCTTTTCGCGTCTTGCGGACGAAGGGTTCCGCCGGTATGGCGGGGGCGCAGGGAAAAGGCTGGACGACGGAGGGCGCATTCTTTTCATGAACCTCGCCCTTTCTGCCGTGCAGGATCAGCTGGAATTTTACCGCGCCAGCGCAGCCGGCGGGGAACTGGCGTCTCTGCTTCTCGATGTGTCAGCCTAGCTTAAGATGTGCGAGGTGTCCCCGGAAAAACTTGGGAAGACAGCCGGACGTCTGCCGCAGGGGGCGCTCAGCCGCAAGCTGCGGGAGGTTTCCCTCATTCTTTCGGCCTATGACGCGCTTGTTGCCCGCAGTTTTCTCGATCCGCTCGACGATCTCACGCGCGTGCTTCCGCTTTTGCGGGAACATCGCTTTTTTCAGGATGCGTTTGTGGCGGTCGATTCCTTCGCCGCTTTCACCGTGCAGGAATACCAGATCCTTCGCGTGATTCTGGAACAGTCGCGGGAAACGGTGGTTTCGCTGTGCACAGATTCCCTTCATGATGAGGATGACGGGACGGGCCTGTTTTCCCTCGTGAAAGATACGGCGCGGCGGCTGCGCGCTCTGGCAAGGGAAAGCGGTGTTCCCGTGGCCGTGCCGGAGGTTCTGGCGCCGGGGAAGCGCTTCCATACATCCGGCCTGCGCCTCCTGGAAGATAATTTGTACCGCACACAGCGCCAAACAGGGGAGGAACAGGACTGCGCCTGCATCTATCGGGCCGCCAACATCTATGAGGAAGCCTCTTTCGTCTCCGCGACCATTCGCCGCCTTGTCATGGAGCAGGGGTTCCGCTATGCCGATTTTGCCGTCATTGCCCGCGACTCCGACGCTTACGCCGGCATCCTGGATCGCGCGTTCGAGGAACGCGGCATTCCGTATTTTATGGATCAGCCCCAGGCGATCGATGATGAGCCGCTCATGCGCTTTGTGCTGGCCGCTCTGCAGGCTGTCCGTTCCGGTCTTCGCACAGATGATGTCCTGCTTTATCTCAAAACGGGTCTGGCCGGGCTGGAAACGGAGGAAACCGCACAGCTCGAAAACTATGTGTTCCTCTGGAATATTTCCGGGAATCTGTGGAAGCAGGAGTGGTCCGCTCACCCACGCGGATTCGGGGAAGAAATGACAGAGGAAGACGAAACAACCCTGCAGGCGATCAATGAGCTTCGGCGCCGCGCCGTGGAACCGCTGGAAGAACTGCGGCATGCTGTGGAAACGGGAACCGGGGAAACCTGCGCCCGCGCCCTGTATCATTTGCTGGAACGCACAAATGCGGCCGAAGCGCTCAAAGCGCTGGCGGTTCGCCTTGAAAAGGCGGGCAGATCTGATCTGGCAGAGCGCGAGATCAGGTTATGGGACCTGCTCATGAACATTCTCGATCAGTGTGCCATGGTACTGCAGAATACGGTGCTTGGCTGCGCCAGGTTCACGGATCTTCTGCGCCGTGTGATCGCAGCCGGCCAGCTCACCACCATTCCCCAGGGGCTGGACCAGGTCACCGTGGGCAGTGCGGACCGCATGCGCCCGGATCGTCCAAAGGTCACGTTCGTCGTCGGCGCAGTGCAGGGGGAATTTCCGCGTTCTCCCTCTCAGGGAGCCGTCTTCAGCGATACGGAGCGCCGGGAGCTGATTCAGCTGGGCCTCCCGCTCAATGATACGCTCGAGGGAACAGCCGTTCAGGAGCGTTTCCTCACATATACCGCCATGACGAGCTGCTCCGATTTTCTGTATATCAGCTGGCCGGAAGCCGGGATGGACGGCGCCCTGAAAGAAGCCTCCTCCATGGTGGGAGAGCTGCTCGCCGTTTTGCCTCAGGTTCCCGTGCTGCACAGAGCCGCTCTGCCCGTTTCCTATTTTGCAAATGCCGCACAGCCTGCCTTTGAAGAGACGGCGCGGCTGTGGCATTCCGGCAGCGCGTGGGCAGAAACGCTGGCGTTCTTTTTCCGGGAGGATCCGGCCTATGCATCCCGCCTGGCCGCGCTGGACCGCGCCTCCGGCCATGGACAGGCGCGCATGGAGGAGCAGGAGCTGGCGCGTGCATTGTTCGGCGACTCGATGACGCTTTCCGCCACGCAGATTGAACGGTTTTATCAATGCAGATTCCAGTATTTCTGCCGCTTTGGCCTCGGCGCCAAAGAGCGGCGCGCCGCCGCCCTGGACGCTCTGGAATACGGAAGTGTGATGCACTTTCTGCTGGAAACCGTCTTCCGGGAAAACGGCGCCCAAAAGATTGCTTCCATGGGGAAAACAGAATTGGAACAGCGTCTTTCCGGCCTGCTGGAACAGTATGCGAAACAGAAGATGAGCGGCCGCGAAATGAAAACGGCACGATTTTCTCATCTGTTCGCCCGTCTTGCAGAAGCCGCAGCCGTGATTGTGCGGCGCATCGCAGAGGAACTGGTGCAGAGCCGGTTTCAACCCGCCGATTACGAACTTCCCGTCGGCCGCGGCGGCATCCCGCCCCTGCGGATTCCGCTGGAGGGGGGAGGCTGGGCACGCGTGGAGGGAAAAATTGACCGCGTCGACCTGTTCCGCGAGGACGGGCAGCTCTATGTGCGCGTCATCGATTACAAGACGGGAAAGAAGGAATTCCGCCTTTCCGATCTGCTCTGCGGTCTGAATATGCAGATGCTGCTCTATCTTGCTGCCCTCGCCGAAAACGGTGAAGAGCGATATGGCGTTTCCCTGCTTCCGGCAGGCGTGCTGTACATGCCTTCCACGGAGCCGCTCGTGAACGGAGGGCGCTCCGATTCCGCCGGGGAAGCGCAAACAGAACGCGAAAAAGCGCTGCGGATGAACGGACTGCTGCTGGATGACCCGGATATCCTGACAGCCATGGAGGCAAAAGGGGAAGGAAAATTCATTCCCGCCTCCCTCAAAAACGGGGAACCGGCGCGGCGAAGCAGTGTGGTTTCTCCGCAGGATTTCCGCACCATTCTGGCCCACGTAAAACGGATGGCCGGGAAAATGGCGGAGGAACTGCGGCGCGGCTCCATTGACGCAGTGCCTTCTTCCGGCGGCGCGCAGACAGCCTGTGACTGGTGCCCGTATCGCGCCGTTTGCGGACACGAGCGGGATGATCCCGTGCGGGAAATTGCTGGAATGGATCAGACCAAGGCCCTGGAAGAAATCAGAAAGGAGGCGCCCCATGGCAAGGAAGTGGACAGAGGCACAGAGTGACGCAATCCGCGCACGGCGGGGAAGCCTGCTGGTTTCCGCAGCGGCCGGTTCCGGCAAGACAGCCGTTCTGGTGGAGCGTGTGATCGAACGGCTCACGGACCCGGAACACCCCACTCCTGCAGATCGACTGCTTGTTGTCACATTTACGCGCGCGGCGGCAGCCGAGATGAGCGCGCGCATTTCCCGGCAGCTTACCCTCCTGCTGGAACAATCCCCGCACGACGTACATCTGCAGCGCCAGCAGTTGCTCATGACGCGAGCTCACATCAGCACGATCCACAGCTTTTGCGGCGATCTCGTGCGCGAGTTTTTTTACAAGCTCAATCTCTCTCCCGATTTCCGCATTCTGGACGACAGCGAGATGGCCGTGCTCCGCGCAGATGCCATGGAGGAAACGCTGGAACAGTACTACGCATCGGGAGATGAAGGTTTCACGGCGCTTGTGGATGCCTTCGGCGCCGGCCGGGACGACAGCCGCATTGTGCGCACCGTTGATACGCTGTATGACTTCGTCCGCTCGCACCCGTTCCCGAACCGCTGGCTGGAACGCCAGGCGGACGCCTACCGCCATATTTCGGATCCCGCCTGCACAAAATGGGGGGAAACGGTCCTCTCCTTTGCACAGCAGGCAGCGGAATATGCCCTCTCCTTAACGGACAATGCCCTGCTTTTGATGCGGGAAGCGCCGGAAATCGAAGCAGCCTACCAGGAGGGATTTCTTTCCGACCATGCCGCTCTCCTGGATTTGGCGGAAACCTTCCGCCGAAAGGACTGGGACGGGGCTGTCTTTCGCTGCGGCGCGTTCTCCTTTGCGCGGCTGAAAGCACTGCGCGGTTTTTCCGAGGACCCGATCAAACTGCGCGTCTCCGCAGCGCGCGAGGAGGTCAAGGCGATCGTCAAGCGGCTGGCTGTGCTGTTTTCTGCCACACGGGAAGAATGCCTGGAGGATTTTGCCCGGCTGCTCCCGCTTGTCGAAAAACTCTTTGAGGTGACGGCCGCCTACGCCCGCGCGCTTGACGCGGCAAAAGGAGAGCGTAGGGCAGCCGATTTCGGGGATTTGGAACATTGGACGCTTCGCCTCCTCTGGCATGACGGGGAGGATGGGCCTGTCCTCACTCCCGAAGCGGAGGAGATTGCTTCCCGGTTTGAAGAAGTGATGGTGGATGAATACCAGGACACAAACGAGGCGCAAGACATGATTTTCCGCGCCGTTTCCCGAAGGGAACAGAATCTGTTCATGGTGGGGGACGTGAAGCAGAGCATCTACGGATTTCGCCAGGCGATGCCGCAGATTTTTCTGCGCCGCCGTGCGACGTTCCCGCTTTATGACAGAAAAAAAGACGAATACCCGGCCAGCGTTGTGCTGGATCGGAATTTCCGCAGTGTGAAAGGTGTGACAGATGCCGTCAACTTTGTGTTTCGCCAGCTCATGAGCCGAGAAACGGGCGATCTGGAGTATGAGGGTTCCGAGGAACTCGTGGCATCCGCCGCTTATCCGGAAACGGACGAACCGGCCGTTGAACTTGAACTACTGGATCTGGCCGCTTCCGAGGAAGAAGAGGAAATGGCCGTGCAGGAAAGCCGCCGTCTCGCCGTCCTTCTGCGGGCACAGCGGGAGCGGCTGGGTGTCTGGGAAGGGGAAAGGGAACGGCCGCTGCGCTGGTCCGACTGCTGTATCTTGCTGCGCAGTGCCAACCGTTTTGCGGCGGGATACGCGCGTGAACTGCAGCGCCTGGGCATTCCCGCCCGCGCCGACACGGCAGGCGGTTTCTTTTCCGCGCGGGAGGTCCTGCTGGCGCTCTCGCTTCTGCGGTGCATTGACAATCCCCTGCTGGATATTCCGCTCGCCGCCGTGATGATGAGCCCCATTTACGGCTTCACTGCCGATGATCTGGCACGTGTGCGGCTTTTGGACCGCGCCGCGCCCCTGTATCTTGCCGCCCGCCGCGCTGCCGAAACGAACGGCGCCATCGCCTCCTTTCTGGAAGAACTGGAAACCTTCCGCGGGCTGGCCGCCGCCCTGCCTTCGGATCGCCTGCTTGCGGAGCTTTACAGCCGCACACACCTGCCGGAGCTTGTGCAGGCAATGAGCGGCGGGGAGCTGCGGCTCTCCAACCTGCGCTTGCTTTTGGGCTACGCGAGCCGCTATGAGCAATCCGGCCACGGTGGCCTTTCGGGTTTTCTGCGGTTTGTGGATCGGCTGGAACGCAAAAAGGCCGACCTGGCGGCAGCACAATCCGCCGGGGAGGGGGGAGACGCCGTGCGCATCATGAGCATCCACCGCAGTAAGGGGCTGGAATTTCCTCTATGCGTACTGGCAGGCTGTTCCCGCCGCTTCAATAAGGAGCGCGGGGATGTGCTCCTTCACCCGGAACTTGGCCTGGGCGTCCGCCTGCCGAATGAGAAGACAGGTGTTCGCTACGATGTTCTGCCGCGCCAGGCCGCCGCACTCGAACTGGACCGTGATGAGATGAGCGAGGAACTCCGCGTGCTGTATGTGGCGATGACGCGCGCCAAGCAGAAGCTGATTCTGCTCGTCAGTGTGAAAGATGTCGATCGTACCCTGGAAAAGCTGGGTACACGGCTGCGTCCGGAGCCCAAACTGCCGCCCTACGCTGTGCGAAGCTGCGCAAGCATCGCGGACTGGCTTTTGCTCTGTGCGCTGCGCCATCCCAGCGGCGGCCTGCTGCGGGAAAAAGCCGGTGCTCTGCCGGGTCTTGCACTGCCCGCTTCCGAGCCCTGGCTGATCCGCATCACCCGCCCCGCACTGGTGGAACGGGAACCGGAGGAAAAAGCGGCGCCTCAGCCTATCGACGAAGAGGAGCTTCGCCTGCTGCGCGAGCGCGTTTACTGGCAGTATCCCGGTGAAGCGCTTACCCGTGTGCCATCCAAGGTAGCGGCTTCCGATCTGGCCGAACGCGGACTCAGGCGCGAACACTGGGCTGCCTCGCGCCCCGCTTTTCTCTCCAAAGGAGGCCTCACACCGGCAGAACGCGGCACCGCCCTGCACCAGTTTCTGCAGTTTTCCGACTGGGCAAAAGCCCGCATCGATCCGCAGAGCGAGCTTGCACAGCTGGAGGCGAAGCGTTTTCTCACGCCGGAACAATCCTCCTCCGTGGATCTCGGCCGCGTACGCACTTTCTTTTCCTCAGAATTGGCCCGTCGTCTTTTTGCCTCTCCACGCGTCCTGAGGGAGTATCGGTTCACCGCCGCTCTGCCCGCCGGAGCGGTACAGCCCGGCCTCTCTCAAAAGGAGGCGTCCGCCCCGGTCGTGCTGCAGGGCGTGGTAGACTGCGCCTTTGAGGAAGAGGGAGGGCTTGTTGTCCTTGATTTCAAAACAGACCGTGTGCCGGATCTCTCCGCGCTTCTTTCGCGATATCGCAGCCAGCTGCAGCTGTATCGCGGGGCGCTCTCTGCCTGTCTTGGCCTTCCGGTGCGGGAATGTGTGCTGTATTCCTTTCACCTCGGGCAATCGATCTCCTTTTTCGATGAGGAAGAAAAATAGAAAAAAGTGTTGACATCACCGTGCGGCTTGCATATAATAAATACGTAAAACAAAGAAGGGTGTTCTGCGTCCTCACCTGTGGGGTTCCGTCCGTCACGGGTCAATAGCGGTAAAAGGTACAGTTCTGTGCTTCTTTGACGTTGTTGCGGGCGGAGTTTTTCCGCCCGTTTTGTTTTGCGCAAAACCATACGGGAAATGTATTTTGGAGGTGCTTAACCATTAGCAACAAGGAACTGCAGATCAATGAAGAGATCCGCGATAGAGAGGTTCGCGTCATTGGGCCTGACGGCGCTCAGCTTGGCATTATGTCCGCGCAGAAGGCTTTGGATCTCGCCCTTTCCAAGAATCTCGATCTGGTAAAGATTGCGCCTCAGGCCACGCCGCCGGTGTGTAAGATCATCGACTATGGCAAGTACCGCTTTGAGCAGGCCAAGCGCGAGAAAGAGGCCAGAAAGAACCAGCGCATCGTCGAAATCAAAGAAGTCCGTCTTTCCCTCAACATCGATACCCACGATTTTGAGACGAAGGTGGGCCATGCCATGCGTTTCCTGAAGGAAGGGAACAAGGTCAAGGCTTCCATCCGCTTCCGTGGCCGTGAGATGGGTCATCCGGAGCAGGGATATGAAGTCATGAAGCGATTTGCCGAGGCTCTTGCCGAAATCGCAAACGTGGAAAAACCTGCGAAGCTGGAAGGGCGCAATATGCTGATGTTCCTTGCATCCAAACCCGCGAAGTCTTAATTATTTTATCATATCAAGGAGGGGCAAAATCATGCCTAAGCTCAAAACTCATTCCGGCGCCAAAAAACGCTTTAAGCTTTCCAAGAACGGAAAGGTTATCCGCGCCCATGCGAACAAATCCCATCTGCTGAACGGTCACGGCAAGACTCGTAAGACCAAGAGAGCCCTGAGAGGCACCACCGTCGCCGACAAGACGAATGTGGCGCAGGTGAAGCGTCTGCTGCCCTATCAGGGGTAAGCTGATCCCCATAACAAAAGACAACCATATACTGGAGGTAATGATAAATGGCTCGTATTAAGGGCGCGATGATGACCCGCAAAAGAAGAAAGAAGACTCTGAAGCTGGCCAAGGGCTATTGGGGTTCCAAGAGCAGACACTTTAAGATGGCGAAACAGGCCGTTATGAAGTCCGGTAATTACGCCTTTATCGGCCGCAAAGCCAGAAAGCGTGATTTCCGCCGCCTGTGGATCACCCGCATTTCCGCTGCCTGCCGCGCGAACGGGATCACCTATTCCGTGTTCATGAACGGCCTCAAGAAAGCGGATGTGGTTCTGAACCGCAAGATGCTCGCCGAGATTGCCGTGGCCGATGAAGCCGCGTTCAAGACTCTGGTGGAAAAGGCAAAAGCCGCTCTATAAAAAGCTGTAATTGCGCCCGGATCGACCCCGGGCGCATTGTTTTTAAGACGGCAGTTCCAAAACGGAAGCTTTTTTGCGGCAAAAGGGAAACCGCCAGGAAGGAGGACACAGGCATGGCTGAATGGATTTCCAGCCGAAAAAATGAACAGGTCAAGACTGCGGCCAAGCTGGGGCAAAGTGCCTCGTTCCGGCGGCAAACCGGACTTTTTCTTGCAGAGGGCGCCCGCCTGTGTGCCGATGCGTTTGCAAGCCGCGTGCGAATCCGACAGTTTTTCTGCACGGAACACGCCGCAAAAAAATACGAATCCTATCTGACTCCCATTCTCCGAGCCGTGCCCTCCTTTTTCATCACGGAGCCTGTTGCGGAACTTCTTTCTCAAACGGAAGGCAACCAGGGCGTTTTCTGTGTCTGTGAACAGAGGAAAGAGCTTTCCTGGGAGGCATTTCCGCTGCGCCACTGTCTGGCAATGGAAACAGTGCAGGATCCGGGCAATCTGGGCGCTGCTCTGCGCACAGCGGAGGCACTGGGCCTCGGCAGTGTATTGCTTGCCGGTTCCTGCTGTGACGTCTATTCCCCCAAGGCGCTGCGTGCCAGCATGGGCGCCGTATTTCGCCTTCCTGTTTTTTTCAGCCGGAAACTGCCTGATGCACTCGATGCGCTGCACGGACAAGGTTTTTTCTCCTGCGCCGCCGTGCCGGACAGCAGCGCAAGGCCGATTACGGAAGTGGATTTTTCCCACCCTTGCATCATGGCCGTGGGGAATGAGGGGAACGGCCTGACGGAAGCTGCTGCCGCGGCCTGCAATCTGCGCGTCACAATTCCCATGCTGGGCAGAGCGGAGAGCCTAAACGCAGCGTCATCCGCGGCCATCCTCATGTGGGAAATGATGCGGTCTGGAGGCATTTCCGGCGGTGGATAACAGAGTTTATTGGATTTGGATACAGCACGCTCTCAGAGCGGGCAGCACCAAAGCGGCCCGTATTTTCAAGCGATACGGTTCGGCCCGCGAATTTTATGAGAGCGGCCGGGAAAGCTGGCTTCTGGACGGCATGTTCACGCAGAGGGAACTGGAACACCTGAACTCATTCTCTCTTGACCAGGCACAGGCGCAGCTTGAAACTGCGCTGAAGCTGGGCCAGTCGGTTCTCTGCCTCGATGATCCGGCTTATCCCATTTTGCTTCGGGAGATATCCTCGCCGCCCTGCGTCCTCTATTACAAAGGAGAGCTGCCGCCTGCAGACGCACTCTGCATTGCAATGGTGGGCACGCGCAATGCTTCACCGGATGGCCTCGCTGCGGCAAACCTTCTCTCCTATGGCCTTGCCGAACAGGGCGCCGTAGTGGTGAGCGGCGGTGCTGTGGGCATTGACTCTGCGTGCCACAAAGGCGCGCTGCGTGCGGGCGGCACCACGGTCTGCGTGCTGGGCTGCAGCATTGATTACCCTTATCTGATGCGCAATGCATCCCTGCGGGAAGCTATCTCGCACAACGGGGTTCTGCTTTCCGAATATCCGCCGCAAACACCGCCGTTCAGCCGCTCTTTTCCGATCCGCAACCGGATACTCTCCGGCCTCAGCGTGGGAACGGTCGTGGTGGAAGCCGCAGCGAAAAGCGGCACGATGATCACGGTGAATGCTGCTCTGGATCAGGGGAGAGATGTGTTTGCCGTCCCCGGTTCCGTGATGAACGCCGCCGCACAAGGCGTCAACCGCCTGATTCGGGAAGGAGCAAAACCCGTCACCTGTGCACAGGACATTCTAGACGAATATCCCGGCCGTCTGATGCCGGTTCCGCATCACCCAGCGGAACAAGAAAACTTCAATCTGCCTCCTGCCGAACAGCCAAAAGAGCAGAGGGTAAAAGCATTGCCGGAAGAAGAGTCCGCTGTGCAGGAATCGATTGATTTGTCGGAGCTTTCCACGCAGGGGGCCGCGCTGCTCTCCGCTATGGAGAAGGAGCCGCGCCACATTGCCGAACTGGCCAAAAAAGCCGGGCTGCCGGTTTCTCTGGCCCTGACCGCCGCCACCGACCTCCACCTGCCCCGTTTCGCGCGTTCATGTCCCGGCGGCAGGTATCAAAACCTGAAATTGCCGGGCCCTGTTCCAATCTGCCGGTCATGCGGCGGATTGGAACAGGGCAGGACGGCCGGCGGGCACGCGTCCGCCGCTTTTCTGTGTCTGTGTCGACCGGAAGCATTCCCGTTTCTGAAACGAGTGAAATGATAAAAACGAGGTGAAGCTTCATGCCAAAGCTTGTCATTGTGGAGTCGCCTACCAAGGTGAAAACCATTAAAAAATATCTGGGAGCCAATTACGATGTCGTCGCCACGATGGGCCACATCCGTGATTTGCCCGAATCACGCCTGAGCGTGGATGTGAAAAAGAATTTTGCGCCAAAATATGAAATCATCAAGGGAAAAGAAAAGCTTGTGGAGGAGTTGAAGGAGAAAGCAGAGGCCTGCAGCGGCGTTCTGCTCGCAACCGACCCGGACCGCGAGGGGGAGGCCATCTCCTGGCACCTGGCCTATATTCTCGGCCTGGACACTTCCGAAAAGAATAGGGTTACGTTTAACGAGATCACCAAAACAGGCATCACTGCGGGAATGGAACACCCCCGCAGCATTGACCAGAACCTTGTCAACGCGCAGCAGGCGCGCCGCGTGCTTGATCGCCTTGTCGGCTACAAGCTAAGCCCCTTTCTCTCCCAGAAGATCCGCCGCGGCTTGTCTGCCGGCCGCGTGCAATCTGTTGCTGTGCGCCTGATCGTGGACAGGGAGGAAGAGATCCGCGCCTTCAAGCCGGAGGAATACTGGACCATCGACGCCAAGCTCATCCCGCACGGCTCGCGCAAGACATTCCCGGCTTCCTTCTATGGGGCAAACGGCGAAAAAATTAAGATTGAAGACAAGGAGCAGACCGATCGGATTCTGGACGATCTGAAAGACGCCGCCTTTCATGTGGAGAAGGTCAAGAAGGGTACGCGCCGCAAATCACCCGCACCGCCGTTCATCACCTCCACCCTGCAGCAGGAGGCCTCGCGCCGCCTGGGCTTCCAAGCCAAGCGCACCATGCGAGCCGCCCAGGAACTCTATGAAGGCGTGGAAATCGGCGAACTCGGCGCTGTCGGCCTCATCACTTACATGAGAACCGACTCACTGCGCATTTCAGAGGACGCCATTCAGGAAGTCACCTCCTATATCGGAGATCGCTGGGGCAAGAAATACCTGCCGGATTCTCCGCGCCATTTCAAGACGCGGGCCAACGCGCAGGACGGCCACGAGGCCATCCGTCCCACCACTATTGCGCTTTCTCCCGACAAGGTCAAAGACAGCCTGACAAACGATCAATATAAGCTCTATAAGTTGATCTGGGAGCGTTTTGTCGCTTGCCAGATGGCCAACTGTCTGCAGAGCACCACACAGGCTGATATCATCGCCCCCGGCGCGTCCGGAACAGAATACCTTTTCAAGGCTTCCGGCTACACCGTAACCTTCGACGGTTTCACCGTTCTGTATGAAGAGGGAAAGGACGAAGAGACGCCTTCCGAAGGAAGCCTGCCTCCGCTGGAAAACGGGATGGCGCTGCGCTGCCGTGAAATCGCCGGCAACCAGCATTTCACGCAGCCCCCGGCCCGATATACGGAAGCAACACTGATCAAAGCACTCGAGGAAAACGGCATCGGCCGCCCCTCCACGTATGCGGCCACCATCTCCACCATCACCGGCCGGAACTATGTCACGCGGGAAGGCAAGGCATTGAAGCCGACAGAGCTGGGTGAAGTCACCACCAAGCTGATGAAGGAGCGCTTTCCAAAAATCGTCAATGTAAAATTTACCGCGCAGGTGGAAAACGAGCTTGACGAAGTCCAGAGCGGCAAGACCGATTGGGTGGAAACGCTGGATCATTTCTATACGGATTTCGACAAGACGCTTAAGCAGGCAAAGGAAGACATGAAGGGTGTCAAGATCCAGCTCAAGGAAGACGAGACCGACATCATCTGCGAAAAATGCGGACGCCGGATGGTGATCAAAACAGGCCGCTACGGCCGTTTCATCGCCTGCCCCGGTTACCCGGAATGCAAAAACGTAAAGAAGCTGGTGCAGGAAAACGGCGCGGAATGCCCGAAATGCGGCGGCAAGGTTGTGGTGAAAAAATCAAAAAAAGGCCGTGTGTTTTATGGCTGCAGCAATTACCCTAACTGCGATTTTGTTTCCTGGGATGAACCTACGCTTGAAAAATGCCCGCGCTGCGGCAAAACCCTGCTGAAAAAGAAGGGGAAAAAGCCACGCTATTACTGTATAACGCCGGACTGCGGCTACGAAAGGACAGAAGAAAACGACTCATGATCAAAGTGATAGGAGCCGGTTTGGCCGGATGTGAAGCCGCGTGGCAGATTGCCGAAGCCGGAGAAGAAGCTGAACTCTATGAAATGAAACCGGCACGGTATACCCCTGCCCACAAAAGCCCACTGTTTGCGGAGCTGATCTGCTCCAATTCGCTTAAGGCTGCGCGGATCGAAAGCGCGGCTGGTCTGCTCAAGGAGGAAATGCGCCGCCTCGGCTCCCTGCTCACGGACTGTGCGGCAGCCTGCGCCGTCCCGGCAGGCGGGGCGTTGGCCGTGGACCGGAACGAATTTTCCGCATTGGTCACAAAGCGCATCCGTGAGCACCCGCGCATTCATATCCGGGAAGCGGAAGAGGTGACGAAACTGCCGCTGGACGGCGTTTCCATTGTGGCAACGGGACCGCTCACGAGCGATGCCCTGGCTACACAAATCCGCGATCTGTGCGGCGGCGGCTTAAGCTTTTTTGACGCTGCCGCACCGATTGTGACGGCAGAGAGCATCGACAGAAGCAAGATATTCTGCGCATCCCGCTACGATAAGGGCGGGGACAATGCTTACCTCAACTGCCCCATGGATCGGCCCGCATATGAAGCTTTCCGGGATGCCCTTGCGGCAGCGGAGCGCGCCCCCCTGCACGACTGCGACGTGCGCGACCCAAAGGTGTACGAAGGCTGCATGCCTATTGAAGTTCTGGCGCAACGCGGTATGGACGCCATGCGCTATGGACCGATGAAACCGGTCGGCCTGCGCGATCCGGCCACAGGGCGGCGGCCATGGGCTGTGGTGCAGCTGCGGCGCGAAAACCGGGAAGGCACGCTCTACAATCTCGTCGGATTCCAGACTAACCTGAAATTTGGCGAGCAGAAACGGGTATTCGGCATGATTCCCGGCCTTGCAAACGCCGTGTTTGTGCGCTACGGCGTAATGCACCGCAACACCTTTCTCAATTCGCCCGCCCTGCTCAATGCCGACTTCAGCATGCGTCAGCTTCCCAGCCTCTTTTTTGCCGGTCAGATGACAGGAGTAGAAGGGTACATGGAATCGGCTTCCTCCGGCCTCATGGCCGGCCGGAACGCTGTGTTCCGCCTGCACGGCAAGGAAACATGGGTGCTCCCTCCAGAAACGATCATCGGGGCACTCAGCCGGTATATTGCCGAAGGCGGAGAAGGGGAGTTCCAGCCTATGGGCGCGAATTTCGGCATTGTGCCGCCGCTCGGCCAGAAAATCAAAGACAAGCGGGATCGCTATGCTGCCCTGGCGCAGCGTGGCCTCCACGCTCTTTCGGAATATTTGGAACGTCAGGACGAAAAACAGGAGGTTACTTCAGTATGAAAATCATTGTGGACGCTTTCGGCGGGGACAATGCTCCCCTTGAAATCATCAAAGGCTGCGCCGACGCAGTGGCGGAACTGGATCTGGACATCGTGCTGACGGGCAACGAGAGCATCATCCGCCGCGTGGCAAAGGAGAATGCAATCTCCCTGAACCGGATTAACATTGTGGATGCGCCGGATGTCATCGACATGGAAGATTCCGCTGGAGACATCATGAAATCGAAATCCAACAGCTCTATGGCTGTGGGGCTCAAACTGCTGGCCGAAGGAAAAGGAGACGCCTTCCTTTCCGCCGGCAACTCCGGGGCCCTGGTGGTGGGCGCCACGCTGATCGTAAAGCGCATCAAGGGCATCAAGCGTGTGGCGTTCGCCCCCGTGATGCCAAAAAACAAGGGCTTCTTCATGCTGATTGACAGCGGCGCCAATGTGGAGTGCAAACCGGAAATGCTTCGTCAGTTCGGCATCATGGCCTCCATTTATGTGGAAAAAGTCATGAACATCAAGAACCCCCGCGTCGCCCTCGCCAACGTCGGCGTGGAGGATCATAAAGGCGGAGAACTGCAGCACGAAGCCTTTGCCTTGCTCAAGAAATCCCCTGTCAATTTCATCGGCAACGTGGAAGCCCGCGACATTCCGGACGATGCCGCGGATGTCATTGTGTCCGATGGCTTTACCGGAAACTGCATCCTGAAAATGTACGAAGGCGTTGCCCTCGTGATGATGGGCAAGCTGAAGGAAATCTTCACAAAGAATCTGAAAAATAAGATTGCCGCTTCCCTGATTCTCCCGGATGTGAAAAAGCTGAAACAGGAACTGGATTACAATGAATACGGCGGTGCACCGCTCATGGGCACTGCAAAGCCTGTCTTCAAGGCGCACGGCAGCTCCAAGGCAAAAACGATCAAGAGCGCGCTCCGCCTCACGAAGGCATATGTGGAAGGAAACGTGGTGCACGAGATTGAGGAATCGATCCAGGCCCTGAAAGGGGAGGAAAACGCATGAGCCACCAGAAGCAGAACACAGCTCAGCCGGATTTGAAGAAACTGGAGGCGGCCATCGGCTATCATTTTCAGAATCTATCCCTGCTTCGAAACGCCATGACCCATTCCTCGTATGCCAATGAAAACAGGAAGGCCGGCGGAAGCAACGAGCGGCTTGAATTTCTCGGCGATTCTGTGCTCGGCATTGTTGTGGCCGATTACCTCTTCAAAAATTGCCCGCATTTGCCCGAGGGCGATCTCACCAAGACACGCGCTTCCCTTGTGTGTGAAAAAGCATGCTGCGGCTTTTCGCAGCAGCTCGGCGTGGGGGAATACCTGCTGCTGAGCCATGGGGAACAGAACTCCGGCGGACGGACACGCTCCTCCATTCTGGCAGACGCATTCGAAGCCATCATTGCCGCGATCTATCTGGACGGTGGGATGGAGGAGGCCCGCGCGTTTATCCTGCGGTTCGTCAAACCGATGCTGCAAACAGCGAGGCCGAAGCCGTTTAAGGATTACAAGACCATGCTGCAGGAGATTGTGCAGAAAAATCCGGAGGAATCCCTGGAATATGTGCTGACGGGAGAGAGCGGGCCGGACCACGACAAGCATTTCTCCGTGGAAGTCCACTTGAACTCGAATGTGATCGGAAAGGGCGGCGGGCGCAGCAAGAAGGAAGCGGAACAGCAGGCTGCCCGTGAAGCGCTGGAACTGATGGGTTACTGATGCGCCACGCAAACACAGCGATCTTTGTGCCGCACAACGGCTGCCCGCACCGCTGCAGCTTCTGCAACCAGAACGCCATCACAGGCCAGGCAAAGCAGCCCTCTCCTGCGGACGTGGAACAGGCTGCGAAACGTGCGGCGGAAACGCTTCCGAAAGGCGTGACTGCGGAGCTGGCTTTTTTTGGGGGCAGCTTCACGGCGATCGAGCGGAACTACATGGTGTCCCTGCTAAAAGCGGCGCAGCCCTTCCTGCAGGCTGGCGTCTTTTCGGGCATCCGCTGCTCCACCAGGCCGGACTGCATTGACGCTGACATCCTTTCTCTCCTGAAAGATTACGGCGTGAAAGCGGTGGAACTTGGGGCGCAGAGCATGGATGACGATGTACTGCGCCGCAACAGGCGCGGCCACACGGCGGCGGACGTGGAACAGGCAGCCGGCATGATTCGGGCAGCCGGCCTTTCCCTTGGCTTACAGATGATGGTGGGTCTACCGGGGGACACACCAAACGGCGCATGGGAAACGGCCAGATGTCTCGCTGCCCTCGGGCCGGAAACTATGCGTATTTATCCCACCATCATTTTGTCCGGCTCTCTGCTTGCCTCCTGGTATCAGGAGGGGACATACCGTCCTCTGGAACTTGCGGAAGCGGTGGAGATCTGTGCCGGGCTGTTGTCCTTCTTCAAAGGGGAGTCCATCCGCGTCATTCGGCTTGGGCTGCACAGTTCGCCGGAACTGGAGCGGGAATGGATTGCGGGGCCCTGGCATCCTGCGTTCCGCGAATTGTGCGAAAGCTTTCTGTTCCTCCAGGCCTTCCGGCGGGAGCGGAAAAAAACGGAAGAAGCGTGCATAGCTTATGTGAACCCTCACGATCTTTCTGCCGCAGTCGGTCAAAAAAAGGGCAATGTGCGCACACTTGCACAGGAGGGCCTGCACCTTTCCATCCGCACAAAGGAAAATGTGCCGCGCGGATGGGTGGAATGGGAGAAGAACGAAATCATACGACGCTGCTGCATTTTTGATCGGCCGGGTCAAGGAGCACAAAATGTATCTGATGCAAAGGAGGAAGTAGCTGTTTGCGGTTAAAATCTCTGGAACTACAAGGGTTCAAGACGTTTCCCGATAAAACGCTGCTCACCTTTGACAATGGTGTCACAGCCGTGGTGGGGCCAAACGGCAGCGGAAAAAGCAACATAGCAGACGCCATCCGCTGGGTTCTCGGCGAACAATCGGCAAGAGCGCTCCGCTGCACGCGCATGGAAGGGCTGATCTTTAACGGCACGCCGAACCGCAAGGCGCAGGGCTTTGCAGAGGTGACGCTGACCATTGACAACAGCGATCGAAAGCTTGCCTTTGACAGCGACGAGGTGGCCGTCACCCGCCGGTATTATCGCTCCGGTGAAAGTGAATACCGGCTGAATCATGCCTCCGTGCGCCTGCGCGATGTAACCGAGCTGTTTCTCGACACCGGCCTCGGGCGCGATGGGTATTCCATGATTGGGCAAGGGAAAATAGACGCCATTGTGGCTGCCCGCAGCGATGATAGACGCGAAATCTTTGAGGAAGCCGCCGGTATTGCGCGGTTTCGCTTCCGAAAGGAGGACGCAGAATCGCGTCTGGCGCGCGCAGAAGACAATCTGCTCCGCTTGCATGACATCCTCGCCGAACTGGAAAGCCGTCTGGGGCCTCTAAAGGAGCAATCCGAAAAGGCTCAGCAGTTTCTTCAGCTTTCGGAGGAAAAGCGAACGCTGGAAATCGGCCTCTGGCTGGACACGCTGGAGCGTTCCGGCCGCATTCTGCGGGAACATGATGACAAAATTCTGATCGCCCGAGGTCAATATGAGGACGCGCAGAAAGCAGTGGATGAGATCGATGCGGAAATCAACCGCGTCTTTCAGGAAAGCACTGCATGCGTGGCGCGCGCGGACGAGCTGCGCCAGGAGAGCGCCCGCCGGGAGGAAGCTGCAGCCCGGAAAGACGGTGAGGCTTCCGTGTTGGAAAACGATGTGCTCCACACAAGGGAAACCGTAGCACGCCTGGAACGGGAGATGGAAACCGCCCGAAAATCGGACGAAGATACGGCAGCTGAGATCAAAGAAAAACAGGAAGCATATAGCCGAAACGAAAAAGAGACAAAGCGCACGGAAGCAGAGCAGCAGCAACTTCAAAAGAAACTGGATGAGCTTCGCAGCGGCATGGATGAACAGTCCGGACGCATCGCTGATCTGAACCGGCAAGTATCGGATTGTTCCGCCCGATCCACGGAACTTCGCGTGGAGATCTCAAAAGCGTCCTCCACGGCGGAAGAACTGCGCAGCCGCCGGCAGACGGCACAGGCCTCCCGGGCGGAAAAAATGCAGCGGCGCGCGGAATGGGAAAAAGAGCAGGCAAAAGCGGAACGCGGGGAAAAAGAGACAACGGCCCGGGCGGAATCGCTCCGCAATGCCGTGCGCGGCCATGAGCTGCGTTTGCAGGGCCGCCGCAAAAAAGCGGAGGAGGCGCGGGCAAGGTGTGATTCCCTTCACCTCGACACGGAGGAGCGCGAGCGGCGCGCCCGCCTGCTCGAGGATCTCGAGCGGAACATGGAGGGCTTTTCCCAGAGCGTAAAAACAGTGATGCGCGAAACGAAGCGGGGAAATCTGGGCGGCATCCACGGACCCGTGTCCCAGCTGATCGAAGTTCCGCAGCGGTATTCCGTCGCCATTGAAACGGCGCTCGGCGCTTCCATGCAACATATCATTGTGAGCACGGAACGCGACGCCAAGCTGGCAATCGAATTGCTGAAACGCCGCAGCGCCGGCCGCGCTACCTTCCTGCCCGTTTCCACCATCCACGGTTCCCTGCTGCGGGAACGAGGGCTGGAAGAAAGCCCCGGCTTTGTGGGAATCGCCGGCACACTGTGCCGGTGCAAGCCGGAATATGAGGAGATTCTGCGTTCCCTGCTCGGCCGCATCGTCGTGGCGGAGGATTTGGACAGCGCCATTGCCATTGCCAAGCGGTTTTCCTATCGGTTCCGTGTCGTCACGCTTGACGGCCAGGTTGTCAATGCGGGTGGTTCCCTCACAGGCGGTTCCTATTCCCGCAACGCAGGGCTTCTGAGCCGGCGTGCGGAAATTCAGCGGTTCCGTTCCGAAGCTGCGGCGCTTGCCGCACAGACAGAGCAGGCACAGGCTGCCTGGAAAACACTGCAGCAGGAAGCGGCCCAGGAGGAAGCTTCCCTGACGGCAGCCCGTGCGGAGCTTTCCGCGGCGCAGGAGGAGCTCGTGCGCTGGCAGTCTGCGCGGGAAAGCGCAGGCACTGCACTGGCGTCTCTCCTTCTGGACGAAACTTCTCTGAAAGAGGAGATGGAAGCCACTGCTTTTCGCCTTGCCGAACTGGAAACGGCACAGAAAAAGGCGGAAGCAGAGGAGGAAGCGTGCGGAGCGCAATTGCGATCTTTCCAGGAACAGCTCTCCCTGCTGCACAGCCAGCGCGACGAGCGGAACCGTGCCTGGGAGGAACAATCCGAACAGCTTCAGAAAAGCAGAATGCGTCTGCTGGAACTTCAAAAGGACGGCTCTTCCCTGCAGGACCGCATTGAAGAGCTGGAACGGCAGCGCACCGGCCACCAAAACCGCACAGAGGAACTGGAGCAGGAGAAACGGGAAGCGGAGACGAACATTGATCAGCTTCTTGAAAAGACAGAAGCTCTGCACAAAGAGGCAGCTTCTCTTCGCACATTGGCCAAACAGGCCGACGAGGAGGCAAAACAATCTGCTGCCCGCCGGGTGGAACTGGAAGGAAAGACAACCCAACTTCGTGCGCAGGAGCGCGATCGCTCTGCGGAACGGGAAAATGCCGGACACGAGCTGGCCAGACTGGAGGAGCGCCGTGCAAACCTGCAGAAGGAATACGACGAGATCACCTCGCAGCTGTGGGAAGAATATGGGCTGACACGGCGGGAGGCGGAGCAATCCTGTTCCCGCCCGGAAGACGCGCAGCAGGCGCGCCGCCGTCTGAACGAGGTGAAATCCTCCATCAAAACGCTCGGCTCTGTCAATGTGGGGGCCGTGGAAGAATACAAGGAGGTCAGCACGCGCCACCGGTTCCTCAGATCCCAGATCGCAGACGCAGAGGGCAGCAGGGACAGTCTTCTGCATTTGATTGCGGATTTAACCGACCAGATGCGCGGGCTGTTTCTGAAACGTTTTGCAGAGATCGGCCGTCACTTCAGCGAGGTGTTCCGAGAGCTGTTTGGCGGAGGCGCCGCCGAACTCTCTCTGAGCGAACCGCAGAATGTGCTGGAAAGCGGCGTGGAAATCACTGTGCAGCCGCCTGGAAAAATCGTGAACAACCTGGAAAGCCTTTCAGGCGGAGAGAAGGCACTGGTTGCCATTTCGCTTTATTTTGCCATCATGAAGGTGAACCCACCGCCTTTCTGCGTGCTGGACGAGATCGAGGCCGCCCTCGACGACGTGAACGTGACACGCTTTGCAGCCTATCTGCGCCGCATTCAGGATCATACGCAGTTCATCGCTATCACGCACCGGCGCGGCACGATGGAAGCGGCAGACGTGCTTTACGGCGTCACCATGCAGGATGAAGGCGTTTCCAAGCTGCTGAAAATGTCAGCGGCCGAGATTGAAGAATACCTGCAGGCAGCACAGAAGAAAGGCTGAGCCACGCAATCCGTTCTTGACGGTGCGGCGGTTCGGCAGTACAATAGACAGGATAGAAAAGAGGGACGGTGTTCTCATCCGACCGTTTCCCTTTGATAAAGCGAGGAACAATATGGGACTGTTTTCGAAAATCAAGGAAGGCCTCAAAAAGACACGGGATTCTGTCAGCTCTTCCATTGAGAAGATGCTGCACTCCTTCCAGAAAATCGACGAGGATCTTTTTGAAGAACTGGAAGAAATCCTGGTATTGGGGGATGTGGGCGTCCCCACAGCCGAGCGCATCTGCGAGGAATGCCGCCGCCAGGTAAAAGAACGCCACATCTCTGATCCGAACGAAATTTACGGGCTGATCCGTGACATCACGGCAGAGATGATGCGGGGCGGGGAAGAGCTGAACCTCTCCACCAAACCGTCCGTCGTCCTGGTCATCGGCGTCAACGGCGTGGGAAAAACTACGACGATTGGGAAGCTTGCCTATCGCCTGAAGCAGGAGGGCAGACAGGTGATCCTGGCCGCGGCAGACACGTTCCGTGCTGCCGCCATTGAACAACTTGAGATCTGGGCTGATCGAAGCGGCTGCGATCTGGTCAAGCAGGCGGAAGGAAGCGATCCCGCCAGTGTTGTCTTTGATGCCATCGCTGCAGCAAAGGCACGCGGTGCAGACGTGGTCATCTGCGACACGGCCGGCCGTCTGCACAACAAAAAGAACCTGATGGCAGAGCTTGCCAAAATCAACCGCATCATTGACCGCGAGCTTCCCGGCGCCGCGAAGGAAGTCCTGCTTGTGCTTGACGCGGCCACCGGACAGAACGCCGTCAACCAGGCACGCGAATTTCAACATGCTGCGAACATTACAGGGATTGTACTCACAAAGCTGGACGGCACGCCCAAAGGCGGCGTCGTGATTGCCATTCGGGAAGAGCTGAAAATTCCCGTCAAGTTCATCGGCGTAGGAGAACAGCTTGACGACCTGCAGCCTTTTGACGCCAATGAATTTGCGAAGGCTCTTTTTGAACAGGAGACAGCGTGAGCCTAACAGGATTCAGGCACTGGCCTGCAAATGGGGACGGGATCCGTTTGAGAGGAAGGAAGAATGGTTTTGAAAACGTTTGTCATGGCCACTCACAACAAACACAAGATCACGGAGCTGCAGCGCATTCTGGAGCCGCTGGGAATCCAGGTGACCACAGCTGAGTTGCCGGAAGTGGAGGAGACAGGCACCACCTTTGAGGAAAATGCACAGCTCAAGGCTCGTTCTGCTTGCCGCGCAACCGGTTTGCCCAGCGTGGCGGATGACTCCGGCATTTCCGTGGATGCACTCGGCGGCGCGCCGGGCGTGTATTCCGCCCGATATGCCGGCCCGGATGCCACTGACGCTGATCGGAATCAAAAACTGCTCTGTGAACTGCAGGACACGCCGGATGAAAAGAGGACGGCACGTTTTGTAAGCGCAATCTGCTGTGCCTTTCCCGACGGGGACGAAATTACCGTGACCGGTGTCTGCGAAGGGCGTGTGGCCCGCTCACCTCGCGGGGAAGATGGATTCGGCTATGATCCCATTTTCCTTGTGGAAAAAAAGACATATGCGGAACTGAGCCCATCCGAAAAGGATGCCGTCAGTCACCGCGGCAAGGCGCTGCGCCAGCTTGCGGAACGGCTGCGGGAACATGGCTATGAATAAAAGAAAGAGGTTGTTCTGATGTTGACAAGCAAACAACGTGCTTACCTGCGCTCGCTTGCCGTGGATCTGGATACGGTGCTGATGGTGGGGAAGGGCGGCCTTTCTCCGGCTTTGATCAAACAGGCGGATGATGCGCTGGAAGCGCGGGAACTTATCAAAGGAAAGGTCCTGCAGGAGACAAGCCCCATCTCCGCGCGGGATGCCGCCGAGCAGATCGGCTCCGCCACCTCTTCCGAGGTGGTGCAGGTGATCGGTTCGAAATTTGTTCTGTTCCGCCAGAAGAAAAAGGATTCTGCCATTCAGCTTCCCAGGGCGGCCAGACAGGTGTGAGCGGGAAACGTTTGGGGGTGTTTGGCGGCACCTTCAATCCCATTCATCTGGGGCATCTTCACATTGCGCAGGAATTTGCCCGCCTGCTGTCCCTCGATGAGGTGCTGCTGATTCCGGCTGCTGTGCCGCCGCACAAGGCGGCGAAGGATCTTGCTCCCGGGGAAATCCGGTTGGAGCTTTGCCGGTTGGCTGTGCAGGAACAGCCGCTCTGCAGCGTGAGCGATGTAGAACTGCGACGCGGCGGAAAAAGCTATACTGCCGACACGCTTCATATCTTGTCTGAAGAACGGCCGAAGGATCATTTATATCTGTTGATGGGAGAAGATATGTTTCTTACTCTGCAGGAGTGGCGCAGACCGGAAGAAATCTGGAGCACGGCAGACATCTGTGCCGCTCCGCGCAGCCGGGACGCTTCTGAAAAACTGCAGGCCCAGAAGCAGGCGCTGGAAGCACGCGGGGCGCGCGTGCACCTGTGTCCCATTTCCTTTCTGCCCATTTCCTCCACCCTGGTACGGGAGACCGTGCGGAAAGGGAAACCGATTGACAAACTGGTGCCGTGGTCAGTAGCATCTTATATTGCGGCACACAGCCTCTACCGTATTACGGAAGAGGCGTAAAGATTTTGTGAAAAGGAGGCATTGGCATGACGACAGCGGAGGCAAAAGCGCTCATCCGCCCCATGCTTTCTGATAAACGATATCATCACTCTCTTTGTGTGGCAAAGGAAGCGGTCCGCCTGGCGATGCGATTCGGCGCAGATGCGGAAAAAGCGGAGCTCGCCGGGATTCTGCATGACATCACGAAAGAGATTCCCCCGGAGAAACAATTGCAAATGATGGAGAGCTTTGCTATAATACTTACGGAAACGGAACGCCGCAGCCGCAAGGTTTGGCATGCCATACTGGGTGCTGCCTACCTGGAAAAAAAATGCGGCGTAACCGATCCGGAGATTCTCAGCGCTGTGCGCTGGCACACAACAGGCAAAGCCAACATGACCCTTCTGGAACAGATTGTGTTCACCGCCGACTTTATTTCTGCGGATCGGGAATACAAAGGTGTGGAAAAGCTCCGCCATCTTGCGGAAAGCGATCTGCAGGCTGCCATGCTGGAGGGAACTTCCTTCACCATTGCGGATCTGGCTTCCCACACAGTGCTGATTCATCCGGACACGGTGTCCCTTTATAACTGGCTGCTTCTGCAAAGAGAAAATCTCAAATAACAAACAGGGAGATGCGATATGGATTCGAAGGAACTGGCAATTGCCGCTGTACAGATTTTAGACCGGAAAAAGGCCGATCAGGTCCATCTCATCAATATCTCCGAAATTTCCACTTTGGGAGATTACTTTGTCCTTGCAACCGGAACCAGTGGGACGCATGTCAAATCTCTGGCGGACGAACTGGAATTCCGTTTGAAGGAAAAGGGGGTAAGCGCTGCCCGCGTCGAAGGGTACCGCTCCAACTCCTGGATTTTGCTCGACTATGAATCGGTGATCATTCACATTTTCACGCCGGAAGCGCGTGCTTTTTATGACCTGGATCGTCTGTGGGAAGACGGCGTTTCCGAAAATATTGAGGAATACCTCACGCAGGAGTAACGTTTGTGCCGTTCGGCAGGAACGATGATCGCGAAAGAAATTTGAAAACGTAGGAGCGACGCAGCAATGAAGTGTGAAAAGTACGACCACAAACGCATTGAAAAGAAATGGCAGGACCGCTGGGAAGAAGCCGGCGTCTATCACGCCTCCAACGATTTCACAAAGCCGAAGTACTACGCGCTGGTGGAATTTCCGTATCCCTCCGGTCAGGGACTGCACGTGGGCCATCCACGCCCGTACACGGCTCTCGATATTGTGGCAAGAAAGCGCAGAATGCAGGGATATAATGTCCTCTACCCGATCGGTTGGGACGCTTTCGGCCTGCCCACTGAAAATTATGCCATCAAAAACCATGTGCATCCTGCCGAGGTAACGAAGAAGAACATTGCACGCTTTAAGCAGCAGATCCGCTCTCTGGGTATTTCTTTTGATTGGTCCCGTGAAATCAACACCACAGACCCGGATTATTACAAATGGACGCAGTGGATTTTCCTGCAGCTCTTCAAGCACGGTCTCGCCTATAAAAAAGAGATGTCCGTCAACTGGTGCACCTCCTGCAAATGTGTTCTTGCCAATGAGGAAGTCGTGGAAGGCGTGTGTGAACGCTGCGGCAGCCCTGTGGTGCATAAAATCAAGTCGCAGTGGATGCTTAAAATCACCGCGTATGCGGATCGCCTCATCAACGATCTCGATCTCGTGGAGTATCCCGAGCGCGTGAAGGCACAGCAGAAAAACTGGATCGGCCGTTCCACCGGCGCGGAAGTTGATTTTACTGCCACCACGGGCGACAAACTCACCGTTTTCACAACCCGCCCCGATACGCTCTACGGCGTGACATATATGGTTCTTTCCCCGGAGCATGCCTTGCTCGGCAAGTGGAAGGATCAGATCAAGAATTGGGATGAAGTTCAGGCATACCAGGAAGCCGCAGCGCGTAAATCCGATTTTGAGCGCACGGAGGTTGCCAAGGATAAGACTGGCGTTCGCCTGGACGGTGTGGCCGCCGTTAACCCGGTCAACGGAAAGGAGATCCCTGTCTTTATCTCCGATTACGTACTCACCACGTACGGAACCGGCGCCATCATGGCTGTTCCCGGCCACGATACGCGCGACTGGGAATTTGCGAAGAAATTTAACCTTCCGATCATCGAAGTGGTTCAGGGCGGCAATGTGGAAGAAGCTGCGTTCACGGACTGCGCCACCGGTGTCCTGGTCAATTCCGGCATCCTGAACGGCCTGACGGTGGAGGAAGCCAAGAAAAAGATCCTCGCCTATCTGGAGGAGAAGGGTATCGGCCGCAGCAAGGTTAACTTCAAGCTGCGCGACTGGGTGTTCTCCCGCCAGCGCTACTGGGGTGAACCGATCCCGATTGTGCACTGCGACAAATGTGGATATGTGCCGCTTCCAGAAAGCGAGCTCCCGCTCCGCCTGCCGGATGTGAAATCTTATGAACCTACCGATAACGGGGAATCCCCGCTTGCCCATATGACCGACTGGGTCAACACCACCTGCCCGCACTGCGGCGGTCCTGCCAAGCGGGAAACGGACACTATGCCTCAGTGGGCTGGCTCCTCCTGGTATTTCCTGCGCTATATGGATCCGCACAACAGCGATGCGCTCGCCTCCAAGGAAGCCATGGCGTACTGGTCCCCCGTTGATTGGTACAACGGCGGCATGGAGCATACGACGCTTCATTTGCTCTACAGCCGCTTCTGGCACAAGTTCCTGTATGACATTGGCATGGTGCCCACGGTGGAACCCTATGCCAAGCGCACAAGCCATGGCATGATCCTGGGTGAAAACGGCGAAAAGATGAGCAAGAGCCGCGGCAACGTGGTAAACCCGGATGATGTCGTCAATGAGTTCGGCGCCGACACCATGCGCCTTTATGAAATGTTCATCGGCGACTTCGAGAAGGCCGCTCCGTGGAACCCTGCCGGCATCCGCGGCTGCCGCCGCTTTGTGGAACGCTTCTGGAATTTCCAAAACATTCTCACAGAGGGCGGGCTGCGCAAGGAGCTGGAAACCTCCTTCCACAAGACCATCAAGAAGGTAGGCGAAGACATCGAAAATCTCAAATTCAATACGGCTATCGCGGCCCTGATGTCGCTGATGAATGAGATTTACGACACCGGTTCCATCACAAAGGAAGAACTGCGCCTGTTCGCTCTGCTTCTGGATCCGTTTGCACCGCATGTGGTAGACGAGCTGTGGGAGACTGTAGGCTATGACAACGGCATGGCCTGCCAGCAGACGTGGCCTGCCTACGACGAAGCAAAATGCCGCGACAATACGGTCGAAATTGCAGTGCAGGTAAATGGCAAGGTGCGTGCCCGCATCCAGATCGCTGCTGACAGCTCGAAGGAAGATATTCTTGCGGCCGCAAAGGCAGAGGAAAAGATTGCAGCCGAGCTGGACGGCAAGCAGATTGTGAAGGAAATCTGTGTGCCCGGGAAGCTGGTTAACATTGTTGTGAAAAAATAAAGCCGGGAACAGAACTTGACTCGGCTGTGAGAAGCCGCGCGCTTTCCTGCGCCTGATTGGAAAGCGCGCGGCTTTTTTCTTGTGGGAAAAGGGGAAAAGGAGTTATGACGGATGTATTGACAAAAGCAGGCGTATTGCTTGCCATCATTGTGCTGGCCTACGCCCTCAAACGAATCGGCGTGTTCCAGACAGCGGATTATCAGATTCTTTCCAAGCTCGTGTTCCGGCTCAGCCTGCCCTGTGCCGTGATCACGGCATTCAGCGAGGGGTTTCAGCGAAGCGGGGAAATGTATCTGCTTGCCCTCTTTGGCCTGGGTATCAATATCGTGCTGTGGGGCTGCTGTTATCTGGCCTGCAGGAAACGAGGGGAATCCTCCTGTGCGTTTTACACGCAGAGCGTGGCAGGATATAACATCGGGGCATTCACACTCCCGTTTATTCAAAGCTTTCTTGGTTCCTCCGGTGTGGTCATCGCCTGCATGTTTGATATGGGAAATTCCGTGATGTGCACGGGAGGAAACTATGCTTTGACCTCCGCTCTTATGGGCAAAACAGAGGGAAACCGTGTCAAAAGCTTTCTGAAGCGTTTTTTCTCATCCGTTCCCATCGACACCTATCTGCTGCTTGTCCTTCTCAATCTCTGCGGCCTTTCCTTGCCTTTGCCGGTGCTGGCGCTGGCAGAGCGGATAGGTGACGCCAACCCTTTTCTCTCCATGTTCATGATAGGACTTATGCTGGACTTTTCTTTCGAGCCCTCCCATTTGAAGAAAACGGCACTTGTCCTCCTTTTACGGTATGGCGCAGCTATGCTCTTCTCCTGTCTGTTTTATTTTTTGCTTCCCTATTCGCTCGAAATCCGCCAAATTCTCGTGGTGTTGAGCTTTGCTCCCATCTCCAGCCTGACGCCGTACTTTACAGAGAGGCTGGGAGGAGAAACGGCGCTCTCCAGCTTCACGGCTTCCCTTACATTTGTGATCAGCATCGCCTGCATCACTGCCCTCATCCTGAACATGGGCATCGGGGTATAGCGTCATATTTTTTTTGGCGGCGCATAAAATGGTTACCGTTCTCAGAAGCGGACAAGAGGGGAAAGGAGTGGGAAAAGATGCGTTTTCTAAAGCGGCACAGTATTCTGGCAGGCGCCATTCTCTTGCTGCTCGCCGTCATTCTCACCATGGTGCTGACAGGACGCAGCAAAGAGGAACCGGAACCATTTTTGAGAGAGTCGCCATCCTCCGCTGGTCCGGATTCCTCTTCCTCTGCTGTCTCCGCTGCTCCTGCGTCAACCTTTTCTGAAGAAACCGTTTCCGCGCAGGAGGAGATGCGCGCCGTCTGGGTTCCGTTCATGAGTCTCGATATGACGAACGAAGAACAGGGGGAAGAGGCATTTCGAAACAAATTTTCTTCCATCGTCCAGCAGGCAAAACAGCATGGCATGAATGCCCTGATCGTGCATGTGAGGCCGTTTGGCGATGCGCTCTATCCCTCGGAATTTGCACCCTGGAGCCATCTTCTCACCGGAATACAGGGGCAAGACCCGGGGTATGATCCTCTCGCCATTATGGTGGAGCTGACGCACGCGGAAGGCTTGGAATTTCATGCGTGGATGAATCCGCTTCGCATCCAGGTGAGCCAGACGCCGGAAACGCTCTCGGCAGATAATCCCTGGAACACTTGGCAGGGAGACAAGGAAAAAGCAGGTTGGGTTGTGGAATATGGGGATGGGAAGTACTACAATCCCGCTTATCCCGAAGTTCGCAGCCAAATAGCGGCCTGCGCAGAGGAGATTGCTTCTTCCTACGACGTGGATGGCATTCAGTTTGATGATTACTTTTATCCAACACAAGATGCTGCCTTTGACGCAGCCGCCTACGAGACATATACCGAGTCGGCTTCGCAATCCGGGGAACCGCTTTCCCTGCAGGAATGGCGCGCAGCCAACATCAATTCTCTTTTGGCGGAAGTGTATCGCCGCATTAAATCAGTCAGGAAAGAGGTACAATTTGGTGTTTCTCCCCAGGGCAACATTCAGAACGACTGGAATATCGGAGCAGATGTGGCGGCATGGTGCAGTGCCAAGGGATATCTCGATTACATTTGCCCGCAGCTCTACGTCAACTTTGAAAATCCGGTGCTTCCGTTTGGAACAGCCGCACAAACTTGGAAAAGACTCGTGACAAACCCTGACATTGATCTCTATTTCGGGCTTGCCGTCTACAAAGCAGGTTCCGATGCTGACGACGGCACCTGGAAAAACGCAGGGGATATTTTGGCCCGTCAGGTTAGCCTGGGACGCACAGTGGAATGTGACGGCTTCTTCTTTTATTCCATCGACTATCTCTCCGCTTAACAGACGCAGGAAGAAATTGAAAATGTAATGAAAATAAAGGATCAGGATGCTGTCTCATGAA
>ERZ1090869.248-NODE-248-length-29592-cov-61.692115_pt1 | contig 29592 bp, 42 predicted proteins | sample MGYA00478474_ERZ1090869 | MGnify/ENA primary metagenome ERZ1090869 (study PRJEB33644, sample SAMEA5815748) | chicken gut metagenome | biome: Chicken; feature: Gastrointestinal Tract; material: Caecum | place: Ireland | collected 2019-01-01 | study: A study of the... | reverse complement strand
CAGGAGATTGGAACAGGGTATGCAACGCTCATGTCACCCACTGGATGCCTTTACCAAAACTTCCAAAGGAGGATTCTCATGACTGACCAATGCCAATTTTGCGTATTCGGCCCCAAGATGCTGGACAAATGCGAGTACTACCACCTGCCGGAATCCATGCGGGGCGAGTGCTGCCAATATTGGGACTTGTTCCGGCGGCTGAAAGAATTGGACAATAAAAAGGAGGCGTGATGAAACCAATACTTTTTCTTTTCGTGATCATTGCTGTGTTTATGTGGCTGACAATTTATTACATTTGGAGGGATAAACCATGAAAAAGATGATTGCTGTTATTTTATCCGGTGTGTTAGCCGTGGCGGTTGCTGTGGCTTGTATCATGTGCCTAGAGAGGATTAGCGTTGGAAACGTGGGTGTTGTGTATAACGCGGGTGGTGTGAAAGATACCACACTAACCGCGGGATGGCACTGGACGTCCCCGTTCGACAGTGTAAAGCAATTCCCTATTTCCCAGCAGCAGATTGTGTTTTCCAACAGCCCGGAGGACTACAACGCCAAAGAGCATCCTGATTGGAGCATTGACGCCCCTGCTAACGGAGGAATGGTGAAACTGAATCTGACTGTGAATTATTCTTTCAACCCAGGGCAGGTTGTGGAATTGTATAAGCGATTCAATGGGATGGATGGGAAGGCCTTGGTAGAAAACTACATCCAGAATTCTATTATCGCCTATGTCAAAGAAGTGACGCCCCAGTTTTCGGTGATGGATATTTACTCCGATAAAAAATCTGAGGTCAACCAGGCGATCACAGAGTATTTGTCCGAAAAGCTCGGTGAGGAATACGGAATCAACGTCATCAGCGCTTTAGTGGTAGATGTGCAGCTTGATGAAGGGCTGCAAGAGAAGATCAAGGCCAAAGAACAGGCCAAACAGGATGCGGAGATCGCCGAACTGGAAAAGCAGACAGCAGCAGCGCAGGCAGAAGTGGCCAAAACCAAGGCCCAAGCCGAGGCGGACGTGAAACTCATTGAAGCTCAAGCGGAAGCGGAATCCAACCGGATCATTGCAGAGTCCATCACTCCTGAGCTGATCCAGATGATGGAAGCTCAGGCTCGGCAGGAGCACGGGTGGGTTACCGTCCAGGGGGCTGACGCCGTGGTGGTGCAGGACAAATAAAAAAACAGGGGAAGGTCAACATGAGAAGAGAATCTTGTGTGGGATGTATCTATCACCGATCTTTGAGCGATTGTAGTCAAGGGTTACCAGGATGCCATTATTGCCTTGACACTGGAAATCCCAGAGGGTGTTCCATCGACAAGTGCGACAAGAAAAAGCTTGGGAAGTGCGATGCTAGGACCAATCATTTTGATGCAAGACTTGGGAGGGCTAATGAGTAATAATGTAAAGCACGGATGGCATGAGGCCATCCATAAGGTCAAAAAAAGTTTGCAGGCGTGGATCATGCAAAACGCGCTGAAAGCTTTTGAGCAGTGGGAGGACTTTTCTTTGGCTTTAGTAAGATGCAGAGAACAAGGACGCTATTACTTACCTCCTGTGTCTTTTAAAACCACAAAAGAACCCATGCAGCTTGTTTTGTATCAAAAGGTAAACAGGCAGCTTGTAATGGAAAATCCTGAGGAAGCAGAGCGGATGATCAAGAACATGATTGCGCTTGAAATAGGAAAACAGTTGATTGAGAGAGATGCGGTCATTTTATCCAGGACAGAAGACTCGGAAAATTGTGAAATTGTTTTTCGAGCTGAGCTGCTAGTTTTGCTGCCATGAAAAGGAGGGGGCTATGACAAAAGACCAGATCGAGCGGTATGGGGGGATCTGCGACAAGATCGTCGCTCTGCGGTCGTTGAAGGTGCGGGACACTGTCCAGGGCAGCTCGTCGGAGATCCCCTACCAAAAGCACACCATTGTCTTGGAGGGCGGGATAGCAGAGGGGAAAAACTCCAAGCTCCAGGCCCTCAAGCGGCAGAAAGCGGCCATCGAGGCGGAGGTGGAGGCTATCGAGGATGAAACGGACCAGGCGGTGATCTCCATGCGGGTGCTGGGGAGGCTGACCTGGAACGAGATCGCCGGGAAGCTGGGCTATCGTTACACCGTGGAGGGCCTGAAAAAGCTCTACCAGCGGGCCATGAAAAAATATTTCTGAGCTGTCCCGTTTGTCCCACATGTCCCGTTTGGCATCCCTACAATGAGAAATAGTGGATCCCACAAGGATTCCAAACACCCTGGTATGGTTACCAGGGTGATTTTCTTTTTAGGGAGGATTTTATGCTCACACTGATGCAAGGGGATTGCCTGGAAAAACTGAAAACCATTCCCGACGGCACCGTGGACCTGGTGCTGACCGACCCACCCTACAACGTGGGGGTCACCACACAGCGCCGGGGAACGAAAACGGTGAACGCCTGGGACAGGATCGACCACTATGTGGACTGGTGCCTTCAGTGGCTGCTGGAGTGCCAGCGGGTGTTAAAGACCAACGGGGTGCTGTACTTCTGGCACAACGATATGCCCCAGATCGCACAGCTGCTGGAGGCCATTCGGGAGAAAACCACCCTCTCCTTTGTGTCCTTCTGCATTTGGGACAAGGGGGAGGCCTATCGGGCCAGGTCCTGGAAAAACCGGGACCCCAATGGCAAGACAGCACTCCGTTCCTGGTTCAATGTCTGCGAGTTCTGCCTGCACTTCTTCAATACGCCCAAGGGCGCCCAGGCCGGGTGGAAACAGACCGGCTGGGAGCGGGTGAACAGCGACCCGGTCTGCTACCGCCCTTTGAAGGACTGGTACAAGCGGGAGAAGGAGCGGCTGGGGATCACCGACCGGGAGGTGGGGGAGCGGTATGCCCAGGTCATGGGGAAGAAGCCCCATATGCTCTCCCACTACTTCCGGGACCGGCAGTTCGCCATCCCCACCCAGGAGGTGTTCGAAAAGGTGTACCAGCCTCTGGGCTTTGTGTACCGGGAAGAAAGTGGCCAAGGGTACGACGGCTTGAAAGAAGGGTACCACGCCCTGCGGGAGGGCTATGAGGGAATGCGCCAGGGGTACGAAGCCTTGCGCCGGGAGTACGAGGGACTGCGGAATTACCACCGGTGCGACCCGCTTCACTGCAACGTGTGGCACGTGCCACCCATTCCCTCCAACAAGCGGCTACATACCTGCCAAAAGCCGGTGGAGATTTTGGAGCGGCTGGTGCGGGTCAGCTGCCGGCCAGGGGGCACGGTGCTGGACTGCTTTATGGGAAGCGGTTCCACCGGGGTGGCGGCCCTGCGCATGGGCCGGGACTTTATCGGTATCGAGCAGGACCCTGCTATGTTTCAGGTGGCCCAGAAGCGGATCCAGGAGGAAGGTGTACTCCAGAGCCCCAAGTGGGATAGAAGCATCTCACCGGATGACCAAGGGACAGGGCTGCCGGCGTGCTGAAAAAATTTTTTCAAGTTGTCCCGTTTGTCCCAAATGTCCCGTTTGTCCCGTTTATAATGAACATGAGGTAACAGACAAACCTCCCATTCAATTTTTCTCCCTCTTAAAGGCTCCCCGAAAGGGGGGCCGCCTTATGCCGGACGCTGTAGCGCCATCCCAACTGCCCGGGGTGTGAGGCGGGTCGCTCCCTCCTTCCGGCACCAACAAAGCCCCTGGCCTTCTTGGCTGGGAGCTATTTCCATTTTCGGGAAGTGATGTCCCATGTTTTGCCCTTATCCCACCACCTGTATGTATGATCGCTTCAAGCTGACAGGGGTGCATTCCTGTGCCATGCCTAAGTGCCCGTTCGCCCTGACCGCTAAGTCGATGCTGGAACGGGAAATCCGTCTGCTTGCGGGAGTGAAGCACCAAACGCCTCAGCAGAGAGAGGCACTGGAACGGCTGCGAAGAAAATGCAGGGAGGAATTTGGAGGTGATGGAAAGTGAACCAGACACCAAGAGCGGGAGGGTACTCAGTGCCCTGTATCATTTGCGGGAATCCTGTGCCGCTTTCCAGTGAGCCAGATCTCTTCGAGCTTGCCCAGGATGTCCAAGCGGCGCCGGTGCGTGTCTGTGATGCATGCAAGGCAGCTGTTGAAAAAGCAAAGTCTTTATAAATCATTTCCCACTGACAAGCGATTGCCAGCGGGCTTTTTTATTAGGAGGTTTTTATCTATGAATCCAAAGGTAAAAGATGCTATCCAGGCGGCATTGGACCGGTGTTTCACCATGAACGCGATCTGTGATCGCATGGTATACGTCATGCACAGCCAGTGGTATCTCAGCGACTTTGCAAAGATGTTCCATGAAAAGATTGCCCATGATTACCCTGATTGGGCAGACAAGCTGGGAAAGCTGCTGCTAGGCGAAGGTGAGGACGTAATTCGAGGCCCTATTGACTCTCAAGCACAAACATACCGGAGCCCCGGGCAGATGCTGGAAAAGTATCGAGATGAAGTGTTGATTACCCGTCGCATGATTGGTGACGCCTATTACTCTGCCTTTGATAATGCAGAGGCAGGCGTGGCAGCGTGTCTGTGCGATATTCTGGAGGACTTCCAGGAGGACATGGTGGCCCGTGCCATTCTGATGGCAGGCAAGGCTGCCCGGTACGGTGACAACTTCGCTGAATTTGACAGTGATACAAAGCTTTTCTTTGATTGATAAGACAAAAAATAATTTTTGCGGGTCCTTCCAGGGGATTTCCCGCGAGTGGTTGCTGCGACCCGCAAAAAAACGCAGAATTTTTGTTCGAAAATAGGCCGGTTCGGTTTCGTTTGGGAGGAAGAACGTGGAAGTAGCTGCCGATGTGCTGGCTAACTGCTTGGGAATCACCCCGCGGCGGGTACAACTGCTGGCCAAGCAAGGCGCTGTGGTGAAGTTGCGCCGGGGCGTCTACGATTTGGAGAAGTCCGTGCAGTCCTACATCACCTACAAGCTGGAGAGCTTGGAGGAGAGCCAGGAGCAAAAGAGCCTGGATGAAATCCGCGCCGACCACGAGCGCTGGAAGATGCGCAAAACCCAGCTGGCGGTGCAGCTGCTGGAGGGCAAGCTTCACCGGGCCGAGGATGTGGAGCGAGTGTGGAGCCAGTCCGCCGCGGCGGTGCGCTCCCGGCTGCTGGGCATCCCCGTAAAGGCCGCGCCCCAGGTGGCTGGCATGGAGGACGCCGGGGAGATTCAGCAGGTGCTCCAGCGGGAGGTGGCCGAGGCCCTCAACGAAATCGCCGGGTATGACCCCGCCGACTTTGCCGACCCCCTTCCCTTGGAGGACGAGGAGGAAGAGGATGACAGCCAAGAGGAAAGTGGAATATAAGCGCACCTTGCGGCTGTTTAAGCGGCTGCTGGGGGCCTACGCCACGCCTCCGGAGATGACCGTCTCCCAGTGGGCGGATGAATACCGGGTGTTGTCCCCGGAGGCCTCTGCCGAAAGGGGCCGCTGGCGTACGGACAGGGCACCCTATCAGCGGGAGATCATGGACTCCATCGGCGACCCTAGAGTGGAGCGTGTGGTGGTCAAGTCCTCCGCGCAGGTGGGAAAGACAGAGATTCTCCTCAACGCCATTGGCTACTACATGGACTACGATCCCGCCCCTATGCTGTATATTCAGCCCACCGAGGATATGGCAGAGGCCTTCTCCAAGGACCGGCTCTCCCCCATGATCCGGGACTGCCCTACGCTGGCAGGGAAGGTGCTGGATAGCCCCGACAAGCGGAAGGGTAACACGACCTTCCACAAAGCTTTCCCGGGCGGGTATATCACCATGATCGGGGCGAACACCCCCAACAAGCTGGCGTCTCGCCCCATCCGGGTGCTGCTGCTGGATGAGGTGGATCGCTTCCCCACATCGGCCGGCCGCGAGGGTGACCCTGTTGCCCTGGCCGTGAAGAGAACCAACAACTTCTGGAACCGCAAGGTGCTGGAGGTCTCCACCCCCACCATCAAAGGCGAGTCCAGGATAGACAAAGATTTTGACGAGAGCACCGCGGAGGAGCTGGAAGTATCCTGCCCCCAATGCGGTGCTTTCCAGCCATACAGCTGGGAGCAGCTCAAATTTGAGCATGAGAGCGGCACCGACGAGGCCCACGTGCTGGGCTTTGTGTGCAAAGAGTGTGGAGCCCTGTCCAAGGAGGCCCAATGGAAACGCCAGCCGATACGATGGACGCCAACCAACCCGGGGCGAAAGTGGCGGGGCTTCCACCTCAATGAGCTTGCCAGCCCCTGGCGGCGCTGGGATGAGATCGTCGGAGATTTTCTCCGGGCCAAGCACGACGGCGTAGAGGCCATGAAGGTGTGGCACAACACAGCCCTGGGGCTCTCTTGGGAGGAACGGGGCGAGGTGGACATCGATGAGCTACTCTTGCGCCGGCGCGAGATGTACAACTGCCAGGTGCCGGCCCCTGTGCTGGTGCTTACCGCCGCGGTGGACGTCCAGGACAACCGCCTGGAGTACGAGATCGTGGGCTGGGGCGCCGAGAAAAAGAGCTGGGGCATCCAGTACGGCGTCATCATGGGTGACCCCGGGTTGATGGAGACCTGGTCCATGCTGGACGACGTGATCTTCGGGGAGTACGTCCGAGCGGACGGCCAGAAGATGCAGGTGATGACCACCTGCGTGGACTCCGGCGGCCACTACTCCTCTGAGGTGTACGCCTATTGCAGGGCGAGAGAGACCCGCAGGGTGTGGGCCATCAAGGGCCGCGGCGGCGCGGGGGAGGCTTTTATTCAGCGCCCCAAGACCCGCCACCGGTCCGGGGCGTGGCTCTTTACCCTGGGGGTAGACGCCGGCAAGGACACGCTGTCCTCCCGGCTGAAAGTCCAGTTCCCGGACCATCCGGGCTACTGTGCCTTTCCGATGGACCCGGGGCGAGGCTATGACGAGGCCTACTTCGAGGGCCTCACGGCTGAGCACCGTATAACCAAGACCTCCGGCGGCCAGACCGTCCGCCAGTGGGTCAAAAAATCCGAGTACGCACGCAACGAGCCTTGGGACATACGCAATTACGCCCAGGCAGCGCTGGAGATCCTCAACCCCAACCTGGACGCGATGGAGCGACGCAGGCTTGGAGAAGTCGAGGCCCCAGTGACAGCGCCTCCCCCGCAGCGCAGACATAAGCCCAGGGGCATAGAAATTTGGTGACGAACATGAAGCTATCAGAGTTTTACCGGAAACGCCTGGAGATGTATCTGGCGGCGGAGGAGGCCATCCTCTGCGGTGCCCAGTCCTACGCGGTGGGCAGCCGTAACCTCACAAGGGCCAACCTGGCGGAGATCCGCGACGCCATCGACGGCCTGTACAAGCGCCTGGCAGGTGCTGAGGCGATGGAGGGCGGCAAGGGCCAGGGCGCCAACAGGGTTTCCGGCGTTATCCCGCGCGACGTGTAGGAGGTGAGCGCTTGAATTTTATCGACAAAATGGTGGGCGCCGTCTCCCCTATCCGGGGCGCGAAGCGTATGGCTGCCCGGGCTGCTATGGAGCAGCTGGGGAAGGTGGTCAACTACGGCTACAGCGAGGGCGGCGCGTCCTACGTGAAGAAGTCCCTCAAGGGCATGACGGGCCTTTCCTCCAGCCCTCAGATGGACATCGACGCCAACCTCCTCACCCTGCGCAACCGCAGCCGGGAGCTGTACATGACTAGCCCCATCGCCGCCAGCGCCATCAAGACTTCCCGCACCAATGTGGTGGGGAGTGGGCTGCACCTGAAAGCCCGGGTGGACGCCGACTTCCTGGGACTCACAGAGGACCGGGCGGACGAGTGGGAGGCTAGGGCAGAAAGAGAATTCGAGTTTTGGGCTGAAACACGCCGCTGCGACGCGCTTCGGCTCAATAATTTTTACGAGATGCAGTCGCTGATCTTCATGGGGCAGCTCATGAACGGGGACGGCTTTTGCCTCCTCAAGTACCAGAGCCCCACGCCCAACATGCCTTACGGCCTGCGGCTGCAGCTGCTGGAGAGCGATCGGGTGTGCACCCCGTACTCTGTGGCGCTGCCCATCGGCAATGCGGTGAACCCCTTCTGGGGTGTCAACGACCGGAACGGCAATCAGATCTTCTCCGGTGTGGAGATCGACAAGAGCGGCGCCACCGTGGCCTACTGGGTGTGCAACCAGTACCCCTACGCCATGAACGGCTACACCTATACCACCCCCGAGTGGAAGCGCGTTCCGGCGTGGGGTGCCATCACCGGCCGGCCCAACATCCTGCACCTCTTCGAGGCGGAGCGGGCTGAACAGCGCCGGGGCGTGCCGCTGCTGGCCCCAGTCATCGAGGACCTACAGCAGCTCAAGCGCTACGAGGAGGCGGAGCTGATGGCGGCGGTGATCTCCAGCTGCTTCACGGTGTTCGTCACTACGGAGGGCCTTACCACCGAGCTCCCCCTGGGCGAGTCGCTGCCCCTGGGCACACCGCCCATCCCCGCCGGGGACAACGAGTACCAGCTGGGCACCGGCGCGGTGGTCACTCTGGCCCCTGGTGAAAAGGTGGAGCCGGTAGACCCCAAGCGACCCAATACAGCCTTTGACGGCTTTGTGGATGCCGTGGCCAAGTCTATTGGCGCCGGCCTGGAGATCCCCGCGGACCTGCTGCTCAAGCGCTTCAATGCCAGCTACTCCGCCAGCCGAGCGGCGCTGCTGGAGGCCTGGAAGAGATTCCAGTCCAGCCGGCAGTGGCTGGCTCGGGAGTTTTGCCAGCCAGTCTACGAGCAGTTTTTGACCGAGGCGGTGGCGATGGGACGTATCGAGGCCCCTGGCTTTTTGGAGGATCCTGTCCTTCGCCGGGCCTGGTGCGGTGCAGACTGGAACGGTCCTGCCCAGGGTATGCTCGACCCCACCAAGGAGGTGCAGGCCGCCCAGATGCGCGTGGAGAACGGCTTCTCCACCCGTGAGGAGGAGACCATCGGCTTGACCGGCGGCAACTTCAAGCGCAACGCCAAGCAGCTGAAACGCGAAAATCAAATGCTGAAAGACGCAGAAGGAGGCTCGATGCCCAGTGAAGAACCCCAGCTGGATATTGAACTGGGTACAGGCGAGTGAGACCGTCACGGACCTGTACCTGTACGACTATATCGCCCACAAGAAGTCCTACAACTGGCTCACCGGGGAGAACGGTGAGGAAATCACGGCCCAGGACATCGTCTCAGGCCTGGCAGGTGTCACGACTCCGGAGATCGTGGTGCACATCAACTCCGGCGGCGGCGATGCTGCCGAGGGTGTAGCAATCGCCCAGGCCATCAAGGACGAACGGTCCAAGGGCCGGAAGATCGCCTGCCAAATCGACGGGATTTGTGCCTCTGCCGCTGTCAATGTGGCGCTGGCCTGTGACCCCGTGCGGATACCCCGCAACGCCTACATGATGATACATGACCCGGCCTGTAATCAGGACGGGCTTTTTACTGCCCGCGAACTGCGCAAAGGGGCGGACCAGCTTGATGTGGTCAAGCGCGGCATCGTCTCCGGCTACGCTGAGAGGACGGGGCTGTCCGACCGGGAGATCGCCCGCATGATGGCGGCTGAAACCTGGATGACTGGTGAGGAGGCTGTCGCCTCCCACTTTGCGGACGAGCTGCTGGAGGCCCCCGTGACCATCCAGCGGGACGTCACCACCCACAACCTTTTGCTCAACGGCTGCATGGTAAACTCTGTAGCTTTTGAGGATATGCCTGAGCCCCTCAAGGCGGCACAGGACACAAAATCTCCAAAGGAGGAAACAGCAATGGAAATCAAGAACCTTGAGGACCTCAAGACTGCTTACCCTGACCTGTGCGCCCAGCTGGAAAACAGCGCCCGGCAGGAGGGGCAGACTGAGGAGCGGGAGCGCCTGCAGGCCATCGATGACGTGGCCGGCGTGGTGTCCCCCGAGCTGCTGAACGCCGCCAAGTATGGTGAGCCTACCGACGCCAAGGACCTGCTCTTTAAGGCCGCCAAGGCCGGCGAGCTGGTCAACAAGGCCGGGGCTGCTGTGCTGGCCGGAATGGCCAAGGACGCCGAGCCTGTCAACCAGGTGGAGGGCCTTGCCAACGGCGGCGCCGTCAACACCATGACCGAGGCAGAGCGCAAGCGTGCCGAGGCCGAGAACATGGTAACCCGCGCCCTGAACCGGGCCGGGCTGAACAAGAAAAAGGAGGCCTAAATCATGCCTGGATTTGTCGCAGAAGTGACCAATTATGACGAGCTGCTTTGCAGCCAGCCCCGGGTCATCGATATGGTGCCCGTGGCCACCAGCCAGACCATCAAGCGGGGCGACCTGCTGGTGTGTGCCGTAACCACCACCGTGGCCGGATCGTCCGCCACCGCCGCCATCGGCTCCACCTTTTCCAAGGCGTCCGCCGTAGCGGCCCCCGGCAATCTGTACATGATCGCCGCGGAGGATGTCACCACCACCAGCAGCGCCGGTGAGGTGCTGGCCTATGGTGCCGGCGACTACAACATCAATCGCATCAACAACCTGACCGGCGATGAGACCACCAACCGTCTGGTGCTGCTGCAGCAGGGCATCGTCCTGCATCACGCTCAGAGCGGCGTCGTCTCCCTGCCCAGCGAAGACTAAGGAGGTAAGCATCTATGCCTATCGACATTTTTGACCCCGTAACTATGGCGGCCGTTGTCCGCCAGCTGCCTGAGACCCCCCGTTTTCTCAAGGACACTTTCTTCTCCCGCGACCAGCTGGAGCCCACTGTCAAGGTGGCCTTCGACGTCTTCAAGGGGATGCGGCGTGTGGCTCCTTACGTGAGCATCCGCAACAAGACGCCCGTCGCCGAGAAGATCGGCTACCGGACCAACATCGTGGACACTCCCCTGGTGGCCATCAAGGACGTGACCGACATCGAGGACGTGATGAAGCGTCTGCCCGGCGAGGTTTTGATGGGCTCCGGGATGACCCCCGCCGACCGCGGCCTGGAGCTGATGGCTCAGGTGCTCAACGACTTCAACGCCCAGATCGCCCGGCGCGAGGAGGTCATGTGCGCTCAGGCCCTGTTTGACGGCGTGATCCACGTCACCGGCCCTGACATCCAGGACTATGACATCGATTTTGGCCTGACCAACAAGGGCACCGCCTCCGTGCTGTGGGACGCTGAGAGCTCCACCGCTAACCCCATCGAGGACCTGCAGGGCTGGGTCAACCAGTGCATCCAGAACGGCTACCGGACCCCCGACATCTGCATCATGTCCCAGAACGCCTACGACGCCTTCCGGGATCGCATGATCGCCCTGAGGTATCTGGACCAGTGGCACATGAACGTCATGGAAATGGCCCCCCAGGTCCACACCGACGGCGTGTACTGGGCCGGCCGCCTGCGCCAGCCCAACCTGGACATCTACGTGTACACCAACTGGTACCTGGATGACTGGACCGACCCCGACGCCCCCACCGAGAAGCAGGTGATCCCCACCGGCAAGATCCTGATCGGCTCCCGCAACATGCGCAGCACCATGTTCTATGGCGTGCTGTCCTACGCCGACCGGATGACCAGCTCCTGGGTGTCCCCGATGGTGCCCCGCGGCGCGGACAGCTGGGTGGAGAAGGACCCCGACGTGCGCTTCCTGCGGATGCAGTCCCGGCCTCTGCCCGTGCCTCAGGAGATTGACTCCTGGTACGCTGCCACCGTGGCCTCTACCACCTGAGAGGGGGCAGAGACATGGTCAAAGTGATCAAAGAAGGCGTCCTCCACAAGGGCAAGATGCAGAAGCCCGGCGCGCTTTTGACCCTGGCCGCGGAGGATGAGGCCCGCCTGGTGGGTGAGGGATACTGTAAGTATACAGAGTCCTGGCCCGCCGCCAAGGCTGAGGCGCCCAAGACCGAGCCCGCCGCAGAGGAGGGTCCGGCCACGGGTATGCCGGAGGCCGAGGAAACCAAGCCCAAGCGGAGCCGCAAGCGGTGAAGATCTTCAAAGACTACTTGCACAGCGACATCCCCAATGTGTTTGTGGACATCACCGAGCACGGCGATGTGGCAAACATCAACGGGGTGGATGTGAATGTGGTGTGGGACGGTGACACCCTCAACTACCGAGTAAGGACGGACTACCAGGGACTCATCCTGGGGGACGCCTTATTTTTTATCTCGGCGGACGAGTGGGCCAAGGTGCCCAGGGTGTCCCACCCTCCCCGCACCGACGAGGCCATCCTCATCGACGGGCGGCACGCCACCATCACGATGGTACAGGAAAACGCCGGGCTGTACGACATCACCATCACCTATGCCGGGACGGGGAGAGATTATGCGTATTGAAGCGCGCTTTGACGAAAAAGAGCTAAAAAAGCTCACCAAAGTTTTGAAAAAAGCCCCGGAGGAGTGCCGGAAGGGGCTGTCCTCTGCCATCAACCGCAGCGTGAAAACCACTAACACTGCCATGCAGAGGGCCGTCACCACCCGATACAACATCAAGAAAGGGGCCCTAAACGGCGGGGACAGCTTCAAAAGCGACAGCTCCAACAACCTGGTAAAGCTCATCCTGTCTACACCGGCAAAGCTGCAGGGCGGCATTGAGGTGCGGGGCACAAGGCTTTCCCTGGTGGCTGCTCGGGGGATGATTACCCCTAAGGAGCCGAAAAGCCACAAGGGCAAGACTATGCGGCAGATCAAGCGGATGGCGTATCCCTCTGTAAAGGTGGTAAAAGGCCAAAAGACCCGCTACCCCCACGCTTTTGTGGCCCGGGGGAAAGGCGGCACGGTGGGCCTGTTCTCCCGGCAGCGGGGAAGACGCACCATTGAAATGCAGCGCACTCTCTCCCCGGCCAACATGGTGCGGGAGACAAGCGTGGTAAACGCCACCCAGACCGCCGCCAGAGAAGCCCTGGAGAAGAACGTGGCCCACGAGATTGAGTACAGACTGGGGAGGCTTGCCAAATGACCACCCAAGACGCCCTGGACGACCTCCAGGCTTTCCTAGAGAAGGCCGTCCAAGAAATGGGCATGAAGTACCAGCGGGAGGAAATAGACCCGCCCAAATATGTGACGCCCTATGTAGCGCAATGCTACTGGCCCCATAAGAATTTCATCCCCGGAGGTTTCCAGACCCCGGGGATTTTGATTGCCCTGGACACCGCCGAGGACACCGGCCAGGAGAACACCTTGGACGTGCGCCTGGTTTGCACTACCTATGGCGGTGGTATGTACCGGGATACACAGATTCCTGACGCATCCGGCTATAAAGACCTGCTGAGTATGATGGAACGGCTGAAAACCTCCCTCATCACCCAGTGGGCCTTGGGCCGGGGGAACCTCCGCAGGCCTTTAGAAATGGGAATGTACGACAGCGAGCTGAGCTGGCCCTATTGGTACGGCTACCTGCGGCTGTCCTTGGACATCCCTGTGACTGAATACCCCATGCGGGGGGACTATTCCAACGAAATGGAGGACTTTTTACATGGCTTACGCGGCTGAATACAAGCATGGCGTATATGGGGAGCAGGTCCCCTTTGCCAACAGCTCTATCCCTGCCAGGGGGACGGTGCCGGCCTATATCGGCACAGCGCCCATCCAGCAGGTGAACACCCAGGGCGCGTCTGACTTTGACTACTCGCCCTACATCAACACGCCCCTGCTCATTAAGCGCTACCGGGATGTGGAATCCAGCCTGGGCTACTCCACGGACTGGGCCAGCTTTACACTTTGCGAAGCCGTCTCTGCCCACTTTTTGGCTGGGGACGCGCCCATTGGCCCCATTGTATGTGTGAACATGACCAACCCCGCCAAGCTGGCCTCGGATAACACCGAGACTCCTGTCACCCTGTCCGGGGCGGCAGGAGACAAGACCGGCGTACTTTCTGACCCCCTGGCGGCTATTGAGAACGTGACACTCTCCGGCTCTTCCGGGGCCCTGGCCAAGGGCACCGACTACACCATGAGCTATGTGGATGGGGCCATTCAGATTCATGTGACGAAATCTGGCTTTTCGGATTCCACCGTTACCGCCACCTACAAGCAGATTGACGTAACTCAGACCACCCTGACCTCTACGGTGTTCGCCCAGGCCCTGGCCGCTCTGGATGTGGCGGAGGTGAAAACCGGGGAAATCTGCAATATCATTGCCGCGCCTGGGTGGTCCCACATTCCCGCCTACCACACGGAGTTGCTGGCCAAAGCCAACGACCGCCTGGCTAAGAAGTGGTACACCATCGCTGTGTCGGACATCCCCGCGGACTCCACTACGAACACCCCTGCTACTGCGATGGAATGGAAGGAGGAAAACCAGTACACTGACCGTCTGGACAAAGTCTGCTGGCCTATGACCACTTTCCAGGGGCAGAAGTACCACCTATCCACCTTGGCGGCGGTGGATATGCAGACTGTGGACACCGGCGCCGACGGCATTCCCTATATTTCCCCCTCCAACAAGGCCATCAACGCGGACGCCACCATTTTGGAGGACGGCACAGAGGTGTTTGTCTCCGAGGTGACCGGCAACTCCCTCAACGAGGTGGGAATCACCACGGTGAACATCATCCGGGGCGGCCTGCGGCTGTGGGGGCCCCATATGGCCAATTACGACTTTAACACCGAGGAGGATATGCTTCCCGAGGACAAGCAGGACGCTTCCATCCGCATGGGACTGTACCTGCTTAACTACTTACAGTACAACTACATCGACCAGGTGGACATGCCCTTTGCCCGCCGGGATATCGATGCCGTTTTGGCCAGTGTGCAGCAGTGGTTGAACGCCTTGGTAAACGCCGGCCAGTTGCTGTATGCCACCGTGTCCTTCGACGCTGACGACAACACTACCGACGCCATGATTTCCGGCGACTTTGTGTTCAACATCAAGGACACCTTTACGCCCAACGCCAAGAGCCTGACCTTCCGGTGCCAGTACACCACTGCCGGGCTTTCTTCTCTCACGGGAGGTGAAACCGCATGATTACCAGCAACAAAACCGTTCAATACGCCGTGTACAGCCGGGACGGCGGCAGCCCCGCCTATGTGCAGGACACCACTACTGTTACCCGGCCCAGCCTGGAGTTTTTGACAGACACCCTCTCGGGCGCGGGTATCAACGGCGAAATCGACATGCCCACCTACGCCCAGCTGGGGTCCATGACCTATGAAATCGGCCTGCGGCGCACCAATCCCCGGGCGGTGGCCCTGCTGTCCCCCGGAACCCACGAGCTGGAAACCCGCTGGGTAACCGATACCATCGACACCTCCACCGGGGCCGCTAGCGTCTCCGCCAATAAGGAGATTGTCAAGGGATTTGCCAAGTCCCTGGAGGGAGGCACCCTGGAGAACAACGCCGGCCAAGAGGCAAATCTGGTGCTGGAGGTGTCCTTCTACAAGTACATTCAGGACGGGGAAACCCTCATTGAAATTGACAAGTTTAACAACGTGTTCCGGGTAGGCGATACAGACTACGGCCAGGCCATCCGCGACAACCTGTAAGGAGGTTCTATGGAAGTTTTAAAGCTGAAACGCCCCGTGCTGATTGACGGGGAGGAGAAAACAGAGATTCCCTATGACTTAGAGAAGCTCACCGGCAGCGATTTGGAAACCGCCCTGCAGGACATGAAGCGAAATGGCATCCAGGTGGGGGCCATTGAGATTGACCCCTCTTACCACATGGCCATCTTCGCCCAGGCGTCGGGCGTCGCCTATGAGGACGTAAAGCGCATGTCCGCCAAGGACTGCAAAAACGCCATTGCCCTGGTGCGGGCTTTTTTCATCGGCGATTCGGAGGATTCCTCCGCCAGCGAGACCTCCGCCAAATAAGGGCCTTTATCACCATGCACACCGCCACCTCTTACCGGGAGGCGGGAGAACTTCCTCTGGAGGAGCTGCTGGATTTGTACGGGGAAGTGGTGGACTGGCTGAAAAAGACGGCTCCCAAGCCGAAAAAGTGAGGTGATTCCGTGGCGAAAAGCGTAGTGGAAACCACGATAGAGCTTCTGGGCAAGCTGGACCCCAGCGTCCAGAAGGTGATGGGGCAGGCCCAGAAAGCGGCCTCCAAAACTGGAGACGCCATAGGCAAGGCCCTCTCCGCCGGGTTTAAGGTTGGCGTGGCAGCGGCAGGGGCGCTGGCCACCGCCCTGGTGAAAATCGGCACGGAGTACCAAGCCGCTACGGGCCAGATTTCCGCCGCCACAGGGGCTACCGGCGCCGAGCTGGAAAGCCTCCAAGGCGTAATGGAGAATGTCTACGGCAACAACTACGGCGACAGCATGGCGGATGTAGCCGACGCTGTGGCCACTGTCTCCCAGCAAATGAAAGGCCTCTCCGATGGCGAGCTGCAAAGCGTCACCGAAGGGGCTTTCGCTTTGCGGGACGTGTTCCAGTGCGACGTGGCCGAAAGTGTCCGGGCTGCCAACGCCCTGGTGAATAACTTCGGCATCTCCGGCGACGACGCCATGAACCTGATCGCCGCCGGCGCCCAGAACGGCCTGGACTTCTCTGGGGAGCTGCTGGACACCATCAGCGAGTACAGCGTGCAGTTTGCCAAGGTTGGCATCGATGCGGACCAAATGTTCCAAATCATGCAAGCCGGGGCGGACTCCGGCGCCTGGAACTTGGACAAGGTGGGCGACGCTATCAAGGAAATGTCCATCCGGGTGGTGGATGGCAGCGACACCACCGCTGCAGGCTTTGAAGCTATCGGCATGGACGCGGACGCGATGGCTCAGAAGTTCGCCGCCGGGGGAGAAAGCGCCCAAGAGGCGTTTTCGGAGACGATTGCGGCCCTTGCCAGTATGGAGGACCCGGTGCAGCAGAACATTGCCGGGGTCAACCTGTTTGGCACCATGTGGGAGGACTTAGGCCCCGAAGTGGTGGCGCAGCTTGCCTCCATCACAGATGAGGCCTACGCCGCCGGGGATGAGCTGCAAAAGATGCAGGAGGTCAAGTACGACAACCTGGGGGACGCTCTCAAAGGCTTGGGGCGCCAGCTGGAAGTGGAGCTGCTGCCCCTGGCCAACGAGCTCACCAGCTTTTTGACGGACATTTTCCAAGAGATAGACCTTTCTGGTCTGGGAGAAGGGCTTATGGGGCTGATTTCCACAGTGACCACCACCCTGGGACCCGCGGTGCAGCCTTTATTGGATTTGTTTGGTTCCCTGTTCTCTGCAGATACTTTTTCCAGCCTGGGCGGAGTGCTGACCGGCCTGCAGGGGCCGCTCCAATCGTTGGCTACATTCTTACAGCCCATCATTTTGGCGTTTTCCCAAATGGCGCAAAATGTTTTCCCGGTGTTTGTGGCTGTGGGCCAGACGGTGGCGGGGGCTATTTCCCAGATATTCCAGGCCCTTTCCCCGCTGATGGCGCCCTTGCAACAGCTGGCAATGTCCATTTTCCCGGCCATTTCTGCGGTGCTGGGGGCGGTGGGCCAGGCGTTTATCAACCTGGTAAACGTGGTAATGCCGCCCATTACGGGGCTTATCAGCTTCCTGATGCCCGCCTTCCAGGGGCTGTTGACCATCCTCCAGAATGTTATCAACTTCATCACCAACATCTTTACCGCCAACTGGTCCGCCGCCTGGCAGAATATCACCAACATTTTCGGCACCATTTGGGGCGGCATTGTGGGCTTGGTGAAAGGGCCTATCAATGCAGTGATTGGGATTATCAACTCTGCCATTGGGGCCATCAACTCCATCTCTGTCACAATTCCCGACTGGGTGCCCCTGGTAGGCGGCCAGACCTTGGGCTTCAACATTCCCCAGATTCCCATGCTGGCCACCGGCGGCACCATCGAGCAGCCCATGCTGGCGGTGGTGGGCGACGCCCCGGAAACCATTGTGCCCCACGGCAACACCCCCCGCAACCGGGCCCTTTTGGGCGAGGCCGCGGCTGGGGTGGGGGCTTCCATCGGCGGGACGGTGGTCAACTTTAACGTGACCATTTCCGGCGGGGCGGACGCCGCCTCTGTCACCCAGGGCCTTTTGGACGCCGAAGACGAGCTGGAGCGCCGTCTGGACGCCTACTTTGCCAAGAAAGCGAGGCTGAGCTTTGCGTGACCTACTACCGCACACTATACGAAACCTCCCAGGGGGAGCGCTGGTACGACATCGCCTGGGCCTTTTATCACAATCCCAGCCTGACGGCGCCCCTGGTGGAGGCCAACCCCCAGTTTGCTGACCGGCTGTTTTTTGAGGCTGGCTTGCAACTGAAAATCCCCATGCTGCCGGTGCAGCCGCCCAGCACCATGCCGCCCTGGAAGCGGGTGAGTGCCGGATGATGCAGTTTTTCTACGAAAATGTGGATGTGCTCCAGGAGGGGACAAAGCTCAACGCCTGCGTCATGCACGACAGGGCCGGGGGAGAGGCGGACGGCCTCACCGCCGTGTTCGCGGACCCCACGGGGAAGTGGGCTACCTGGAATCCCCAGCGGGGAGACCGGGTGCGCCTGGTGGACGGCGACTTTGACAGCGGTGTGCTCTATGTGGACGACCCCCGGAAATCCGGGGGCTTTTTCCGTTTGGAGGCAGTTTCTGTGCCTCCCACAATCCGGCAGCCCCGCACCAAGGTGTGGCGGGATGTGCGCCTCTCCGAGATAATCTCCGACATGGCGGGCCAGGCGGGGCTTGCCTTTCAGACCTACAGCATCCAGGACTACCACTACAACGCCATCTCCCAGCGCGCGGAGACGGACATGGCCTTTCTGGCCCGTGTATGCCTGCGGGAGGGTTACGCCGTAAAAGTGACAGACGGGGCCCTGGTGGTGTTCTCCGAGCAGGCCCTGGAAAACGCTGCCCCTCAGGCCACAGTGGACAGGACCCAGACCGCCCCGGAGCAGGATTTCCAAGCGGGAGTGGGGCTGCTGTCCTCCTCCCAGGTGAGGTACTTCAACATCCAGAAAAGCCGGCAGATTTCGCAAACCGTGACAGACCCTGCCATCACCGGCGGGGCCAGCCGCCGCAACGAGTACTGCAGCACCGACGGGGAAGCCCAGCGCTGGGCCTATGGCTACCTGCGGGCGGCCAACAAACGCGCCCATACGGGAAGAATCCAACTGCTGCAGCAATCTGCCTTTGCCGCGGGGAGCACTGTCAACCTGACGGGCTTCTCGGGGGAGAACAACGGGGCCTGGTTTGTCTACGGTGTGGACCAGGACGCCGTCAACGCCCGCACCACCCTGCTGCTGCGCCGGCCGCTGGATTACTGAGAGGAGGACGTCCATGATTGCTTCCTTTGGCTCGAAAGCCTTTGAGGTGAGCACCGATAAAATCTACACGCCCTCGGACATCAGTCTTTCCGAGTCCCTGTCTTACGAGGAGCAGGAGCGGGCAGGGGACAAGCCCGCCATATATCCCAAAGCATTGGGGGCGCTGTCCCAGACCCTGACAGTAAAGCTGGACGCCCGCTGGGTAGACGTGGAACAGGAGCTCACCTGGTGGCTGGTGAAGATGCGCACCGCCGTGCCGGAAACCCTGATGCTGGGCAACCGGGCTTGGGGGGCGGGAAAGGCTCTGCTCACCCGGGTGGACTTGTCCAACCTGGTGATTGGAGGCGGCGGGCGGTATCTCTCCGCCACCTTGTCCCTGTCCTTCATCGAGTACGTGGCCGCCGGTACCGACGAGGACGGCAACCCTGCTGAGACAGGGCCGGGCATCAAGGCGGCCAGAATCCAGCTGGCAGAAACGATGGTGAAAGCATGACACTGAAATTTTCCACCGGTGACGCCATTGACTGGAACGCCACCGGCATTGAGCAGATAAAAAACAATGTGTTAAACATTTTGCGGACCCGCCTGGGAGAGGTGCCCTACATGCCCACACTGGGCATCCGTTTTGACTATGTGGACACGCCCCTGGGGGAGGCCCAGGCCAGTTTGGTGGCGGAGATCCGGCAGCAGCTTGCCCGCTGGGAGCCGGACGCCATGCTGGACAGCCTGACCATTGTGCCGGGAGAGGACGGCGACTATCAGATTGAGGTGGTGATTTCCCTGTGAGCGGTCTGTTTGTGGATATCGACCCCTCCACTATTGTGCCCCAGCTGGTGGAGGATTTTGAAAACGCCCTGGGGGTGGTCTTGAAAGCGGGAGACCAGCGCCGGGAGTTCTTGCAGGGCTTTGGCTATGTGTTCACCACGGCCTTGCAGCAGGTGGAGATGACCGGCGAGGTCAACCTGCTCCAGTACGCCTACGGCACCTATCTGGATAAGCTGGGAGAGCTGGTGGGCGTCACCCGCCTGCCCGCGGACTATGCCGACTGTACCGTGCAGTTCACACTCTCCGGGGCCCAGCCCCAGGCAGTGCAGATTCCAGAGGGTACCCGCGTCACCCCAGACGGGGCACTGTTCTTCGCCACCACCCAGCTGCTGACCATTCCCAGCGGGCAGACCAGCGGAACCGTGCTGTGCCGGGCCACCCAGCCCGGGGAGCAGTACAACGGCTACCTTCCTGGGCAAATCAACATGCTGGTGGACGGCGTCAACTACGTGGCCACGGTTTCCAACACCACCGAAAGCGGTGGCGGGGCGGACATCGAGGACGACGACAGCCTGCGGGAGCGCATCCGCATGGCACCGCTGGCCTTCTCCACTGCGGGACCCTCGGGCGCTTACGAGTACTTCGCTATGAGCGCCGACCCCTCGGTGGGGGACGTGTTTGTCACCCGGCTGTCCCCGGGAACGGTGGGCATCTATGTGGTGAAAACCGGCGGCGTCATCCCCGAGAGCAACGACCCGGTGCTGGCCGCCGTTCTGGCCGCCTGCGACGACAAGACCCGCCGCCCCTTGACGGACAACGTCCAGGTGCTGCCGGCGGTGGCCAGCAACACCACCATTGCCGCCCAGTATTGGATTGCCGAAGGGGACCAGGCCCGGGCGGCCAGCATCCAGGCGGCGGTGAGTCAGGCGGTGGAGGACTACAAGACGTGGCAGACCGAGCAGATTGGCCGGGCCATCAACCCCGACGAGCTGCGGAAGCGGATGCTCAACGCTGGGGCCAGCCGTATCACCCTCACCGCACCGGAATACACGGCACTGGAGGAAAACCAGGTGGCCCAGTTTACCGCCACCAACGTGACATACCAGGGGGTGGGCTGATGCTGCTGAAAGCTCTTGTCTCCGCGGTTGACGTGGGAAGCGCAACCGCCGAGCTGATTTTGCCCGAGTATGACAACGCCGTCACCGGGCCCATCCCCTTCTACCGGCGGCAGATAGACAGCCAGAGGGCCCAGGAGCTCATCGGCAAGTTTGTGGTGTTGGCAGTGTTTGGGAACGACTGGAACGACGGGGTGATTTTATGAAACTTTCTGAGCTGGATTTGCAGGAGTTCCTTCCCGCCTGGATGCGCACCGACGAAAACGCCAGGGCCCTGGCCTACGCCGTGGAAAGGCAGCTGGAAAGGCTTATCTCCCAGTTTGGCGCTTTGGTGATTTACGCCTCCATCGACACCCAGAGCGACGCCATTTTGGACGAGCTGGGCTGGCAATTCCACGTGCCGGAGTACTCTTCCAGCCTGCCCATTGCCACAAAGCGGGCGTTGATTCAAACGGCCATCCTTACCCACAAGCAGCGGGGCACTGTAGCTGCCGTGGAGCGGGTGGTCTCCGATATCTTTGGAGACGGCTGGGTGGAGGAGTGGTTCAACTACGACGGAGAACCTTACTATTTCCGGGTGCACACCTCCAACGTCTCCGCCGGGGATGAGGAGGCCGCCTATTTTGAGAGCATGGTGAAGAGCTCCCAAAACGTCCGCTCGGTGCTTGAGTCCGTCATCATCGAGAGCGTGATGGAGATGGACCTTTCCTGGGGCGGCTATCTCCACACGGCGGAAACCGTTTTTATTTGAGGAGGTACGCATGGCAGCTTTTCCGAAAATGACTTTGACAAACGCCGGACAGGCCCTCCAAACCAAGGTGCTGGCAGGGGCGACGCTGACCTTTACCCGCATCGCCCTGGGGGACGGACAGCTCAATGGCCAGCCCATTGCCCCGCTGACGGCCCTTATCAGCCAGAAAGCCACCGTGGAGGTGGATTCTGTCCGGGTGGTAAACACCAGCACAGCCCAGGTGGTGGGATTCTTCTCCAACGCGGACATCTCCACGGGCTTCTGGTGGCGGGAAACTGGCGTTTTCGCTCAGGACCCCGACGCGGGAGAGATTCTCTACGGCTACACCAACGCTGGAGACGCGGGGGACTACATCCCTACGGTGGAGGACACCCGCATTGAAAAATACATCTTCTGCTCCATTGCCGTGGCAAACGCTGATACGGTAGACATCACCATCCCTAGCTCGGACACCTTTATCCCCATCAGCGACAAGGGTGTTCCCGGCGGCGTGGCTACGTTGGATAGTGGGGGGAAGGTACCTCTGGAGCAGCTTCCCGCCGGGCAGAACAGCGGCCTTGCCACTCTGGGTACGGACGGAAAACTCTCTGACGGGCAGGTGCCAAGCGCTGAAAAGGTGAGCTACACAAACCCTGCCCTTTCCTCTGTCTCCAACGTAAAGCAGGCCCTGGACGCTTTAAAGGATGGGTTAGACAGCGGCACCATCACCGCCGTACAAGTGACCGCCGCCGCCTCGGGATGGAGTGGCTCTCCCGCTGCCCAGACCTTGTCTATTGCCGGCATGACGGCGGACTCCCTCTACTGGGTGGGGCTCAACTCCACCGCCACCTATGCCCAGCGGGACGCCGCTCGGAAAGCCGTCATTGCCCCTACGGCCCAGGGGACAAACTCCCTGACCCTCACCTGCGACGGCGTGACCCCCACCGTTGACTTGCCCATTTTAGTCTTTCTCTCGGGAGGTGCTTCTTAATGCCTGGTATTAACATGATGCCCAGCGGCTCCACCTTGCAGATTCCCCTGGACGCCTGCACCAATTTCGCCAGTAAAGCAGGCAACGCCCAGATTACTCTCACCTGGACCGACCCCAAGGACAAGTACGCCACTCCGGAAGGGGAGACTGCCCAGGACCCGGACCAGCTGGTCTCCGTGTGGGAGTACACCCAGATTATCCGCAAAACAGGCAGCCAGCCCACCGGGCCCCATGACGGGGAGCTGGTTGTCTCTTCTTCTGTCCGGGACCAGTACGCCACCACCGGCTTCGTGGACACGGGCCTTGTCAACGGCACCCTCTACTACTACGCCGCCTTTGCCTACAACACCGACGGCGTGGCCAGCGAGGGGGCTTTCACCAGCGCCACGCCTATCGCCGGTACTCCGTTAGCGGAGTTGGCAGAGGGCACGCTGATTAAGATTCTGGAGAATGGCAGCCCGGTGGAATTCTACCTTGCCAAACACAGCTATGAGCCTGACCTCAACGGGGCCGGGCGCGAGCTCTTGGTGAGGAAGGATGTGTATGACCAGCGACAGTGGAATAGCTCCAATGCGAACGCCTGGGCGAACTGTGTCTTGCGCTCCTGGTTGAACAGCAATTACAAAAATCTGTTTTCCAGTGCGGTGCAAGCTCTTATTGGAACTACCACGTACTATTACACCCCAGGCAATGGTAGCTGGAGCGTCACCACTCGGAGCGATGCTGTTTTCTCGCTATCGGGGACTGAACTTAATGGTAGTCACGGAAACTGTAATGTAGAAGGAACTGCTTTGCCAATTTGGTCTACGCTTCGATTAGCCTATAATTCTTCTGGAGACCGCAGCTTTCAGTGGACTCGGAGTCCCGTCACATCCAATACATCCAGTGCTTGGGCCTTTGATACCATTCCCGAATTTGGGGGCTTTGGCATTAATACTGAAATCGGCTCCCGCCCCTGCTTCACCCTTCCCTCTATCGCCCTGGTCGACCAAAACCTGAACCTAATCGAAACCGCCGTTCAAACAACCGCTCTGTCAGCCGCATAAGGAGGCCCTATGTACAAAATTCTCACCGATCAAAACAAGCTGCTGGGCTATGTTTCCCAGCCAAACTACATCAAAAAAACTGCCGCCGGCATTGTCCCCTGCGTGCCTGTGGAAGCCGTGGGGCTGAACTTTCAGGGGGTGGTCTACAACCTGCTGGGCCACAGCGAGATTGAGGGCGCTCCCACCGCCTACGCCAGCATGGTGACGGATGCAGAGCTGAATCAGATGAAGGAGAGCTCAGAGCAGCAAACCACCGATTTGCAGCTCGCTTTGGTGGACGTGTACGAGCAAGCTCTTACTGTCCAGCAGAGCAACGAGCAGCAAACCACAGACCTGCAGCTGGCAGTCGTAGAGCTCTACGAGGCAATGCTTGCCAGCTCCGGCAGCGAAGAGACACCCACTGAACCCACCACAGAAGGAGGCGAAGAGTAATGATTGCAAGAGTGTATGCTGACCTTATCCGCAAGGGCTTAAAGACTCTGGAGTCCGTCCCCGAGGCCATCCGCGAGGAAGTCTCCAAGATTCTAAATCCTGATGAAGAGAACGCCGGTGAAGAGTAATGTTACTCCGCATCCGGCTTTTTCTTATTAGACTACTGCTAGGAAAGGAGGTTGAGATTATGGCTGCTGTCTACGCTACCCTTATCGTCAAGGGCCTGCGCACTTTTGATAGTGTTCCCGCCCTGGTGCAGGACCAGGTAAAGGAAATCCTGGTCGCCCTGGAGCTCGAAGAGCTCGCGCAGTGATTGAGACCATCGACTACGTACGGATGTAGGGGGAGTAGGCTTTAAGCCTCTCCCCCTATTTTTCCGTATCTGGAGGAAGTTATGACGGGATTGGAAGAATTTGAGAAAATATTTGGGAATATCACCGTTCTGAACGTCCTGGAGCTTGCCCTCGCCGTGGCGTTTGTGATTTTCCTGTACAAAAAGGGCAAGACCTACAAGGTGCTGCGGGAGATGACCGTCACACCCGGCTGGGAGCCTCCCGCCCTGCTGAACGACTTCTACGAGGAGGTGGTGGAGTGATACTCCTTTTTAGCGACTGGGTGCTGTCAAAGCCTCAGGGTGGGTTGCTGGGCTACCAGTACGACAACCTCACCAGGGAGCTGGTTGTTCAAGGCGACTTGCCAGAGGGGTGGACATGGGACATGCTGGTCAGCGCCAATGGAAACAGCGATACCTGGCCTTTGGCTTTAGGAGACGGGCAGGCGTCTATCACGCTGACAGACGACAATCTTTCTGTGCGCGGCGAATACTATCTCCAGCTGCGAGGCACCAACGGCGACCAGGTGCGGCACACGAACGTCATCACGGCGTATAACTCCCGGTCTTTGTCTGGGGCTGGGCAGTGGCCCACTCTCCCCACCGAGTGGATACAGGCGGAAAAAGACATAAAAGAATTGAATGCCCATCCTCCCGTACCTGGCTCAAACGGGTATTGGCTTCTCTGGGATTTAAGCAGCCATTCGTACCAAGAAAGCGACCTGCCAGTCCCTGTAGGGCCCGCCGGTCCTCCGAACGTCCTGGAGATTGGCACAGTGGAAACCCTCCCGGCTGACCAGCAAGCAACGGCCAGTATCACCGGGGAATCTCCTGCGCAAAAGCTGAACTTGGGAATCCCGCAAGGCAAGCAAGGTGCTACAGGTAATCCTGGCGCCCCTGGCAAAGACGGCCAAAACGGCGTAACCCCCACCCTTGCTGCCGGGAACGTGGAAACCCTGGAACCTGACCAGCCGGCCACTGCCAGCGTCACCGGGGCTGGGCCAGAGTACCAGATAAACCTGGGAATACCTCAGGGAAAAACAGGAGAAACAGGCGCACAGGGCGTGCAAGGCGAAATCGGCCCCAGAGGTTACACATTTACCCCTGCGGTGGATGACGCGGGAAACCTAAGTTGGACAAACAACGGTGGCCTGCCAAACCCCGAGGAGATCAACATAAAAGGCCCTATCGGAGCCACCGGTCCCCAAGGTAACCCAGGTGCAACCCCCACGATCACCGTGGGCACCGTGACCACTCTTGACCCCGGCCAAGACGCCACGGCGGAAATCACCGGGAAAACGCCCAACCTGACCTTGAATCTGGGCATCCCAGAAGGACAGCCCGGCCAAGACGGCGTACAGCTCAACGACAGCGCTGTAAACACCATCGAGGCATGGAGCAGCAAAAAGATTGTAGACACCCTTTGCCCATCCTTTAGCGTGTCTGGCAACCCCGTGACATGCCATCCCGTGGAGGGGTATCCTCTCAGTGCTGTGGTGACGTTGAAGCCCAAGCAAGCAGGAAGTGGTGACCCAAGCCCCGATAATGTAAGGCCGATTTCTGGGTATGACAGTGTGACGGTGAATAAGCGGGGGAAGAACCTATTTAATATCTCAAAAATAGAAAACAACGATTATATAACCAATAATGGTGATGGTTCTCTGACAGTTACAACGGAAGATGATTCAAATGGAGTAAGCTCCGGAAAAACTTTAAGAGAATTATGTGGGAACATTGTTCCAGGCCTATACACCTTAAGCGCAGAAAGCACAGGCACAGAGAAGTGGGTGTATACGGCAGCAACAGATGTTTGGTACTACGGAACATCTAAAACGCTTACGGATGAAATGTTGAATTCAACTTTGTATCTTTATGCTTCCGGGGTAAATACAACTGCTACAATATCAAATATCCAGCTCGAACTCGGTTCCACCCCCACCCCATACGAGCCCTACCAACCCGGCACCACAGCCACCCTCACCCTCCCAGAGACTATCTACGGCGGCACGGTGGATGCGGTGACGGGGATAGGGGAAAAGACGTGGGGCTATATAGCCAGCTATAACGGGGAATCGCTGCCGGGAGAATGGATTAGTGACCGGGATGTGTATTCCGCTGGGACAACCCCCACCACTGGGGCGCAAGCAGCTTACAAACTCGCCACCCCCGAACCCTTCCAAGCTACCGGCAACCAGGCCCTGCCCGCTGTGGCTGGCCTAAACACCCTCTACACAGACGGGGACAGCCTGGCTGTATCGGGCCGTCAAGACCTACTGTACACCCTGCAAACCATGCAGGCACAAACCCGAAATCTCAATCGCTTTATAGCGGAAGGAGGCACACAATGACTGTAAAACCGATGATTGAAAGCACCATCCTCTCTGGGGACTACGAGCTGGACAAGATTCTTTCCAGCATCGATCTGTACCACATCGAGGGCTCCCTCACCGATGAGGAGCGCCGAGAGCTCATCGATTTGGCCCGGGAAAACTCCAAAACCCAGTACAAAGAGGAGGACATCACCCAGCTGTTTGACCGTCTTCACGCTTTGGAGGAGCGGGTGACAAAGCTGGAGGGAACCGAGGTGGTGGAAAAGTACCCGGAGTACGAGGACGACCGCTGGTACTTCTCCGGCGAGGGCGTAACCTTTGATGGCACCAAGTACACCTGTATTGCCAAAAAGACAAAATTCTCCCCTGCGGAGAAGCCCAAGGACTGGCAGGAGGTGGAATGATTGGAGGAAAAGTGCATCCTTGACCCCTCCCGCGACTGCCTGGGCCTAGAAAAAGCCAGGATGCTGGAAAAGCAGGTGGACGAATACCGCCGCCAGGCTCGTGAGGACCACTCCAAGATCTACACCCGCCTGGAAGAGCTGGAGAAGATGGACGCCGCCCGGAACGAGCAGTATTCCCACATCCTGGAAAAGTTGGACACCTTGGGGGACAAGATGGACAGCATTGGGAAGCGGGTGACGAATTTGGAAATGAAGCCGGGCCGCCAGTGGGAAAAGATGCTGGGCGGGGTGCTTGGCGCTATAGCCATCGCTGTGGTGGCATACTTCCTGGGGAAAGTGGGGCTGCCGATGTGAGCTGGGTTGGCGGCGTTCTCTTTTATGTGCTCCTGCGCATACTTCTATTTTTTGATGGATTGGAGGATTTTACCATGAATATCAACTGGATTGCGAGAATCAAGAATAAGAGCTTCTGGATTACCCTGATTCCGGCCGTGCTCCTGCTCACCCAAACCGTGGCGGCGGTGTTTGGCTTTACCCTGGACTTCGGCGAGCTGGGCAACCAGCTACTTTCCGTAGTCAACGCTCTGTTCGCTGTGCTGGCCATCCTGGGCATTGTCACTGATCCCACCACGGCGGGCATCAGCGACAGCAAGCAGGCCCTCACTTACACCGAGCCCAAAAAGGAGGAGTGAGCATGGCAGTCAAAGGCGTGGACATTTCCGGCCCTATCGCCCCTTGCACGGCAGCAGACCTGAAGGCGGCAGGGGTGGGATTTGTCATCTGTAAAACCGGCTTCGGCTCGGACTACCCGGGCCAGCAGGACAGCGGTTTCGCGGCCAATATAAAGCTGCTGGACGCCGCCGGGATTCCCTGGGGAGCCTATCACTTTTCCTACGCCACCACCCGCAACGGGGGAATCCAGGAGGCCAAGCACATGCTGCGGCTGCTGAACGGGAGAAAGCCTCTCTACGGCGTGTGGTTTGACATGGAGGCCAATTCTACCCTGGGCGGGGACCTTCCCGGCGCCGCAGAGGGCTTCTGCGAGACGATGGAAGCCGCGGGCCTGTATGTGGGCGTGTACGCCAGCACTAGTTGGTGGCAGAATTACCTGACCAGCCCCATTTTCGACAAGTACGATAAATGGGTGGCTCAATACTACAAGGAGTGCCAGTACGATGGCCCCTATGGCATGTGGCAGTATACAAGCAGCTGGGTGATCGGAGGGCGCAACTTCGACGGCAACTGGGCCTATAAGGACTACCCCAGCATTATCAAAGCCATGAATGGCGAAACCAAGCCGGAACCCGAACCAGAGGAGGAAAAAGAGTTGACTGAAACCCAAGTGAAAGCCATCGCCAAAGCGGCGGCGCGAGAAGAGATTGAGGCCTATTTCCAGGAGCTGGCCAAGAAGCCCGTGTCCAACTGGGCAAAGGACGCCGTAGACTTCGTGAAGGAAGAAGGCCTGATGAACGGCGACGCTGATGGGCAGTTTAGGCCCCAGAGTTTCATCACCCGCCAGGAAGTGGCAGCGGTGTTGAAGAACGAGCGTGAAAAGGAATAAGTAGCAAGTGGCCCCGGCGTAAAAACCGGGGCTTTTTTATTTTTTGCGCCATCCAATATAATTCCCACTCTTTACTCTTTTGTCCTGCCAAGGTTCTTCACTGTCGATGACCCAGTTTCGGCCAATTTTTCTGGCGGTCTTAAACTGCCCAGCCGCTGCCTTTTTCCTGACGTTGTCCGGGTCTTTTCCGTGCTTTTCTGCGTACTCTACCAGGCTTATCAGCAATCTTCTTCTTCCTCCTCAATGTAAGCGTTGAGATCGTCGGCCAGCTCTTGGGCTACCTCCAGCAGCTCGGGGCTGTCAGCCGTCTCGGTTGTCCAAGCAATCTGCTCGAATTTCTCCAGGGCCTTTTCTTGGGCAAAATCCTCGGTGTACTCCTCAGAAGTTTCCTCGAGCAGCTCGGCAAACAGCCGCTCCAGGTACCTGTCTCGGGCGTAAGTGCTAAAGTCGGCGTGGTCCAGGCTATTTACCAGCTGGCCGTCGCGGTAGTGGAGATAGTAGCGGGCCTCGTCGCCCTCCCATTCGAACGCCGTGCCGGAATTGGCCAGATACTCAGCGATTTCTTTTGCAGTGTACTTTTTCATATTTCTGTTCCCCTTTCTCTATCGTGATTATATTATAACCTGATATAAGGTAAATGTCAATAGGGCAGAGCAAGTTTTTTAAAAAAACACGGTGCTTTTTTTGTCTTGCATTTCATCTTGCATGGCCCTGAAAAATGCCTCTTTTTGACGAAAAAAGTTTTGAAAAGTTTTAAACTATTACTAACGTATTACTAACAATTTTAAGAAAAACCTAGTATTTATGCGGCATTTACTTTGAATGGCATTCA
>ERZ1090869.247-NODE-247-length-29744-cov-10.724342_pt1 | contig 29744 bp, 46 predicted proteins | sample MGYA00478474_ERZ1090869 | MGnify/ENA primary metagenome ERZ1090869 (study PRJEB33644, sample SAMEA5815748) | chicken gut metagenome | biome: Chicken; feature: Gastrointestinal Tract; material: Caecum | place: Ireland | collected 2019-01-01 | study: A study of the... | reverse complement strand
AAATATACTTATATAAATATAGTTATAAATATGAATACTTATACATAGATTGATTGATACAGAGAGTGAGTAGATTTTCATACTTATTCATGGTAGACTCACATGCAGAAGTCTCCCATTTTACAAAACCCTATATATCCCCGAAACATTACAAAACTTACAGATTTTACAGATTTTACAGATTTACGGCTTACAGATTTATGGCCGACCGGCGAGTCGTACAACCATTCGTACGACTTTTTCAGTGGGCCCCGGGTCGCGGCGGCGCCGAGTACCAAAGTAGAGGTGTGTTTTCGCACCCGCGGTGCTGCAGGGAGCGCCAACCGGGCTGAGGAGGAGTGGTTGGGAGCAGAAAAATACACCGCCCGCCGTGATCTCACAGCAGACGGTGTAGATTTTGAATCTTTATGCGAATGGGACGAATAATTATAAGCAGTGGAGATGGTACCACGAGCACATAGCTCCTGCAACGAGCATCGTAATGATGAAACCAGCTACCATGATCCAGTAGCCACTGGTGTTCTTGACACTATTGGTGTAGTTCGGGTGCTTCGCCATCCACCAGAACAGCGGCGTGTAGCTCAGCCACGTGAATATGAGCTTGAGGGTGTAGAAAATGAAGAGTGGAATGCCAAAGATGATGGTAGCCAGGACGTTCAGGAAAGTCTCGTGGGGTTTCTGATGCATTGTGGTAGCTCCTTTCAAGGTAGGCGATGGGTTCCTGCGACACTCACCGCTCTCTTATTATACGTATATTATATCACGCGGAGCGCGGTTTGTATACCATAACGGAGAAGTGAGGCGTAGCAGCAGCATCAGACTTCCAGCGTGAGTTCCTTATCGGCTGCGTAGGCATGGACGGACGCCTGGAGAAGATCAATAGCCGCCCAGTACTCGGTAGAGTCAGCAGACAAACCATTGTAGACAGCGGTCTCAGAAGAGCTACGCCAGACAGCCTTGCCGTAGGTATCCGTCTCCGCTTCGAGGCACTCGCTCGCGTCTGAGCAGACCTCGAGCTCCTCCATGGCCCGGTTCAGCATACGGATAGTGAAGGTGAGGCTCAGCAGAGGGACAGCCTGGTAGTACTGGATAGCAGCGATAGCTTCATTGACCACTTGAGTCTCGGCGGCGCTGGGCTGACGGGCTGCGAAGTCCTCACAATCGAGCGTGGTTGTGGTGTGGAAGGGCCCGTCGCTTGTGTAGAGGGTTTCCTGACGCTCCATGCTCTTCAGGCTGGGCAGGGTGAGGAGAGGCAGGAACGCGACGTGGTGGGACATCTCGCGGCACACAGACAGCAGCTGGTTGATCAGTCGCTGGTTGTAGCTACCGATGTTGGCCAGCGAGAAGAGGGCCGGCGTCTCAGACATGAGCCAGGGTCGCGGGGTGCCGGGGCGCTTGAGCATATACAGGATGGGCGTGGTGTAATCGGACATGTGAGTAGCTCCTTTCGGTCAGTGGTTAGTAGTCAGTGGTTAGTAGTCAGTGGTTAGTGGTTAGTAGTCAGTGGTCAGTCCGTGAAATGCCTGATGCGATAGTAGGGATCATAGATCCACACGTAGGCGGCGCGCTGCGGCGGGGTGTGCCGCTTGACCCACTTGACACGCACGGTGCGGCCGGGAGGCAGCAGCCTGTCCCACGAGCCATACAGCATACCGGCGGCGTCCTCTCGAGAGTAGCGAGAGTTGAAGGTTACCTTGTAGAGCACAAGCTCCCTGTCTCTGCAGAGATACTGGACGGAGAAGCGGTTGCGTGTGTTATAGTACTCTTGGATCCTGGAGCGTATATGCTGCTTGACTTGCTTGGTAGCTGCGGTGACGGTCATACCTGGCGGCGTGCGCTTAGTGGTCACAAGGAAGTGAGCATAGCTATATGCATACTGCAGACACTCAAAGGCTATGCGTAGGTCCTTGTCACTTTCGATGCTGCCGCTGAAAGCCCTGTGGTATGCGGAGTGCGGGATTGTAGCATGCATCCGTCACACCCCTCAGTCATCGTAGAACGGCTGGGCAGCTTGGTCTGCTGCGTAGCAGCTCTCGCAGAGCCAGTCGCCGTTGTGCAGCTCCTTCGCCTCACACAGAGGTACGATCTCGCCGCAGTCACTGCACTTGACAGCCTCGGCGTAGCTACCACCACAGACCGGGCAGCAGCTCATATGCTCATAGGGCGGGGAGTCGAGGCCATGGGTCTCAGTGTACTCGCGAGGCTCATCGAACTGGTAGCCGCAGTCAAGACAAATATACTTGTAGTCAGGCATTGCTTTTACCTCCTTCATCAGGTTGCCAGTTGTAGACAGCACGTCCACAGTTGTGGTCAGGATCATACAGGAACACATTGCGCCCAGCAGCGAGGGGCCTCGGGGCTTCGAACCACACGGTTTGCGTATGAGTGGCGAAGCCGCCGCACTGGGGGCACTTGATAGTGAAAGGCGAGGGTTTGTGGGAGCGCTGCGACTTGCCAGAGACCAGACGCGGGTTGCACATCTCTTCCACACCCATGTCAAGCATCATCGTGGTGTGCGCAGCACAGTCGGTACACACATAGACGAAAGCCCCGTGTACAAAGACTGTGTGATTGGTGGGGCGGGCGTTGCGCAGCTCTGCGATAGCGGTCATGAGATCGTAGGTAGTACCACAGCTACCACACGTCAACTCAGTGCCGAGTGGCAGGATAGGAGAGACGTCGATGTGCTTGTGACACTTAGGACAGATAATGAGCATGACTACCTCCTTACAGGCTCTTGAACTCGTCGGTGAGCTGGGCCTTGTACTTCTCCACCTCAGCGAGCACGGCGGCGCCGAGAGGATGCTTGATAGAGAAGTGTTCACTGTTGATAACCATACTGCCTCGCTCACTGGCTGCCTCGATGACTTTGTCGATGCGGTGCAGTGTGATCTGAATCTCGCTCGCGCGCTTGAAAGTTTCTTCGTTCATGTTGTACCTCCTTAAACGTGCTTCATGACGTCGCGGATAATAGCGGCGTAGCTATCAGCATGTACATTTACAGTGCACTTGCCGCCACCTTTGAATGTGATGACCACGGTGTCACCTCTGTCTACTAGCTCACACTTTACCACGTCCTCACGTGTCTGGGTAAGTAGCACGCCGAGGTTGTGGACAAAGCCTTCGCGGTCAACAAGAGCGTCCACCTCGTCCATGTCCCAGGCCTTGGTCTCAGACACATCGTCGAGCCACTGGTTGTCTGCAATAGGCTGAATAGTGGGTAGATGACTATCTACTCCTCCTCTCCCATGAGCACTCAGCGTAAAGGCGATGGCGGTCTTGCTAACTGCATACTGCAGATATTCGTCGGGGCTGAGCATCTTGCCACCACAGATACGACAGCTAACTGGGCGCGTCATAGTGTCAGCGACGCATCCACATCGCATACATTTGAACGGCATTACTTCTTCTCCTTTCTGATATTTGCCTTGCGAAGGGCGCAGCAATGGTCATGCCAGGCGTCGTGGTCCCACGGCGTGTAATCGGGATGTGTCTCATAGAACTCGTTGATGAGTTCCTGAAGGCGCTCAGCCCGCATGACGCTTGCATAGAACACGCAGCAGTCAATCATGCCATCAAGCGTGCCATAGCTGAAGCCATGCAGCTCAACATCATGCTCAGCAGCCCAGGCGCTGGAGCCCTCAGACCACCATACATCTTTGATTTTGCGCTGGGTCCCGTCCTCCATCTGAATGGTAAGCTCGCGACCAGCAAAAGCCTTCATGCTGCCGTAGTCTTCGTGCACCAGGAAGTCCATACGACCATCCGCGGATTCGCCGACAAGCATATGTTCGGTGCGCTTGAACGCTTGGTCAAATACAAACTCTTCGTGGTAGACCAGCGGTGCGGCTTCGTCAACTACGAAACCGAACCGGTTATTGATCTTAACAATCTCCAGGATTTTCATTAGTCAAGCTCCTCTCAGTACTGATCATCAGGGATCTTGATATAACGGGCATCATACAGATCGTCGAGGATAGCCTCAGCAATCTCGGCATCGGTGGCACCATCATCCACATGGATGTCATTGGTAGCCTCGCCAGTACCTACGTTAACGATGTAGTGAATCCACATTAGTCAAGCTCCTCCTCATCTACGTAGTCAATGCTTGCACAGTTCGGGCACACAAGCTCAGTGCGGGAAGGATCCACCGGGTCATAGCGCTCCGCGGGCTCCTCGAACAGACTCTCACAAGTCAAGCAGTAATACATTAGATCCAGCCCTCCTCGTCACCAGTGGTCTTGAAGATAATGGCACGCCACAGCTGCGGCACATCAGGCATATTGTCCGCTTCCAGCTTATCGCAGGCATAGCTAATAGATTGACGGAGATCCATCTCATCAGGGATGTCACGAAGATACTGCTCAATGCTGCGGCGCTCACTCTCATTGAGCTGCTTGATGAACAACAGAAGTGTGACGCGGTCGCTGGCCAGCTCGTACCATCTGCTGAATTCGCATTCGTCAAACGAGAACGCAAAGGGATAGGCAGGATTGGCCAGAATGGTGTTGTACAGCAACTCATTGCCGTTCCATGCATGCAGCAGGCGGTCAGCATTGCTCTTCAGGCGCTCGACCCAAGAGAGAGGCTCTTTGATGCTGTTGGTAGAATAGTTGTCCGCGAAGTTGCAGGCAGCTCTCCAGGTCTTAACAGAGAGCGGGATAGGTGCAGCAATGGTGGCCATCTGCAGAGAGCGCTGGAGTGCAGAGCCCTTGGGGCACAGGCTCTTTAGAGTCTCGAGTTCTTCTTTGGTCAGCTCAACAGAAAAATTAGCAGGCATGGTTCATTCTCCTTTCGTTTAGCGCCACACAGGCTTATACAGAGTAGCTTCAGAACCGGGAGTCACTTCGATGACCAGATAGACGGAGCTGTAGGCGTCGTCTCTGAAGCGCTCCATCTTGAGGTACGTGAACGAGGTGCCGATGTTGTGACGGAGCTTATCCAACTCCTCAATAGTGAGCAGCTTGTCGATTGCTTCTTCGAGCGGCATGCATACCTCTTCAGCAAGCTCACCCACTTTCTCATTGAAGGCATGCACGAGATCCTCGATGTTATCGAACGATTTGGTCTCACGCATGTCCCAGTGATCATAGCCCCAGCCGCCTTCCTCTTCGCCACCATGCGCACGATGCACATTGTAAACGGTGAGCCACGCAAGCTGCAACTCAATCTTGTTAGCGATCTCGGTCTGCCGGTAGATCTGAGCAGCATTCATGGCGTTCTCGTCTTCTGCCCAGATGTTCATGTCGCCATCATCATCGTATTCGATGCTGGGCTTAACGAGCTGCCGCACAAGCTCAAGCTGCTCAAGGGTCAAGAAGATGGGATGAACAGTAGTTTTCTTTTCCATGTCGTACTCCTTTCAAGTCCAGGAAGCAGCTCTCATGCCGCTCCTCTATTATAAATATTATACTGCAAAAACTACGGTATGTACACCATATATAGAAATAAGGAAGGAGGCCGCTCCACTACGGTTTTCCGTAACAGAACGACCTCTCCTCTTATGCACGGATAATCATGCCGCACTCTTCATTGGTGCATCTTGCAAAGCAATCAGCGTTAGGGTGCACGTCCATGATGCTACCGCATGCGGGGCACTTAACTACATGGGTGCCATCTTTCTTTGCCTGCTCTATCTCATCGAATGTGGCAAGCAGCTTGTCTACCGGTACCTTACTCATGCTCGTCACTCCTTACACAACGGCGCAGCAGATAGGCGGTAGTCAGCATACCGATGTCGTTGAAATATGTCTCTGCCTCGTAGTTTGCCACACTGCCGATGTCCAGTAAAAGGCCTCTGCAGCCAAGGAAATATGGAATGCTCGGCGCGGCGTTGACTACTACGTCAGCAGTCTCGCAAAGCTTCTGTACCAGCTGCTGGCTGCTCTTGCTGTGTACGACAGACACTGCAGCATCCTGCTTAATCAAAAGCGCAGGTAGACCCTTGACAGCATGTCCTCTACCGATGATCAATACGTGCTTACTATGTAGGTTTACTGCGTTGCTGAGCAGCGCCGCCGTCGCTTCTGCACACGCACTAACACCATCATAGTAGCTACAGTCAATATCCTGCGACTTGAGAAAGAGTACAGCGTCGGGTGCACAGGACAAATGCTCAAAGTCTGCAACGGCAGCGGCAGCATCTGGCACACGGGCAATGGGTGTCCAACAGCTAACAGTCATGCCGTAGCCACTTGCACAACGCCAAACACTGCGGAGAAATGGGCTACGCGTGATGTCGCCTACTAGGAACAGTTGTCTGAGCTTCTTGCCACGGATGTACTCCTCAGATTCCTGGAGTAGCTCCGTCTTCACCTTCAACAGCTTGTCCGTTATTGGCATTCTTCTTTGCCTCCCTTGTATTTACGGTATCCTGGTTATCATACCAGTCATGCAGGATGCGCGCAATCTTTTCATTCGTGGGCTTTCTGAAGTGTGGTGCCAGTACAGCAATTACGTCATCGAGCATCTCTTGTGCACAGGTATCAATCAATTCCTGTGATATCGGTCTGTGGTATTCGTCGTAGATTTTCTGGTCCGTCCACTGGCGCCGTACACGGTCTGCAAACTCGTGCACATAAGTGTTCTTGCAGGCCTTCTTTACTTGATGTCTGATTTTCTTCTTTTTTCCCATGCAGTTGCCTCCTATGCGACTCGACTTGCAGGCGCAGCATGTGTTCAACAAGCAATTCTGGATTACTCATGCAGGCAAGCTCAGTCTCGGAAATATATACCGGACTGCGATACAGAGTAGTACCATCATAGCTCTCAAAAGCTACCCTGAAGCCTCTTGGGTCGCGTATGACTGAAAAACCGGTGATACAATCAGGGTTTGCAGCAGCTACTTTCGCAGCTGCCACAAACACAAGATTCCTCGTGATATAGTCACCCATCCACATCCTCCTCCATGCTATCCTCATAATCATCAAAGCGCCGGAGGATCTGGTTAAGAACATCCTTAAACGTGTCGTCGTAGATAGGCAAACCACGCTCAGAATCATAGCCCAGCTGCGGCCGGTACTTGGCTTTAAGCGATTCGTACACGGTTTCCTGCAGGTATTCAGGACTAAGTCCATTTTCTATCCACTCATTGACATCCTGCGTAAGCCAGATATTGAGGTCGTCAGGAATATCGATCTCCGTAGGAATGTCGACAGTAGATTGCCGCGCCTGCTCCTGGGGTTGCTGCCCATAAAAGGCGAGCAGCTTATCAACAGCAGTTTCGGCCGCCGATTTCTTTTTCTTTACGCCATACTCAGGTACCTGAAGGCCTTTTGCCTCAAGAGCCCTGTACAACTGCAGAATTTTGGAAACGGTCTCGCTGAGCTGACTGCTCTCTGCCAGCGATAGACCACCCTTATCGAGCTGCTCACGGGCGCGCCGGTACGTGGTGTTGATGCTCTCACAGTCTCTGCAGATGCGGTATCTGCTCGGCTCACTCTTGCCGCGGCTGTGGGTATACGGACGGAAGCAGGTTTCTTCCTTAAGCATACCGCACTGCTTACATCTCTTCAAAGCCATTACGATCATCCTCCTTCAAACGCTGGCCGCAGAATCTACAAAAGCGGTCACTCTTGTTGAGCACACAGTTACACGACGGGCAAATAAGATACACATAGTCGTTGCCGGTCTGTAGGCTGTTGGTACGCTTCTCCTTGATAGGCCGCATCACGGTATCACGTGCTTCGAGCTCCTTACGATAGTTGACTCTGTGGGCCTTCTTAAGATCCTGGACATTCTTGCTGGTAGTTTTGAAGTAGCCCTTACGAACTGCTTTTGCACAGTCTACGCAGTACCTGGCATTGCCTGCTCGATCAGTAATGCTCTTACCGCAGATAAGGCACTTCTTATCCTCTGCCATTCTGTAATCATCCTTTCTTGAATCGCTGTACTTTTCGTGCTGCTAGATTGCACGCTTTGCACTCAGTGCGAAATCTGGTCACCCCTCGGTTATCCACGTATTTGTAGAATTCACTAATAGGCTTCTCTTCACCGCACACGCTACACACTTTCTTTGTGACCTCTACAGGCTCAAGGCGCGTATATGTACCAGCGACTTTAAGAGCTACTTTCTCAAAATGCTCGTCACACATAAACGCCCAGGGCCCGTAGGCAGTCTTAGCATCATATGTAGCTGGCTTGAAGCAGAAATCGCACTTCTGCTTTACATGTACCATGCTGCACCTCCATACTATTATTATACTGCGAAAGCTACGACTTGTAAACCTTACGGCTTACAGCAGCGTCTCGGGCTTTTCCTGCAAGAAGGCATAAACAGCTCTCTGTAGAAGATGCTCGGAGTTATTGGCGGTAAAGATCCGCTCAGTGAAGATGCCGGGGCGCTGCTCCTCTTCAGCCTTGGTATTGTAGCTATGCAGCGTGTCCATCATAGCGGAGATACCGTCAGCATAATTAACTACATATGCTTCCATGAACTTGGGGGTCACAGGGCTGCCGAACTCTTTGCTACCATGGTGGCTCAGGATGATGTGGCCCAGCAGTCTGGTGATGTCGGGATGCTGCTGAGCAACAACGCTCTGTTGCAGTCGGTTAAAGCCCAGGGCAATGTGATCGAGCAGCGTGCCATCGGTAGACATATTGACAGCAGGCCCATCGATCTCGTAGGTATCAATCTTACCAACGTCATGAAGCAGAGCGCCAGCGATACACAGGTCCTCGTTGACATCATAGCCCAGCACCTGAAGGCTACAAGCAATCGTGCTGGATAGCAGAGCTACTTCACAGGTATGTGCAAGGTTACCACCGGCACCTACATGATGCACGCCAATAGCAGAGCTCGCAGTAGCAAAGCTAGTAGTTACCTGGCTGTAGACATCAGCAACAATATTGCGCAGCGTCTCATTCTTGATGCGCGACAAGAAGTTGTTGAACATAGTCACGTAGCCCTGTACGTCATCTGTGTACTTAATACCAAAGGCAGACTTATCCTGGTTATCAGACCAGCGCATAACAATGTTGTTGAGCTGCTTTTTGCCCATGTATTCACCGGCCACAGCAGTCACATCATAGACACCGAGTTCAGGCAGCGCGGCGGCCCAGTCCCAAATGTTACCAGCCACGGTATCAGTGCCGTCACTGAAGGTGGCCTGAAGGTAGGGCTTATTAGTTTTGGTCTTTCTGATCTCTGCTTTTGTCAGCACCATTCGAAGGCTAATGTGGTCGCCATTCTTCATAGTCTTAAGGTCCATAGCTATTACTTCCTTTCTTCTTGGAGCTTCTCGCTCTCTTTCATATTGTGCTTTGGCAGCGAGGTAGGCACCCTCGTCACAACAAAATTCAGCTTCGCTCATACTGGTCTCACATTCATATCGGATCTATCAGCGCCACAATATCGGCATTCTTGAATGTCTGGGTTCTCACTCTCAAACCACTGGTAGCATCTGTGGCACTCATAGATATAATGCTCTGGTGCTTTGTATCCAAGCAATCCAGCACCTACATATTTAGCAAGACTCTCTACTGGCTTTGCACGCTGCATTCGCATGTAGATTGCAATGATCTGGTCATCAGGCATCTTGCGAAGTTTCTTCTCCCAGCCAGGGTATCTTGCTGCAAGGTGCTCTCGCATATGCCATACTTCCATAGCTACCCTCCATAAAACTCATGGTCTGCAATGGTACCTATGTATGGTTTAGTTCGCATCCACTCTAATGCGGAGGGGTTGCTTCTACTCGGGTTACAAAAGAACAGAGTAGTTTCAATGAAGGCTCGCTCACCTTCGTAAAGCACAGCATGCACTGCCTCGCTTGCTAGCGGGTACACACTGATGTCCTTGCTATAGGGCGTAGCAAACTGGTTCTCAGCATAGATGACATCGGTTATACTGTCACCATATCCGGCTACATATCTGTCACATACTACCTGTGCCACAGCTACCTGTCCCTCGTATGGTTGGTTACCACTCTCTGCGATTACCAGCCGTACAAGCAACTCTTCTTCTCCTTCGGCCACTGGAATGATGGGCTGCGGTGCTTCTTGCTCCTCTTGTTCTTCAAAGCCGCTCACGGCAACAGGCATCTCCTCTACCACGTCAGCAAGAGCGTCCTGCCTGATCTCATTGACTACCTGCTCGGTCATGTAGTCAACCTGGGCCTCAAGTGCATTTATCTGCCGCTGCATTGACACAGTACCAACTATGTAGACAATGGGCACTACAGTGACACCAAGTAGGGCCGCTGTGCTGAGTAGTCGGTCAACTACTCTCTTTACGTTTTTCGACACGCTTCTGTACCTCCTGCATATAGAGTAGCTCCACCTCGGAGTCGGAAAGTTTATCCACGTTGTAGCCCGCTGCGATGAGTGCAGGCTTACACTGCGCTGGACTAAACGAGATTACCGGATATATGCCACAGCTCTGGTTTCCTGCACACAAGCCAGAAGCACCAATACCCTTGCCTACATGCTCACAGTTGAGGCATGCAGGGTTTGTAACTACATCGGGCAGTGCCTCCATCAGGCGGGCTGCGTGGATGCTGCACCACTGAAGAACAGCCGGCTCGATAACCTCGTAGTCCAGCAGGTAGAACGGATACCCTTCAGATACGTCGAGATCCGGCAGCGCTTTACTTGCTGTTACCAGCTTATGAAAGGCCGCCTTGAACTGCAATAGAGCTACCGCCATGTCGTACTCTTTAGTAGTACCAATCATTTCTCTACCTCCAGCCCGAGCTCTGCTGCTTCTTTCTTGGTCATGGGCAGAATCATGGTAGCCTTCTCTACGGGTTGCTTAGCAAACTCCAGATGCTTGGTGTGCGTACAAGGACCGCCGTTAATATGACAGTTGGTCTTTCTGCAGGCAGTGTTCTTCTCAGGGTCACACACATAGTGGACCACGGGCTGCGGCACCTCTTGTGTCTTGTTCTTACGAGCTCTGCGTCTCTGCTCTCTGTTCATCTTGTACCTCCTTGAAAGTTACTAGGCAAGGGCACTCGCCCCGCTCTGCTTGGTCTTTGTGCCACGGATTAAGATAGTGACAAACGTCACCATGTTGCAGCGTACAGCCACCGTCGTAGTGGAATGGACAGTCATCAGACCAGTACGGCATCTCATCTACAACGAACTTCATAGAATACCCTCCGACCAGATGTCATAGTCTCTCATCTTCTGGAGCATATCCTCGGGCGGCTTGATGGCCTCTACCTCGATGTCTGCCTTTTCGCGCCAGGTAGGGGTACACTTAGCCACATCAACAGTGACCTCGACTCTGAACAGCTCTCGCTCGGTCTGTAGCCATCTCAAATATCCGATAAGCTCCTGCTCATCATCATGAATGGCATTGAGTAACGAGTCATGCACCTGGAGAATCATGTAGGTCTTAAAGTTGTTTGCTTTAAGGAACTTATGAATCTCAACCATGCGAGACTTAGTGGAGTCGGCGGCGCTGCCCTGAATCGCATAATTAACACAGGCATACTCTCTGCCACGCTCAATGCACACAGGTCGATTGAGAATCGTACGAACGCGCTTACGCTCACGAGCTACCTTGTTTGCCGTATTGATGAAGATGTCTACCTCTGGAGCATTCTTCAGGAACTTCTTCATGACCATGGATGCCTCTTCAATAGGCAGGCCAGTCATTGTAGAAACCTTGGCAGGCCCCGCGCCATACACGATAGCAAACTCCACGGACTTAGAAATGTTGCGGAGCTCCTTAGACACTTCATCATACGGGATGCTGTAGATAATAGAGGCAACAGCCTTGTGAATATCACCACCACGTGTGATGATGTCGGTCAGATACTGTGCTTTACTATAGTGCACCAGAATGATGGACTCTTGCGACTTAAAGTCAAAGTCATACAAGGTGTAGCCAGGTGGCGCAATAAAAGCACCTCTTACGCGAGAATCGCGGCGACGCGGCATATTCTGCATGGATGGTGCACTGATAGAGAACCTACCCGTCTTAGCTTCCATTGTGTTGATGTTACAGTGGACTACTGCCTGAGCGTCACGCATATCGTACAGCTTAATGGCAAAGGTATTCAAAAGCTTCTCAGCATTTTTATAGGCTTGGATCTCCTGAATAAGCGGCACACCCTCATTCTCGAGCCGCTCCATCTCTACCTTGTCGAGCTTCGGATTACCTACTACAATACCCTTAGCAAGCATAGCCTCAGTGGGCGGGCGGCGTTTGATCTTTGAGCCATAGCCGAGCTGTGTAAGCACGTCCGCAACCTGCTGGGTAGAGTTGATGTTGAAGCGCTTACCGGCTGTCTCATAGATTTTACGCTCTGCTTCATCAGCCTCTTCAGTGAGTTCAGGGATGAGCTTGTCCTCATAGTCGAGGTCTAACATAATACCCTGTCGCTCCATCCAGTAAGCCACCAGTAGCATCTGTTGCTCAATGGCATACACTCTGTCCTGTCCACCTTCGAGCATCTTAGGATAAAGATACTTAAAAGCGAACAGTGCATTCCAGGTATCTGCACAGGTGTACTGGGTCATAAGGTCGCGAGGAAACTGCCGGTAGTCCGTTATTCTATGTAGCGCTTTGTAGCTGTCGAGCATATGCTCAAAAACTGTGATGGTGGGATACAATGCATCGTCATGAATCTCATCAGCTACATCACACAGATTGTGCGTAAACGCGTCAGGTCGTTCAAGCTTGCTAAGATGTAGCGTGTCGAACAATTCTCCCAGAATGTTTACACCTACGTTCGCCGTCATGTGCAAGTCGAAGTCAATGTTGTGACCTATCTTGCAGACTCCTCTGTCTTCGAGCAGTGGCCGCAGCTTCTTGAATTCCTTAAACTGGTTCTGCAGGGTATCGTAGACAGCGAATGAATGCACACCATCACTGAACGACATACAGAAGGGAAAGTCGTTTGGAATGTACTTTGCGCCATTACCTTTAATCCATCGACGCACTACATTCTCAGGCATCATATTATTGGGAACGCCAGTGTAGAACGTCTCAGTATCATACGCAATGAACCGCTTACCAGGTAGAAAGTCAAAGGTTGCCGGCTTAATAGTGTCTAGGACCTCTTCGGCCGAAGCCTCGATGAAGAACGGTTTGATGTGCTGAGTAAAGCTACTGGGATCATACTGTAGTGTACTACGCGGTACTATAGTAGCATCTTGCTTTCGCTTGATTGCCATACCCGCTCCTTTCCGAAGTCATAACCATTTTGTACGACTCCTTGTCTATAATTAGGGAGCCGCTATCTGCTCCCTAATTATATTATACTATATTTTTCGCGGTACGTAAACCTTACGGCAAACTTTCGCTTTTACCGAGCAGCTCCTTGCCCGCATCAGTAAGTACGTAGTAGTAGCGCTGGCGCTTTAGATTGGTAGTAACAGCATACTGCTCAATATAGCCCTTATCCACCATTTCCTGAAGCGCTGCACGCACTTTAGAATCTTTGATGCCAGAAGCCGCAGATAGCATGCTGCGAGACATATACCGCAGATGTTGAATTTCATTAAGCAGCGTGATAGCCCGCGCCATAGCTACAACTTCTTCATCAGAGATTCTGATTGTGATTTCAGCCATTGTGGTTCACCATCCTAATCACGACCTCCTTCGGACCAGCAGGACTAAATGCTCTGTACGTACAAGTGAACTGACTACCGAGAGCCGTGGCCTCAAGTGTTAGCTTGTGAAAAGCTGCCTGCTGGTCAGGGTCACTGAGGTCAAACTGGAGAGAGTGGCCAAGCCGCAGCTTGTCGAGGTGGTCTTCTACCAGTAGACGCTCACGCTCTATGCAGCGCACCATGATACCAGCGTTGACTAGAACCTCCAGGCCGCTTTCATCCTTGTAACTATCCACGTAGTAGACAGCTGAAGCCCCTGAGTTCACGATTAGCGATGCGCACGTTACGCAAGGGCTTAGCGAACAGAAGAACACCTTTTGCGGATCAGCTACTGTACACTTGGCCAAAGCATTTGCCTCTGCGTGGACACAGGTATACTTACCACCGAGTGTGCACAAACAGTCAAGACCATGCCGTGGGCCACCATTGATGCCGATGGAGTAGACCTGTGTACCATCTTTATCTGTAATGATGGCTGCCACGCCTTTGTCCTTACACTTGGACAGAGTTGCCAGGTTCATTACGAAGTCTCTAAAGACTTCAATACGTCGCCTGTTCACTCACTCACTTCCTTTCAGAACTTTTTCTTCTTTGAAACGCTTCATATACGGAAGAAGTGGATCCATATAGATCCCATGGTTCCGCATTTGCTGAAGTAGGTACATACGTGTAGTCTTCTGTTTATTGAACTGACTGCTGCTAGAGAATACCTTGTAGCGTTTGACTGTCTTAGTCGCATCCTGCCTACCTGCATTATGCGCTTTGTAACAGGCATCACATAGAGGTATTACATTCCACGGTGTATGCTTGCCGTTAAGCATTGTTGGGAAGTACTTTGCGCGTATTTCAATGTGTCCGCCGCAGAAGGCACAGCCATTAAAGAACTTACAGGCCTTTTGCCATTCAGCTTCAGTAAGCAGCTTAACGGGGGCTGCGGCGATTACCATTCGCCATGCTCGCTCATACTCTTCTGCATACTTGTAGAACAGCTGCTTAGCTTCCTTCTCAGTTAGCGGGTCTCCATCTAAATACTGATCTACATATACACTTGCGTTTATGCAGGTCTTGCATATACCTGTCTCAACATACACTGTGCCCAGCTCTGGGACATCGACTGCACGAATCTTTCTCCAACGAGGAGGTATCCAAACCTTACCACACCTGTCACACATCTCTCTAACTACAAACGGGTTACCATCGCGTAGCTCGAGTTTGTATAAGCTCCAGTCAGGCTTTTCCTGCTTTGCCTTTACAAAAGAGGTATCGAGCAGTGTGACAACCATCGGGACGGCCATGGCAAGCGCCGCAAGGTTTGGAGGGTCTTCGCGCGGTGCAATGGATTGAGGGTCTATGTACCCCCTCTCTACCTTACGGCGCCTTGGCATGTTACCACCTCGCAGCTGTATCGTACCGGACTACAGGCAGATACCGCACGCAGTGCTTCATAACGTCAGCATAGCGCTCAGCAATCGCTTTGAGCTGCTCATACTCTGTTACATATTCCTCTCCGCGTGCTCTGCAGCGTGCCCACAGATTTTTGACAGGAGCGGTGCAGTAGATGACCATACCGCCACTATTGGCTACCACCATAGCAGCCAGCATATCTGCGTGCTCCTGCGTCATCTCATGACGACCACGCATGACGGGTCCGTAGACCATATCAGAATACCAGCTACGGTCAAAGATATTGAGCGCTTCAGGCCGGCAGTTGTTGATAGCCTCAGCGTACTTCTTATAGTAGTTAAAGGCCTCTTCATCATTTGCCGGTGCGCCGAAGTGATGGTAGATAGCGTCGCGGGAGCCCTGCGTCAACTGGTCAATCAAAGTAGTCTTGCCGGCACCATCCGGTCCTTCTACAATCACAATCACTTCTCGTCACCTCCCATACCAGGAATGTCACAGACGTCGCCGCGACACTTCACCTCAGCACAGCCAGGCGCATACTGCGGACGGATGAGAGGGTAGTTGACATCCAGGAAGGCAGTAGGCAGAAAGCAGTTGTGTGCCTCCATATAGGCGCTGACTACTACATCCCGGTAGACGTGCTTGCAAGACATCTTACCTTCCTTACAACCGCCCTCAGTGCAGAAAGGACCTGCGTTGTCAAACATAGAGCTGCATCTGATCAGCGCCTCCCATACCAGGTTCATGACATAGGCGGTCTCAGGAGTGTTACGGCGACACACCCGCTGGGCAATCATATGCTTCCACTGGAAAGGCGTAGCACCAATGACGATCACATTGCGCAAGCCATGAGGCATCATATATCCAGCAGAGTCGTTATCTACTCCCTGCTTAATGGCTTGCTCATACTCAGCCATGGCCTGCTTCTGTGTCCGCAGATACCGGTTGACGTAGTAGTGCTCCTCATACTGAGCCTGGCCCTCATGCGTGAAGTCTTTGACCATCAGCTCATAGGGCACGCAGAAAGCCCCATTGTCGCTGTAGTCAGAATACTGCAGACTCGCAGAGATAAAGTGCACATCATCCTGGTGTCTGGTAATCTGGGCCAGGAAGCGCCGGGATGCGCCAACGATGGCTACATTGATAAAGGCAAACCGCTGAATGTTGGGATGCGGCAGCTCACACATGCGCTTGACAGTATCTTCGCTGTAATGCCGGCGATACAGTGCCATGAAGTCAGCCATACTCTTGATATTGTGGCCACGCTGGGTAAGCCGTGCCCCAGCTACCAACATACGCTCGCCATCAGTAATGGCCTCTTCGTTAAGAATCTTAACTTCGATCTTGTTCATTACGAACAGCCTCCTCTGTAGTTTTTCTGATGCGCTCAGCAAGACTGGGCTCCAGCCCTGCTAAGCACTCATCAAATTCACGCTTAAGTACACTGAGAGTTACTCCAAGCGTTACGATGTCTACATTGCAATCAATGATATGTAGACCAGTATCAGGATTGTAGGTAGCCGATAACCGCTGAAACTCTGTGCATGTGCCTGTGCTTGGCTTACCGAGTACTCTCAGAAACATCGTAGCCTCCTGTGGAGCCGTAGCAGCCGGTGCCGCGCTCGCTGCTGGGCGCCTCATCGGGCTTAATGACAGGCATGTCGCAGCAGACACAGGGCACAATCTCGAGCTGGCAGAAGCGCTCACCTTTCTTGATAGTGATAGGGGCCTTACTGATGTTCCACACGACCGCGTGTATCTCACCCCGATAACCGCTGTCGATGGGATTATCAATGGGAAGCAGGCCCATCTTTCCAGAAGAACCACGAGGCTTGATGGCAGCCTTATAGCCGAAAGGCAGCACCGTGCCAAAGCCGAGCTTTATATCTACCATACACTGCGGCTCTACTGTGAAGGTATGCGGCGCATAGATGTCCATACCAGCATCATCATGATGCTTACGCACAGGCATCTGTTCTGCACCAAAATCAATGAGCATAAACTCAGGCATTTTATCACTCCTTATCGAATATCGAGAGACAGCGAAACGTTCTCAGAAACTACCTGGGCATATATCTCAGGCGCGATGGACTGAAGAAGGTCGAAGTCGCAGCTACGCCGCGCAGTCTTCTTCACAGTCACAGAGTTAGTAGCTGTCATGGCGCTGGGGCTCTTGCCGATTTTAATCTTGATTTGTGCGTACACGGCATCTTTGATGTCCTTAATCGCCTTAGCCTTTTCACGCAACTGAATGTACGAAGTAATCAAACGCTGCGACTCCTCGTCATCCAGAATGAGCGTGGGCGCCTCATCTACATCAGGGACTTCGTCTGCAGATTCGGCTTTCTTGAGCAGCTCCTTATCTACCGCAGTAGCCTCAGGCTCAATACCAGTTACGATGTGGTTGAGCCAGAAGTCATCCGCCGCTGTCACCTCTCTCATAAAGAGCTCAGAGTCTGCAGGCAAATCGTAGCTGTAGAGATGCTGTCCACCTACCAGACACACAATGGTATAGGCACCGAGACGCGTAATACCACAATACCAGTTTGTCTGGCACATGTAGTGGAAGGGCAGCGGGCCATTTTCCCACACACTTTGGTTATATGCGCTGGTAGTCTTGATCTCGAGAATACCGATAATTACCTTGCCATCATCAGACAGGGTGAAACCGTCGATGTTTGCCAGCAAGTACGGACGCTTGTCATCCTGCAGAATAACAGGAATATGTACATACTTGCGACCTTCTCTGAGTGCCCACTCGTCTGCAACAACCGTCTCGAGTAGATTGCCCCAACGAGCTGCTTCAGACTGCTGCGGCGGCTTGTCATCAAACATGCCCATCTTAGACATCCAGATTTGCCGCGGGCTGTTCCAGTGGTTCTCGCCCATAATCGCAGCTACCTCGCTGCCACCAATGCCGGCTCGCCGCTCACGCAGCCACTCCGCTTTGTCTTTTTCAGGAGCCGCTACGGAGAACAGGTGACAACCATCCAGCTGGGTAAGGTATGTTGCCCACTTGATAACAGTCTCAAGAGGAATCTCAGGACGCCCCTTCTGAATGATGGTGATCAACTCAGCTCTTGATTGCATTGCCATCCTCCGTAGTCTTCACAGGCTGCAGCACGCACTGCATGCGGATACCGACTTCCTTAGGTGCAGTAAGATCCACCATCTTACCGGGCGTCATCTGCAATACGCTGGTAATGTAGGTACGCTGCGTCACAATGAACAGGCGTCCATCAGGTGCTACGAACACATCGCCCTTGGCAGGGAACACACAGTCTGTGTCCATACCCATGATATGCTCGCCATCAACAGTAATCAAATCTACTCGCATAGTATCCTCCTAGATTTCAGATTTTTGGAAGCGCCTCTTACGTGCCTCAACACATTCTGTGTCAGATAGCGGCCGCATCAGCAGCTCTTCGATAAAGGCCAGGCCAAGCGGCGTACGCTTGTACTCACGCCCAGCTTTTTCGATAATGGAGCTACTGAGCAAGAACTGTAGCAGATTCTTTAGCTCATCACGGTCAAGACCCGTAGCATCTTCGATAGTGTCTCTGCCGAAGAAAGGTAGCTGATATAGGGCCCTTATTATTTCGGCAGGCTCATGACTTACGAACGGGATAGAAGCAAACTGCACGCGGAGGCGCTGCATCGCTGCGTCAGTAGTATCGCTGTTTTCAAACTCATCAGCAGAGAAGCGGTCATAGCCAAGCGACCTACTGTTATAGATAGACATCAGATAGTCTACTATGAACTCTACGTGCTCTGGCTTAACTATGACGTTTGTGCCATCGTCCGTGGAATATACGCACGCCGCAGCAGCTACAGCGAGCCGTGCAATCTTAAGGCGCTGGTCAGCAGGTTCTACAAGCGGAATCCTGGATGAATACGTGCGTCCCATTTTAGAAGCAGACTCAAGAATAGTCTGTACAGCCTCATCGGTAAACACGATATTCTCTGGACGCCGCGACCATGCCCACATGACGCGCAGCTTACATTTATCACTGGTGAAGCGGTGCGGAAGCGCTGGCATGTCTGCAACAGACTTGTTCACAATATCTGCGTCAACTTCACCAGATGCAACAGCAACAGCAAAGTCTAAGCGTCGCACGTCTTCTGCCTTACCGAACAGCTTAAGCACAGCAGATACACCATAGTTCTCTGCCTTCAGCTGTCTGCCGTTTCGTGGGTTTGAAATGAAAATCATGCGTGTTCGTGAAGTGGTCTCTGCAGTAACTACACCAGTAGCTTTTGCAATACCGGAAGAGCGCACATCAGACATCTTTGCCAGGTCGTCCTCTGACATGCCGGATAGCTCGTCTACACACAACAAGCCGCCATCGTTTAGCGGCATAGCGCCCCACATTAGTGACCAGTTGCCTTTTGTGCCGGCCTGCTGAATGTTATACACCAAGCCTGTACGCCTCGAAGATTCACCAGAGAGAAGCTCACCAGCTTTATAGTGCTGCATGAGACGCTCTACCAGTGTAGTCTTTGCCTGTCCAGAGTCACCAATGATAAGGCACTCAGCCCAGCCTCGCCGTACTCGCTGCTCTTGGAATACAAACGATAGAGCAGAGTGGTAGACAAGGTCTACTGCATATGCCACTTTCTTACGGTTCCAGATATATGTTACATTGCGCTCAAGGTCATCATGGATTTCTGCAAACTTGTCAGCAACACTCTGTCCAGGCGCACACTGAAATTCCTTAAGCTGCTCATGTAGTTCGGGAGTAACCTCGAGTTCATCAAGCAGCTCTTTCTCTGGTATTGCCTGGTCAAATACATATGTTGCCTTTTGGTTGTTGGGATCTGGGTGCATGTAGCCAACAAGCGTGAAGCGCTTATTTGTCGGAATGTTGTTGCCAATAATGTAGCCACTCCGTGCCACATACTCCTGGTGTGCGGCAAAACCAAAGTTGTCATCAGCCTTTGGAATCATGTGCACGGTCTCGAGGTTACCATAGCTCAATATGTCTATGTGGGCTCGGCCACATTTGGTATTCACGCCGAGCAGGGCCTTGATGAAGGCGCGCTGCTTATCATCAGGACAGTCTATGAGCTTGAGTAGAAAGGCATTTTTGCTCTGCAGGTGAAGGTCGAGGCGATGCTGGCTACACAGCGTACAGCTACCACACAGCTTGTTGTCCTCAGAATAATCTTCGCACGTCAAGCGAATATCTTGTGGATAGACATATGGAGCACTCTCCTTACCGGCAACAAGGACAGGAATTTTAATACGCTTGCCGGCATACCGTGCACCAGAAGACTGTGCCAGCTGTACTACCGGCACATCCTCTGTTTTATCCAGCGGCTCAAAAAAGCTTCTAAACTCCTTCGGTGTGTAGTGATACTCGATGAAAGCATCAGTGATGTCGCCCTTCTCTCTGAAGTCATTGGGCCACTTCATTACATACAGCTTAACAGGCGAACTACGCAGATTCTCTATCATGTACTCAGTGGCTCTCTTACCTGCATCATCATTGTCGTAGCAGATAAACACCGCTTCCTTTTGTTGAAGGAGCCTGAACCACTCAGCCTTAAAGTTCCCCGCACCTGCAGTAGCCGTACATGTAGGAAAGCCTGCTTGTTCAGCAACAATGCGATCCCACTCACCTTCGCACCAGATCAACTTAGGGCAGTTCTTATCGAACAGATGCTCAATACCAAAGATTCTATCTTCGCCATAAGCATTGCCGACAGGGTCCTCATAGTTAATCATCTTGGTGCTATCTTCATATGAGTTCCACTTATACCTACGAATGTTCACAAGCTCACTGAACTCGTCGTAGATGGGTATTGTGACGCGTTCACCGTCCCAACCAATGAGAAAGCGCTTTAGTGTAGCATCAGAGATACCGCGTTTTTCACGCAGCACGTCTCTAACCACACCAGTGCTCTCCATTAGTGCATTATGGTACTTGATTGGCAGACCTGGGTCTATGGCTGGTCTGCTGTCTACATCGGAAGGCCTCTCAATATTGAGAGCGTCTCCCAAAGCGTACCATGCTTCTTGCTTACTCACGTGGCGCGTCTCCATGTAGAATGTATGTATGTTGCCTTTAGAGCCACACGCATTACAGAAGTACACGCCAGTGCCAAGGTTAACAGTGAACGATGGATTACTATCTTGCCCAGCAAGATGGCGCTCGGGCCACGGACAGGTAGACTTAACTTCGTTGCCGTGTCGCCTATACTGCAGCCCGAGACGCTTGAGTTCATCTACGTAGAATGACTCCGGATCAATGCTGGACAGAATTCGATTTCTGTATTCTTTCCAGCGCAAGAGTCACACTCCCCATCTTGCTTACAGCTCAGCTGCAGTCTCGCTGTCAACGACCTCGGCACGGCTGTCGTAGGCGGTATCCTCATAGTCGACCTTGGTGGTGGACATATCCTCGTAGTTCTTGAACAGCTCGAAGGCAATGGCGCGCTCCTCAGGAGTGGTCTCGCCGGCCATCTGAGTAGTGATGATGTACCACTTGTTGCGGTCCTTGGTCACCAGGCGGCTGTCCAGGGTGTACGCAAAGTTCCAGATAGACTGCCGCATGGACTTGGCGATGCTGAGCAGCTTCTTGCCCTCGTTGTAGTTGGTACGCGCGAAGGACAGAACCACAGGCATAGGATTGCCCTCGAAGAAGCCCAGGAAGTTCATGTAGGCGGTGCAGCGCGGCTGCGCATCCTTGCCGGTCTTGGAGTTGTCAAACTTATTCTTGCCGCACTGCGCACAGCTGCAGCTACCCTCATCGTTGCGGCCGATGCGCCCGTCATAGGAGCGGCAGAAGATACGGAGCTCGGCGTTGCGGTCAGGATTCCACTCGATGTTGCTGTAGTACTGCTTGATGGGAATGAACCGCAGACCCTTCACGTTCTCCTGGGTCAGGGAGTTCAGGATGTCACCCTCTTCCGCGACGCCGTCCTGCCGCTCGGGGCTCAGGGCGTTGATGACCTTGATTCGGGGGATAACGATGTCTTCAGCATTGGCTTCTTCAAAGCCGTGAACGGCGTTAGGGTTAGCCAGAGCATTCTCCTCGGCGGCCTGCAGGGCAGTGTTCATGTTTTCCATTTCAGACATGTCAGATTCTCCTTTATAGTAGTTTTATTATGTCAACTGCTTTCACAGTACGACACTATCAAGAAGGGATGTAAGGTAGCTTGCAAGTGTATCTGCCATCACATTGGCTATGCACCAGTCAAGGCAAGCTACACGCGGAGGTACCTGGTGCTCGTGCTTCACACGATTGTAGATAAAGTCATCTACGATACGGTCCTCTTCAGAACCGCGGGTAGCAATGGCTTTTATGTTCATAAAAAGGCCAATGCCAGTCGGATCTTTGGCCATGGCACGCTTAGCATTGCCGGCAGTGTAGCTAATGAGATGTCCCTTAGTCCACTGCATAAACACGCGCTCCTCAGGAGTGTTGAGCTTACGAAGCATCTCATTTACTTTCTGCCACATGTCACGGTTCTTAACCGGACCGCCGGAACCCTGCCAGCCAGAACGTTCCCAAGTAAGGCTCCAGCCCTTGGACACAGAGTTGTAGAGATACTCAGAGTCCGTTACAATGATAATGGACTCATCTGGCTCAGAGCGCTCTACCGCCACTTCAAGGGCGCTAATGAGGCCGTTGAGCTCACCGCGCTGGCTGGTAGACTCCAGGTTCTCATAATGTGCGCGGTAGAACAAATCACCGTCATCAGTTTGAACCCAAGCTACACCAACGCTGCTACACTGCGGTGTGCCTTGTCGCTTGCAGCCACCGTCGATAGAAATCAGCAAAGTTTATCGCCCCTTTCACAAATACACTTAAGGATGCCACGCTTGCTACGCTGTGCGTCACTGGGACATCTGGGCTGGAGCGCTGCAATGTCAATACCGGCAGCTTCAAGCTCTTCAAGCTTTCTGGTAAACTCTTTTCTAAAAGGGCAGTTGCCATCGTCCCAATACTTGCAGTACTCCAGTACCTTATCTTTGTTCATCCTCATCAGTCTACGTCTCCCACAACGCGCTTAAAGATGGGACAGTTAAGACTGTAACCACCCTTTGCATTAGTAGACGCTCCGAAGCACTCAATCTCTACGAGCTTACCTACGACGCGCTCAGGGTGTGCCCAGTACTCGGCACGCTGATAGTCTGCAAAGCCGGACCCAACGCCTACTCTGTAGGTAGTGCCATTTATGGTATAGCCGACCTCGATGCCACCAAGCATACCGGCGTACTTGTTGTCACCCTCATAGACGCCAAGACAAGGCAGCTTATACTCAGTAGTTGCTTTGATTTTCAGCAACGTTTTACGCGGATTAGGATTCACCTCGTATGGGCTAGTAGCTTCTACAAGCATCACGCCCTCGCCGCCGGTTTCCCAGATGGGCTCTGCAAGACGCACGCCGTCTTCCTTTGTAGACACAACACCGAGAATAGGGAGCGGCTTGATATGCTTAAGAGTAGTTGCCTCAAACATATCTACTAAACCTCTAAGAGGCTTCGCCCAGCGCGGGAACAACTCGATAAGCTTGTCCACCGAGGCCTCGTCGCCTAAAAGGTGTGCTACAAGGGCCTTTCTACCCACGGCATTGAGCCTGCTTAGGCCCTCATCATAGTCCTTGATAGGAAGAACGTCAAAGCACAAAGCCTGCACGCCAGTCTTAGCCTGACTGCTCCCACGATTAAGTATTGATGCGCTTGCTTGCCTCAAAGCGATGTTATCAGAGAAGTCACCCATAGCCACGCACTCACAGTCAAATACAAAGCCAGTTGGAAGCTGCTTTGCCTCTTCCATGATTTCTACCAGACCGAGGTCTCTCTTTCCAGACCGGGTATATACCTCTACGCCAGTTTCTCTGGTAAAGATGAGTCGGCGGTTTCCATCAATCTTCTCAGTCACAATGTAGCTACCGAAGATGTGGTCTGGGCACAACATACCGCGCATAATACCAATCTTTGGAATAAAACCCTTGCCGTACACCTTGTTCAGAGTCGTTACAGAGACTCCAATCTGTAGGTCCTTTGTTACAAGACCCGTGGCAGCCCACTGCCAGTTCATATCAGCGCTATCAAAAATAAAGCCGTTTGCCATAGCAATGTCCGCTTTTGTGCCGGTGTTGTGCTCTCTAAAATATTGCATGATTTCATCGATACTCATACGTGCTGCATTAGCATCAATGCCATCACCAATATCCAGCTTAGCCTGCTTTAGGCCTGTGGTAAAATACGGATCATAGATAAACTTAAGTACGGCCTTAAATCCATCTACGTCTGCATACCGTCGCAAAAGTGCTTCTTTTTGTAGCGTTGAACCTGTAGCCTGTATGTTGGATAAACAATCAGCTACTACCTGGAAATCCAATAGCTACACCTCCTTAAATTTTGGCATGCCATATTTTATTTAAGAAAAAGAAGCCTAAAGCCCCTTTATCTTACGCTGTAGGTATGCTCTGAAACCGCCCTGTATTCTGCTGACATATGATGGAGACGTTGCACACATACTTGCTATGTCTCTACAGGTAGCCTCATAGCCAGACGCATTCCATACTAAAAGCACATTACGTACAATACCAGATGTACTGCTGAGATATTCAGAAAAAGCTTCTTCTATTCTGTTTACGACCTCAGCATCTTCTGTATCTACTGTTGCACATAGATTGCTTTGCGCACTATACTCGAACATCGCACATTCGCGCCTTTGATATATGGCTTGTTTGCGCAGTTCGTTGTTAACTGCGTTTCTTATGAGTGTGCAGGCATATGTACTAAACTGCGTCTTAGAAAACACATCAAACGTACAGATTGCATCCCACAAGGCTTCCCAAGCGGCACTCTCACAATCTGGGTTATATAGCTGCCCACTTGATGACAGCATAAAATAAACCAAGTTCTTGTGCTGAAGCAGAAGAGCATCGATGTCTTTTTCAGTTTTATTCAGCTTGTAAATCAGCTCAGACATGACGCTGCTCTCCTTATATTCTTATTATATCACATATATCGCGATGCGTAAACCGTAAAAGAAAATTTACTTTTCTGTAGCTCTCAGGAGAAGGGCGAATGCCTGCTCTACTGTGGTAACTACATCTGCGATACCACCAGCCTCCCTGACCTTCAGAATGAACTTTAGTTGGTGGGGCGATGGGGCGCCGGTATCATCCTTTGTCTCAATAGCTACAAAGCGGCCTTTATAGCATACAAGCAAATCAGACACACCACGCTTAGTAGCCTTTGACTCTCTTATTATAAGTGCGCCCATGAGATCAAGCATCTCTTTAACGTTCTTAAGAAGGGTAGCTTCATCAGAAGGAGCTACAGTAAACTTTCTATAGCGATCTGCACCGTTATTTAAGTAGTACGCATGTACACTCATTTCTCGCTGTGTCATCGCAGCGCCACCGCCTTTACATGCTCAAGCAATGCAAGAGAATCATCTCGCTTGTTTATAACGTTCTCATACACTATCTGATTCACGGACCCTCGTGCAGCCAGTACCAAGTATCTACACGTGTGTGGCTGTATCGAGATATGTCCGCAGATGCGTTCGGAACTCTGTTTGAGAGCTTCCCAGGAGTCGTTAATACTATAGTACACTGCCCAGTGTGCAACTGTGAGGTTAACGCCCATACCAACTGAGAGAGGATGCGCAAGGAGATACCTAAACTGTTTTGCACGGAAACCTGTGATAATATCCTCTCTAGCAGCTGTCGACGTTCCTCCGCGGATAACTCTAGCATCACTGCCGAGAAGTCCTTTGAGCATTGCAAATTCTTCTGCGTAATTAGCCCATATAATAACGGAAGCGTCGGGGTCGTTACGATGAATAAATTCAAGTGTCGTCCGTAGGACTCCGAGTCGCTCGAGGTCCCCGACTTGATAAACTTCTCTTGCATCCTCTGCTTCACCAAGCTTTCTACTGACGATATTCCTCTTGATTGCATCAGAGTCAAGCACAAAGCCACTTGTTATCTGACTCAGCTTAGCTCTTATAGATGCTGCCTGTTCAGCAGTTATGGTAGTATCGTCTGCTAGCTGAATAGCTGCATCTGATGCCATCTGCTTATAGATCTCTGCAGTGGCTGCAGACATATCATACTCAACAACTTTCCATACCTTGTCTGCCATAGGCATAACTGACTGGTCTACAAATATGCTATGCTCTTTTATCTTCTGCATGAACTCGTCGTACATCACAGGGTTTAGCCGCAGCTTTTCATATCTGCTATCTCTGGACATATTTATGAAATACTTATTCACAAAATGTGTTCTAGCAGAGTTAAAGCAATATGGATCTACGCAGCGCATTTGTACATAGTACTCATGTTCGCCATTCGGTGCCGGGGTCGCGGAGAGGTTGTACCACGAAGGTACTGTCTCGCTTAGTTCCAAAGCCGCTTTTGCCGTAGCGCTGCGGTGATTCTTGAGCTTAGAAGATTCATCAAATATCACCATGTCGAACTTAATCTTCTTGAGTAGCTCTAGATTATCTACAAAAGTACCGAGTGACCAAAGTACAACATGACTCGGAGTAGTTAGGGCTTGAAGCTTTTGCTTCTCATTTTTGTAGTAGGCTACCACCTTGAGCTCTGGAAACTGCTTGGCGTCAGAGAGCCAGTCTGGAATGATCGTTGCTGGCGCAACTACTAGGCATCTCTTTGCCTTGCCGGCCTTAAGAGCATTCAGCATGATCTGGTAGCTCATTCGTGTCTTGCCAGTACGCGTGTCATAGAAGAAGTTGAATCTACGATTATACTTAGCTAGACATACGCCAAGATTCTGATGATTCCACAGACCAGCATATTCCTCATCTGGGCCATTCTGCAGCAGCTCTGCAGTCATGCGGCGGCGCAGCATCTCTTCCTCATAGTACTCTTTGATTGGCGACTGTAGACTGCTAGAATCTTCGATTCCGCGTAGAATCTTCAGCACCTCGGGGAGAAGATGAATACTGCATCTATAGGTATCCCGCGCACGCTGCTTTTCAATACCCTTCACCTGATCTATAAGGGACAAAAAGGGTATATCAGTACTACTGGCGATTATCTGAATGTAGTTCTGATATACCTGTATCTTGTTCATATTCAGTTCTCCTATATGGTACCGGTGATGGGACTTGAACCCACACAGTTTGCACCACGGGAACCTAAATCCCGCGCGTCTGCCTATTCCGCCACACCGGCATATTATCCATGACGCAGCGTCTCCATAAAGTAGCTATAGACACCGCTCTTAGTAGCAGTATCTATTTCTGTCTGCTGCACATGACTAAATGGCTTGCTGCGCTGCTTGGGTGGTAAGCTAAAACAGCAACGATCACAAGCAACGCCATAACCGTTCGGCAGCTCTATTTCAAGAAGAAATTGGTTACATAAAGGACAGTGTAACATAGACTCCTCCATACACTCTATGAGGCAGGGCAGCGGTGATGAGCCGCTTCAGGATTTCCTATCAGAGCTTAAGTAATAGGTTACCTTTCGCTTCAGGCTTCCCTGCATATGGAGCTGGTAGACGGACTCGAACCCCCGACCTGCTGATTACAAATCAGCTGCTCTACCACTGAGCTATACCAGCACGTAAACGGACCGCCACTAAACAACCGCTCAGCGGCGGTCCGTTATCACCATTCTATACTCAATACTCAATACTCTCCCCTTAGTCGTAGCATTTTGCTACACAAAACCGGATGTGAAACCATACATGCCACGCGGCCAAGCAAAGCCGCTACTGCTTCGGCACAGCATATTCCAGGGGGAGGAGCTGGCTACACTGTACCAGGAAGGAGGCAGGCTGAAGAGCGGCGGGACGCTGTAGTCAAAAAGCGGTATCACAACGTCAGCACGGCTGTTATGCATAACTGCTTCCTCCCTTCATGAAGTGGTGCCCAAACGGGCTGGTCCGAGTGACAGGATTCGAACCTGCGGCATCCTGCTCCCAAAGCAGGCGCGCTACCAGCTGCGCTACACCCGGTTATCGTTCGCTGCAAATAGGCTCACAGCGCTCGCCATAGATCAGCTCATCCACGTCTCGCATCTACACACCTCCTAAAGGTTGCCGAGGTATCCGACGGAATGGATACCCCGGCTATTTGATTGTACGGCCGTCTGGGCCGTGGTGGGCCCTCGGGGATTCGAACCCGGGACCAGCCGGTTATGAGCCGGCAGCTCTGACCAACTGAGCTAAGGGCCCATAGGTAAGAAGAAGGCCTACGAGAGGAGGGGGGATCCACCCGTAGACCGTTCTTCCCCCTCGGCATATTTTCGGTATCTGAGATGCCAACCTCAGACCCTACGGTGCAAGAGACTGGATTCGAACCAGTGACCTTCGCTAGCCTCACGACGCGCTAACCGCTGCGCTACTCCTGCATGTATTAGGCGTATGACTGGATTCGAACCAGTGACCCAGGTTTACCGAGGTTGCTTTCGCCGTGCACGACCTACTCTACCAGCTGAGCTACATACGCCTAATGTTTATCACCGCACCCTTAGGCCGAAGCAGTAGTCGGCAGGCTGCATACATTTCACAGCGGGGTGCGGTGTTGGTGGAACTGAGGGGGCTCGAACCCCTGGCCTCCTGCGTGCAAAGCAGGCGCTCTCCCAGCTGAGCTACAATCCCATAAAACCGGCCCGCATAATACGCTACGGACCGGATGCTGCGCAACCCTCAACACAGCACCGCGTCGCCACTGAACAGTAGCTTGCTGACTTTACGTACACTCAGCTACTCGACGCTTCCAAGACAGAGGTGGTTGGGAGACTACCAAACTCCCATCCTATTGAAAGGAGTACTCTGTGGGTTGTGTGGAGTCGAACCACCGTGCACCGGTCAACCCATATATCCCCTGGAGCAGAGGGGAAGTCAATGCTCCAGGGGCGGAAGAAAGGGGATTACTCGGCGTCCAGCAGGGACTGCAGCTCCTCGACGGAGATCTTGCCAGACTTGATGAGCTCGGCGACGGAAGCGGCGGTGACGGGGGCAGCGGCCCGGGCAGTGGGCTGAATACCGCGCTTCTCCATCTCAGCCTTGACGCGCTCCAGACGCTCATTGGCCTTGGTAGCGTCGCGGCCGGCCTTCACGGTCTTGTAGTGGACGGAGTTGGCGTTGCGGTACTCGATCTTCAGCTGGTCGTCGGTCATCTCTTCCAGAGCGATGCCCACAACTGCGCCGCGACGCTCAGCCTTGGGAACCTCATACTCGAACTCGATGGTCTCGCCGGCCTTGATGTCATGATCAGCGGTGTAGGTAACCTTGATGATGCGGGGCTTGGCAGGCTTCTTTGCCTTGGGGGTAGCGGCGGCGTCACCAGCGGCGAGCTCCTGCTCAGCAGCAGCGGCCAGGGCGGCGTCAACGGCCTCGGGATTGGAGAAATCAACAGCGATGTTCTTCTCGTTAGACATGATACAGTCCTCCTCAAAAAAGTATTTTATATTCTGAACCTCTGTCTGAGGTGATCAGCTACTCTTACTTACATTCTTATTATAACGCGTTCACAGCTTTTTGTAAATAGGTTACTTGTACAACTTTTTCAGTCACCTACCTGAACAAGTCAGGAGAGGAGCTACACGCTGTAAATGCGCGTCATTTATTATGTATATATAATATCACGATAACTACGACGCGTATACCATAAAAAGAATGTTGCCGCGACGCTGCGCCGTACGGAGACCGTGACCGCGTTCGTAAGCTGTAATGTTGTAATATCTGTAAATTTCGTGAGTTCTGTAAACTTTTTAGGGTATATATAGGGACTGTCTCTTATACACATCTCCGAGCCCACGAGACACTGAGCGATCTC
>ERZ1090869.244-NODE-244-length-30049-cov-21.843635_pt1 | contig 30049 bp, 13 predicted proteins | sample MGYA00478474_ERZ1090869 | MGnify/ENA primary metagenome ERZ1090869 (study PRJEB33644, sample SAMEA5815748) | chicken gut metagenome | biome: Chicken; feature: Gastrointestinal Tract; material: Caecum | place: Ireland | collected 2019-01-01 | study: A study of the... | reverse complement strand
ATTATAAATATTATAATAAATTCGGGGAGGACTTAAAGATGCAATTGGTGGTAAAAACAGAAAATCTTTTAAAAGGCTGCGTTACCGATGAAAAGCGGCCCAGGTTCTCTTTTTACATAACATCCGATAAACAGGGCGCCGAACTCAAAGAGGCGGTTATATCGGTTGGTGACTGGTCGCACAAAACGCGCGAGCAGGTTCTTATACCCTACGGCGGACAGCCGCTTAAGCCCTTCACCGAATATACTGTAAAAGTTTGCGCCAAAGACAACTTTGGCGAAGAGGCGTGCGCCGAAACAAAGTTCTGCACGGGCAGGCTGGACACGCCGTGGAGGGCGCAGTGGATAACCGACGGGGCTTATAACTTTACCGAAAAAAAGGTTTCGCCCGTGCCCATGACCTTCCGCAAAAAATTAAACCTGAAAAAAACGGTGGCCCGCGCCGTGATATATTCTACGGCAATGGGCATATACGACTTATATATAAACGGCAAAATGGTGAGCGACAGGTATTTTGCCCCCGGCTTTACCTCTTACAAGCACACGCTTGCCTACCAGACGTACGACGTGACGAATTTTATTACCGGGTCTGACGAGGTAAGTTTTATTGTTGCAGGCGGCTGGGCGGTAGGCTCGTTCGTGTTCACCCGCAAAAACCGCATATCGGCAAAGCGGCAGGCGCTGCTCGCCGAAATACGCATAGAGTATGCGGACGGCTCTTCTGAAGTGGTCGGCACAGACTCGGGCTGGCAGGTCACCGAGGGCGGCAACTACCTTATGGCAGACTTTTACGACGGCGAAACTTACAACGCCGCCGCAGACATAAATAAAAACGCGTGGAGGGACGCCTGCGTTGAAAAGCTTGGCATCGCTCCCCGCATAGTGGCGGAGATGGGTTCGCCCGTGCTCCCCCACGAGGTGATGGCGCCCGTTTCGTGCACGCAGCGCGGCGACGAGCTGATATTCGACTTCGGCCAGAACTTTGCGGGCGTAATCTGCGCGCAGATAAACGGCAAAAGCGGGCAGCAGGTGGTGTTCCGCCACGCCGAAGTGCTCAACGACGACGGCACCCTTGCCACGCAGCTGCTGCGCTCGGCAAAGGCCACGGCAACTTACATATGCAAAGACGGCGCGCAGAGCTATTCGCCCCGCTTTACCTACATGGGCTTCAGGTATGTGGGCGTAAAGGGCATACCGCGCGAAGACCTCACCCTTACGGCGCGCGCAATATATTCGGATATAGATATATGCGGCAGCTTTTCGTGCTCGGACGAGCGCATAAATAGGCTGCAGTCCAACATAATGTGGAGCGCCAGATCCAACTTTGTGGATATCCCCACCGACTGCCCCCAGCGCGACGAACGCATGGGCTGGACGGGCGACATAGCCGTGTTTGCGCCCACCGCGTGCTTCAACATGGATATATCGCGCTTTATAGAAAAGTGGCTGAACGACCTTAAGGACGAACAGCTTAAAACGGGCGGCATACCAAACACCATACCCGTTCAGGGCTACGGTTTCCCCGCAACAATGCCCGTTATGGCAATGGATTTCTGGGGGGACGCGTGCATACTTGTGCCCTGGGCGCAGTACCTTGCCCGCGGCGATAAAAAGCTGCTGGAAAAGATGTACCCCACAATGAAAAAGTATGTAAACGCCTGCCGCTTCTGGGCAGGGTTCGGCATAGGCAAGGGGCGGTATATATGGCATACCCCCGCGGTGCTGCACTTCGGCGACTGGATAGCGCCCGGCGTTCCCAAGATGAGCGACTGGCAAAAGCGCAGCAAGTGGACTGCCACAGCAAGCCTTGCCCACACCAGCGGCCTGCTTGCAAAAATAGCCGGCATGCTGGGAAAGACCGAGGACGAAAAGAAGTATTCGCAGCTCTCCCAAAAGGTTGCAGACGCGTATGTTTCGGTGTTTACCGACGGCAACGGAAGGCTTAAAAACGAGTTCCAGACGGCTTACGTCCTGCCGCTCGCCTTCGGCATGTTCCCCGAAGACCAGCGCGAAAAGGCGGCCGAAAACCTTGAAAGGATAGTAAAGCAAAACAACTACTGCATAGGCACGGGCTTCCCCGGCACGCCATATATACTGTTCGCCCTTGCGGATAACGGCCGCAGGGAGGCGGCGTTCAAAATGCTCACCAACGAAAAGTGCCCTTCGTGGCTGTTCGAGGTGAAGGCGGGCGGCACCACCATATGGGAGCGCTGGGACGCCCTTAAGGAGGACGGCACGCGCAACACCGGCGAAAACGACGGCACGGGCGGCATGGTATCGTTCAACCACTATGCAAGCGGCGCCGTGGGCGACTTTTTGTATAAGCGCGTTGCCGGCATAGAACCGCTTGAGGGCGGCTATAAAAGGTTCAGGGTGCAGCCCGTTATCGGCGGCGGCATAACGTGGGTAAAGGCCTCTACCGCCACGCCGTACGGCACCGTTTCTTCCGACTGGAAGATAGAAGACGGCAAGTTTAAAATAAGCATATCTGTGCCCGTTTCCACAATATGCGACCTCATTATGCCCGACGGCAGCGAGCGCATAGTGGAGAGCGGCAACTATCAGTTTGAATGTGCAGTATGAAAAGATATTACCTCGCAATAGATATAGGCGCCTCTTCCGGCAGGCACATGGTGGGCTGGCTTGAGGACGGAAAACTCAATTTAAGGGAAGTATATCGCTTTGCAAACGGGGCGGAGACGCATGGCGGCAGCCTCATGTGGAATGCCGCACGGCTGGAGCGCGAAGTTATAAACGGCCTCAAGGCCGCGGCGCAGCAGGGCTATACCCCCGAATATATAGGCATTGACACCTGGGCGGTGGACTATGCGCTGCTCGACGGCGGCGGAAATATAGTCGGCGACATATACTCCTACCGCGACGGCCGCACGCAGAGCATAACGGACATCGTGCACGGCATAGCGCCGTTTGAATGGCTGTATTCCCGCACGGGCATACAGTTCCAGCCGTTCAACACCATATACCAGCTGTATGCCGACAAAGTCAGCGGAAAACTGGGCGGCGCGGCGCATCTTTTAATGCTGCCCGACTACCTCAATTACTGCCTTACGGGCGTAAAAAAGCAGGAGTACACCAACGCCACATCCACGGGCATGGTCAATGCCCAAACGCACGATTGGGACTGGGATATCATTGATTTACTCGGCTTTGACCGCGCGCTGTTTCGTCCTCTTTCCCAGCCGGGCACCGTTGTGGGCAGGCTCAGGGAAGAGGTGTGCAGGCAGGTAGGCTACAGTGCAACGGTGGTGCTGCCTGCCACTCACGACACCGCCTCCGCCGTGCTTGCGGCGCCCATAGAGTTCGGGCAGGCATACATTTCTTCGGGCACATGGTCGCTGCTGGGCATCGAACAGCGCGCCGCGCACACCGATGAAAACAGCCGCCTTGCCAACTATTCCAACGAGGGCAGCATAAACTTTGCCTTCCGCTACCAGAAGAATATAATGGGGCTGTGGATGCTGCAGAGCATAAAGAGGGAGCTGCAAAGCATTACCTTCCCCGAACTTATAGCCATGGCGCGCGCCCAAAGGCCGGAATATACCGTAGACGTAAACGACAACAGGTTTCTTTCGCCCGACAGCATGATCGCCGAAATATGCGCCGCCGTTGGCAAAGAGCTGAGCATCGAACAGACGGTGCGCACCATTTACGACAGCCTTGCCCTAAGTTACAGGCAGGCCGTAGAGGAGCTTGAGCGCAACACGGGCGCCCGCTGCGAAAGCATAAACATAATAGGCGGCGGCAGCCGCGACGGCCTTTTGAACGAGCTGACCGCGCGCGCCACCGGCAAAAAGGTGATAGCCGGGCCCTCGGAGGCTACGGCAACGGGCAACATGATAATGCAGATGATAAGCGCGGGCGAAATACCCGATATCGCGACTGCGAGAAACATAATAAAAAATTCATTTACCATACAGGAGGTGCAGGAATGACGGCTTATGAACTTGCCGCAAAGGAGTATGCCTCGGCGGGCATAGATACGGAGGCGGCAATAAACTGCCTGAAGGATATTCCCATATCAATTCATTGCTGGCAGGGCGACGACGTTGTAGGGCTGGATGGCGGCGGCAGCCTTTCCGGCGGCATACAGACGACGGGCAACTACCCCGGCAGGGCGAGAAATTTTGAGGAGTTAAAGGCCGATATAAAAGAGGCTTTCTCCTTAATGCCCGGTAAAAAGAGATTGAATCTTCACGCCAGCTATGCCATATTGAACGGCGAACAGGTCGATAGAAACGCCTACCGCCCCGAACATTTCAAACCGTGGGTGGACTTTGCAAAGGAGCTGGGGCTGGAAGGCATAGACTTCAACCCCACAATGTTCAGCCACAAAAACGTAAAGGACGGGCTGACTCTATCTTCTCCCGACGAAAATATAAGAAAGTTCTGGGTGGATCACTGCATAGCCTGCCTTAAGATAGCCGAATATTTCGCCGACGAATTCAATTCTCACTGCCTTGTAAATATTTGGATACCCGACGGCTTCAAGGACGTCCCCGCCGACAGGCTGACCCCCAGGCTGAGGCTTAAAGGCAGCTTAGATAAGATATTGGCCTGCGGATATGATAAAAATAAAGTGGTGGTAGCGGTTGAAAGCAAGGTGTTCGGCATAGGCGTTGAAAGCTACACCGTGGGCAGCAACGAGTTCTACCAGAACTATGCGGCAAAGAACGATATCTGCTGCCTTCTGGATAACGGCCACTATCACCCGTTGGAATACGTCTCCGATAAAATTCCCGCGCTGCTCGCGTTCTACGATAAGCTTGCGCTACACGTAACGCGCGGCGTTCGCTGGGACAGCGATCACGTTGTGCTCTTCGAGGACGAACTCAAGGAAATAGCCAAAGAAATAGTAAGGAATAACGCCATAGACAAGGTGATGATAGGCCTTGACTACTTCGACGCCAGCATAAACAGGCTGTCGGCATGGGTGACGGGTCAGCGCGCTATGCAAAAGGCGCTGTTGTATGCCCTGCTTATACCCCACGGAAAGCTGCGCAAGCTGCAGGACGACAGCGACTTCACTGAACTTATGGTTGCCCAGGAAGAGGTAAAGGATATGCCCTTCGGCGCGGTGTGGAAGGAGTACCTCTCCCGCGAGGGACTTGAAGAAGATTATCTTTCCCCTATACGGGCATATGAAAAAAATATATTAAAGGAAAGGAAGTGAATTATGGGATTTTTAGACGATATCAAAAGGGCAGGTAAAGACCTCGCCCGCTCGCTCAAAGATGTAAAGGAGGCGCCCTTTGTTGCCGAAATGTGCAAAACGGCGTCCAATATGTACCGCCTGGGCTGGGACGAGCGCAACGGCGGCAATATAAGCTATCTTCTTAAAGAGGAAGAGGTGGCGCAGTACCTTGACCTGAACGAAGTCATACGCACTATACCCCTGATGGGCGTCAACGAGGTCGACTTTGACGCAAGCCCTCTGGAAGGCAAGATATTCATAGTAACGGGCACGGGCAAGTACTTCAAAAACGTAGAGGCCGACCCCGAAATCAATCTTGGCATTGTCCGCATAGGCAAGGGCGGCAAGGAGGTCGAGCTTTTATGGGGCTTTAAGGACGGCGGCAGGCCTACCAGCGAATTCCCCGCGCATATGATGAGCCACATGGCGCGCCTATCGGTCGACCCCGAAAACAGGGTGGTAATGCATTCACACCCCACAAACACGCTTGCCATGAACTTTGTACACGAGCTCGACGAAAAGAAGTTTACGCACACTCTTTGGGAGATGTGCACGGAGTGCATAGTGGTATTCCCCGAGGGCGTCGGGGTGCTGCCGTGGATGCTGTGCGGCACTACCGAAATAGGCAAGGCTACCGCAGAAAAAATGAAGGAATTCCGCCTTGTGGTATGGGCAATGCACGGCATATATGGCGCAGGCAAAACGCTTGACGAAACTTTCGGCCTTATAGAAACGGTTGAAAAGGCGGCGCAGATTTATATGCTCACCGCGCACCTGCCCCGCGTGAACACCATAAAGGACGAGGATATGTTAAAGCTCCTTGAGCTTTTCGGCATTAAAAATTACAGAAAAGATTTTCTCGATCTTAAGTAATTGCAATAAAAAATATAATGATGCGGGAGGTATATGATGTCAGAAAAACAAACAGCAACAAAAAAGTCGATATTTGACAATCCGTTTTTGTCAACTAAAGTGAAATCGGCAAACGCAAAACTGTTCCCAGAAGGGGCGCTCGGTTACTTTATAGGGCCGACGCTGGCGCTTTTGGCCAACTCGGTTTTGTCGAATTACTTCAACAGGTACATGTCGGATATACTCAATATCACTGAATGGGCGGCAGAATTTTTTAACTGGCTGCCGGTAATATCGGTAATATTCGTAATACTCGGCAATATAGTGGTCGGCAGGCTGATGGATAAAAGCCGCACAAAGGCGGGCAAGGCAAGGCCGTTGCTTCTCCTTTCGGTGCCCCTTTCGGTGTTGGCCCTGATTATTCTGTTTATCGTGTCGCCGTATGCCAACGGTGAAAGCGAACAGGGTCAGCAGATATTGCTGCTGAGTATGATAGCTATAGGTTATAACCTGTGGTTTGCAATAGCATATCCGTTCTATTATACTCCGCATGCAGGCCTGGTAAATTTATCTACAAGAAACAGTAAAGACCGTTCGCTTCTGGCAACCATATCAAATGCTACGGCTTTGGCGGCAATGGGCCTGACTACCATGATCCTGCCGTTTTTCCTCAACCTTCTGTTCGTGCCTAAGCTTGACGCCAACGGCGAACAGATAGTTATAAACAACGTGGCGCAGATAGATATGGAAGCGTCGTTCAACCATTGGAAAGTGTTTGTTATAGCGCTTATGGTAATAACGGCGGTAGGCGTGCTGATAGAATATTTCTTTACCCGCGAAAGGGTTACGGAAGAATCGTTTGCAAACGCAATAATCGAAAAAAAGAAGGCGGAACCTCTGTCCAGACAGGTAAAGGTATGCTTCAAAGATAAGTTCTGGTGGATAATAATTATATTCTTCTTTTTGTATCAGCTGGGCGGCATGCTTAAAAACGTTTCGCAACTGTACTTCTGTTCGGCTATGTTCCCTGACGAATCCGGCGCATATTCAACGGCTATAGGCGGTTCGTTTTCAGGTACTCTTGCAATAATCGGCGCTATACCCACTGCGCTCGGCATGGTGCTCGCATGGCCTCTCTCCAACAAGATAGGCAAGGGTAAGGCTATACTTTTCGGCGCAATATTATCTGCCATAGGCGGCGCTATAGGCTTTATAAAACCCGATAATTTTGTCGTTGTGTGCGTATCGTTTGCCGTTAAGGCCCTTGGGTCTACGCCCGCAATGTATTTGTCGCTTGCGCTGCTTGCAGACGTTCTCGATCATCAGGAGGCAATGAACGGTTTCCGTACCGACGGCTTTACCATGACGATATACGGCGCCATAATGGCGGGCATGACCGGTATTGCGACCGGCGTACTCAACATCACGCTCAGCGCGGTCGGCTATTCGGCAAATAATATTACCGGCGAAGCAATACAGACGGCTATGACCTGGATATTCATCGGCGGCGAGACGCTGTGCTATCTGGTTATCGCAATAATATTCATATTCATGGGCGTTGAAAAGTTCTCGGGATTTGACAAGCGCGCGATAGTTATCGACCAGAAAGCTAAGGCCGAGGCAGAGGGCATAGAATATGTAGACCCCGCCGAAAGAATGAGGCTGGAAGAGGAGCAGGCCGAAAAAGACTCTGAAGAGGCAAGAAAGGCAGAACTGAAAAAGTATTGCGAAAAGAAAGGCCTTTCGTATGAGGAAGAAGAAGCCAAGTACGAAGAAAAGCTTGCACAGAAACATGCTGCCGCAGAAGCCAAAAAGGCCGCCGCAGAAGCTAAAAAAGCAGCCGCGGAAGAAGAAAAGGCCCGCAGATATGCTGCGCTCAGCGACGAGCAGAAGGCTGAGCTTGAGCGCAAGGCCGCACTCGCCGAGCAGGCTGCAAAAGAACGTGAGCGGCGTACGCTTGAAGAATTCAACCGCATGAGGGAGAGCAACGGCAGGCCTGCGCTCGATTTACAGGAAAATTAAATTTTAAAGGAGATAATTTTTATGGCAAACAGAATAGTTTTAAACGAAACGAGTTACCACGGCGCGGGTGCCATAAAGGAAATTCCCGGCGAAGTTACAAGGCGCGGCCTGCATAAGGCCTTCGTCTGCTCCGACCCCGACCTTGTAAAATTCAAGGTGACGGACAAGGTGCTTGGCGTTTTAAAAGAGGCGGGACTTGACTACGAACTGTATTCCGACATAAAACCCAACCCCACGATTGAAAACGTGCAGACGGGCGTTGCTGCATTCAAGGCCAGCAAGGCAGACTACATAATCGCGATCGGCGGCGGCTCCTCTATGGATACCGCCAAGGCGATAGGTATAATAATCGCCAACCCCGAGTTCGAGGATGTGAGGAGTTTGGAAGGAGTTGCTCCCACCAAGAAGCCCTGCGTCCCCATAATCGCCGTACCCACCACGGCGGGCACCGCGGCGGAAGTTACCATAAACTACGTAATAACCGACGTGGAGAAGAAGCGCAAGTTCGTCTGCGTGGACGTGCACGACATTCCCGTGGTAGCAGTAGTCGACTCTGACATGATGAGCACTATGCCCAAGGGCCTGACCGCCGCGACGGGTATGGACGCACTCACACATGCTATTGAAGGCTATATAACCAAGGCCGCGTGGGAGATGACCGACATGTTCCACCTGAAGGCCATTGAAATCATTTCCCGCTCGCTCCGCTCGGCAGTAAAGGGCGAAAAGGAAGGGCGCGAGGAAATGGCCCTCGGCCAGTATATCGCGGGCATGGGCTTCTCAAATGTAGGCCTGGGCATAGTTCACTCCATGGCTCATGCGCTGGGCGCAGTTTACGATACCCCTCACGGCGTGGCAAATGCCATACTCCTTCCCACCGTCATGCGCTATAATGCTGAGGCCACGGGCGAAAAGTACCGCGACATCGCCAAGGCAATGGGCGTTGAGGGCGTTGATAATATGACTTTGGACGAGGCCCGCAAGGCTGCCTGCGACGCAGTGGCGCAGCTTTCAAAGGACGTAGGCATACCCGAAAACCTCAAGGGCATTGTAAAGGAGGAGGACATCGACTTCCTCGCGCAGTCGGCAATGGACGACGCCTGCCGCCCCGGCAACCCCAAGGATCCCACCAAGGAAGACATAATAGCTTTATACAGATCACTGCTTTAATAAACATATCTCTTCTCCTTAAATTCAAGGCCGTCGGCTTCATGCCGGCGGCCTTGAATTTTTTGCCGTATTTTATGTTCTGCGTTGAAATTTATATACGGATAGCGTAAAGTGCTAAAAAAGCGCGGAGCCGCTGCAGGGCGTATTTTTAAGGGTGTCCCGTTATTTTGTGCGGCAAAGCGTTTTTTACGCTTTGTTTTCTGCCGCGCGTCTGCTATAATATCGGCAGAGGTGATAATATGACTAAGACCAACGCCATGAGAATATTGGAAAGGGAGGGCGCGTACTACAGGGCGCACTCGTATGAAGGCGGAGCGCTTTCCAGTACAGATGTCGCCCGTATTCTGGGCGAAGATGCCGGAAGGGTGTTCAAAACGCTTGTCACCACTGCCGCTCCCGGCAGGTACTATGTGTTTGTTATTCCCGTCGCCGCGGAACTCGACCTTAAAAAGGCTGCAAGGGTTGCAGGGGAAAAGTCGCTTGAAATGTTGCCGCAAAAACAACTGCTGCCTGTAACGGGCTATATCCACGGCGGATGCTCGCCCGTGGGCATGAAGAAGTCGTTTCCTACCTTTTTCGATGCCTCCGCATCGGGCAAGACTTTATTTGTAAGCGGCGGAAAGGTCGGGCTTCAGGTAGAGCTTGACATTTCAGACCTTGTCCGCATAACCGGCGGCAGGCTGGAGGATCTTACAAGATAGTTTTTAACTGTCTGTGCCCTCCTGCCGTTCCGCGTATAAATAGCTGTTTACACATGCGCTGAATGTGTGGTATACTATAAACAAAAGTATAGTCAGCGCCGCTTTTGCCGTGGCAGAATGTGGCGCATATTTAACAAAATGAATGGTTTTGGCGAAAGGTTAAAAAATTTAAGGAAGGCTGCGGGCATAACGCAGCAGGCGCTTGCAGATAAGCTGGGCGTGCACCTGCAAACGGTGTCAAAGTGGGAGAGGGGCGTCTGCGAACCCGACTTTTCCGTGCTTGGCGATATGGCCGCCGCGCTCGGCGTTACGTTTGAAAGATTGCTGGGCACCGAAGAGGGCGAGTGTACATACGGCGGTTACTTCAGCCCGGAGGATGAGGGCAGGGCCATAGCCTCCGCCCGCAGGGCAAACGGCGAAAGCCAGGAAGATGTTGCCGCTGCCGCAGGCGTTTCGTCCGACATAGTCTCCAAATGGGAGCGCGGCATAATCTGCCCCGATATAGAGCAGCTGTGCGCGCTTGCCGCTCATTTTAAAGTGCCTGCGTCCAGACTTTACTTCGGCGTCGCGCAGGACTCCGTATGTGAAACTCCCGTGCAGGCTGTGCGGCGCAGGCGCGTGTCGCTTGTCGCCGTAATTGCCGCGGCGTTTGTCGCCGTTGCCGCAATAGTGCTTGCCATAGTGTTGCCGCAGGTGCTGACAAGGCGGTTCACGGTTACGGTGGACGGGGTCGAATATCAGGTTTCATCAGACGACTGGTTCACGCCCGCGGCCGCCGAAAAGGCAGGGTATGACTTTGAATATTTCGCTGATAGTACGGGGTCAATTGTAAATTTTCCTAAAAAAATAACTTCTGATGCAAATTTTACCGCAGTGTATTCCGCGCACGAATACACCATAGATTATTGGCTAAACGGCGGCGCGTTCATAACGCAGCCTGAATACACGTTCACCATGGAAGACGGCCCCGTCGAACTTGCCGTTCCCGTAAAGAGCGGCGCAACGTTTATGGGGTGGTATTTTTCCCCCGACTATTCGGGTACGCCCGTAGAGGTGGCGGAATGCCCGGCCGCCGACATAGACCTGTATGCAAAGTGGAGCGACGAGGTATACACCGTCCGCTACGAGCTGTGCGGCGGTTCGCTGAGCGAGGGCAACCCCGCAACGGTAACTTCGGGGCAATCAGTTGCCCTGTACGAGCCCGTGCGCAGGGGCTATAACTTCCTCGGCTGGTACGATTCCCCCGTCGGCGGCAATCTGTATCAAAGCGTGGGCGGCGAAAACGCAAGCAACCTCACCCTGTATGCGCAGTGGCAGGAGAGCGGCGATTACTTTTCGGTCACATACCATACGCAGGGCGGCACGCTCCTCGGCGAAAACCCGCTTACAGTCGGCGCGGGCGAGGTGCACGACCTGTTCGGCGCAAGCAAGCCCTGTTACGACTTTATCGGCTGGAACACGGCTTCAGACGGCAGCGGCGAGTGGGTGGAAAGGTTGTACGGCGTGCGCAGCGATACCGACCTGTATGCCGTATACTCGCCTAAAGTGTTCACTGTGGTATACCACCTCAACGGCGGCACCTATGCGGGCGAACAGAACCCCAACCGCATAACCTATGGCGATAAGGTGGAGCTTTCGCTGCTGTTAAAGGCGGGGCATACCTTTGTCGGCTGGTTTACGGCGGAAGAGGGCGGAAGCAAAATTACGGAGATAAATTCCGAAAATATTGCGCAATTGACCGCTATATATGCCCGATTTACCGCAAATAAATACATTGTTGAACTTGACGGCGCGGGCGGCGCATTCACCCTCGGCGGCGATACATACGGCTACCTTGACTATGAAATTTATTTCGGCGAAGAGCTTAACCTTCCTGACTGCCTGCTTGCGGGCTATGATTTCGTCGGCTGGTACAATGAGCTTGGCGAACGTGTACAGACCATAGACGCCGAAAATATAGGCAACATCGCGCTTGTGGCAAAATACCGCGAGGCGGGGCTGACCTATCATATTGATTATGTGCTTGGCGGCGGCACTTTGGGGGAGACTAACCCCGCCGAGGTTGCGTGGGGCCAGGTCATCCGTTTGAATTCACCTGTTCGCGATGGCTGGCTGTTCCTTGGCTGGAACACGGCTTCAGACGGCAGCGGCGAATATCTGCAGGCCACGCCCGAAGGGCAGCAGGAAGATATCACCCTGTACGCCATATGGCAGGAGATAATGGTAAACGGAAGCGCCGAAAATTTCAAGTACAAGATCGGCCCCGAAAGCGTGATAATCACGGCATATACCGGCTCCTTTGGCGAAAATGCAGACCTTGTTATTCCTTCATATATTGAGGATAAGCCCGTGGTAGCGGTGGACGGCATGCTTGGCGGCTCTGCCGAAGCCAACGCCGTAACTTATTACCTGAACAGCCTTGTAATACCCGGTACGGTAGAGCGCCTGGGCGACAACTGTTTCAACTGTATGGCAATATCGCAGCCTGTGATAATACCTGCAAGCGTAAAGCAGATAGGAAGGGAGTGTTTCAGGCTTTCGGAATTTTGCCTTGAGTTTGAGGCGGGCAGTTCGCTGCAATCTATAGGCGAATATGCTTTTAGGGGCGCATATATATACAATGTTCCCGTCCTGCCGGAAGGGCTGGAGATGCTGGAGTCCTATGCGTTTTATGATTCATATGTTTTTTCGGGCGGAATAGTTCTGCCGGATACGCTTAAGTATATAGGCAGCAACGCCCTTGTAATCGAGTCGGGCACTTCAAGCGACCATCCCTGTCTGTATATTCCCTCTTCGGTGGAGCATATAGAGCCGTATGCCTTCGGCAGCGACACGGGCACATTCGTCCGCATATATACCGCATTGAATAGGGAACAGACGGCAGGCTTTTTGGAAGGTTGGGACAGCAACGCACAGGTGACTTATATAGAAAAGCAGGTTGGGGGTATAACGCTGAAAGACGGAGATACACAGGTATATCTGGAAGGTCAGCACTTTGCGCTGCCCTCGCCCGAAAAACAGGGCCACACCTTTATAGGCTGGCGCAACGCGCTGGGCAATTTTGTAAACAGCAACTTTATTCCGCTTGAAAACAGCATCGTGCTCGAGGCCGTGTACGAGTCCAAAACTCAGTCCGACGGCCGCAGCCAATATGCGCCCGCAGTCGTGCAGCCCGGCACGGACTACCGGTTTGTGGTGTTCGGTTCGCAGCCCTTCTGGCTCAGGCTCAACGTGCAGTCGGGCGAGCGCATAAGGATAACGTTTGAATACAGCAAGATGGGCTGCCAAGATCATCATGTGCCCGTGCTGTTCGGCAATTTAAACGGCGATGAATATTATGCCTTTACAAGCGGCGTGGCATTCAGGTACGAAGAATGTGCCATGCGCATAGAGTGCGATACGCTATGCGGCGTTACGTTTATGGTGAATATCCGCGTGGATATCGTGTAAATCAAGCAGATATCGTGTAAATAAAAATAGTTTTGCAGCCGCAGGCTGCGGCAGGTTTTCTGCCGCCGCCTGCGGCATTTTTACGTGCGCAAAAAGGCAATTAAGCACATTTTTCTATATTTTAAGCGTAAATTTCCACCCGTTCGGAAAACTGCGCTCAACAAAACGCTGGCAAAATCTGCTACACTATCGGTAGTTGATACAGGGAGACGTCCCGAAAAAAATCACAGGAGATTTAAAGCGCTTTATGAAAACTAAAAATGAACAAAAGCTATATTCTGTTGCAGATGTACGACGCTCTGCGCCTTGGTTCGGGCATAAAAATTAACGACTGCTGCAACGCATACGGCATATCGGTTGCCACTTTCCGCAGGTATATATCCTTTCTGCGCGCATATTTTTCTGAAATGCACGGAAGAGAGATAGTTTACGCCGCAAAAATGGAAATTTACATGCTTAAATAGCGCGGCCTGTCTTAACCATGCCGCCCTGCAACTGCGCACTGCGGGGCGCCCGCCGCGCTCAGCGGATGCGGCTGGGTGACAACTTTGTCCGTTCCATTTGTGGGCAGCAGCCCTTCTGCCGAGGGAGAGCAGGCTTTGCTCGGCTATATCTTCGGCGAAAAATCATATTCGGGCGGCACGCGTACGGTCATGAACTACAGCGCCTATGGCAGCGAAGAATTTTACCTGCCCTCCTCGCTCAATGCGCTCACGGTGCGCGGCGGCAATCTTGCGTACGGCGCGCTGGGGGCTATAAGCACCATAACTTCGCTCACGCTTGAAAATGTGGGCTCGATAGGCACATCGGCGCTCAGGTCGCTGGCAATAACCTCGCTCACCGTTCCGAACACCGTCACATATATGGCGTTCAACTGCTTCGGCGGGCTTTCAAAACTTACCGAACTTGTCATTCCGTTCATAGGCGAAAGCGCCGATTCCGCAGAAAATAACTTCCTGCGCTATAACTTCGGGTTTGAAAACAACCAGGGCACCACGGCCATAACTTCTGCCAATCTTAAAAAGATAACCGTCACGGGCAACATTACCGCCGTGCCCGCGTGGGCGTTCTACTACATTGCTTCGGTTACGGAAATTATTCTGCCCGACAGCGTGCAGGCGTACTACAGGTCGGCTTTTGAAGGATGCAGCAGCCTTGAAACGTTCACCGTTACAGAAAACGTCACGCAGATAAGCTCCTTTGCCTTCAGGGGGTGCCGCAACCTTGAAACGCTCACCTTTGAAGTTTCGCAGGGCTGGCGGCAGGATATGACCGCGTACGATGTGACAGATATGAAAAAGGTCATAGCAGACCTGACTGCAAACGCATATGCCTGCAGCTATACAAGGGTGTGATATGGTGCCCTGAAAATCAGTGCGCTGCGACAGTATCGGGGCGGGGAAACCGTGCGGTTTCCCCGCCCCTTTTTGCGCATACTGTAAATAAATTGCGCCGGCTGAAACAATTTGTCATGCATTGTAATATTTAAGCGCATATTTGTAATATTTATCTATTACAACGCCGTTCAAATATTTGACAACTATGTCACAATATTATAAAATTACAATAGCGCGTAAAAAGCTGTCCGACCTGTCATGTACGGGCAGTCGGATGCCGCGTTCAAATCAGAAAACGATTCAGGACTTAGATAAATGGCAAGGTTAAGAAAAGCTCATACAAAACTCAAAATAGTTCTGTGCTGTGTGCTCGGCTTTATAGTTGCGGCAGGCGGCGCTTTTGTAATATGGTATATGTGTTCGGCGCTCGGCGGCGATAAAGTTGTCGAGGCCCCCGATGATACCGAAAACTTAAAGATCCCCGTTGCCGAGGGTATGACGTTTTCAACTGAAAATCCCGACGGACTCACTACCATAGGCCACCTTGCGTGGATGCTCGACCAGCAGCAAGCTTACCATTCGTCGTCCACAACGGTATCTACCGCGCTTATAGCCACGCAGTACACCAACTCGTTCAAGGACTATAAAGACGGCATAATGCTCTCATCGGACTTCACCTACGGCTTTGTGGGTGCGGGCACACAGTCGTGCTTTGTGCCGAACGGCAATGCCGAAGGCAAGGGGGCGGGCGTGTATATGCGCACTTCCTCGGGCAACGTTGGCAGCTCCACCACGGGCACCAACGCCGACTGGAAGGACGACGTTGTTTACTACGATAAGGAGAGCTACCTGTATAAATACGGCCAGTACTCCACCGAAATGACCGTATATATCCTCAACGCCGAAACTGTTGAAAGCTGGAACGAGGCTACGGCCAACGGCGACGGCACCTTTACCCAGACTTTCAATCTCAATGCCGAAAAGGCGGCGTATTACTACCAGTACGCCATGCAGACGCGCGGCGGGCTTGACAAGCTCCCCGAATTTTCAGAAATTTCGCTCACCATCACATTCGACGACAACTATCGCGTACTCTCTATAGAGGCCAACGAAAAGTCTGACATCACGCGAATATTTGCAATGAGCAGCACCTCCGTCACCGATACCGTGTATACCTACGACGAGGAGAGCTTCGACGAGGCGCACTACGACTATTACGAAAGTTACTATTCCGAATACGTCGGCAATCTCGGCGTGGTGGACGACCCCGGGCAGGAACTTACGGCGGCCGACCTTCTTCTGGGTGCGTTCGGCGGCGTTATCGGCGGCACGGGCGACCAGTTCGATGCAACGCTTGTTTTAAACGATAAAACATACTACGGCAAAATATTCTTAAGCGTAGATATCTCCTCCATAGGCGATGACATACTCGGCGCTATAGAGGCGCGCATAGCCCTGTCCTCCGATGAATCGGTAGACGGACAGGATCTGTATATAGAACTTGCAGACGGCAACATAAACGCCTATTACTCCACTGATTTTGCCCTTACGGCAGACGTAAACGCCTTCGGCGACATCATCGAAAAATTCAGCGCGTGGGCAGATTCGCTCGGCAATACGGCCGCACCAATGGCTGATACTGCCGGAGAGGAGGGAGGCTCGCTCGATCTCAACGAAATACTTGCCCAGCTGCTCTCCGCACCTATAGTTGAAACGGAAGAGGGTGTTTCGCTCACGCTTTCGCTCGAAGACCTTATGGGCGTTTCGCTCTCGGCAACGTTCGATTTTACCGACGAAGGCAACGGCATATATTCGTTAGGCAGCGCCGCTATAGGCGGGCTTTCGTATAACGACACCCCCATATCCGTATCGGTGGGGCTTACCCCGTCCGAGGGCGAATTTATAACCCATCAGCCATCAGAAGCACCCTTCGATATTTCCAAGGCGGCCGACAGCCTGTATCAGCTTCTCTCGTCAGAAACAATACGCGCGCAGCTGCAGCTGGGCGGCAGTCAGCTCGCCGACCTGCTTGAAGGGTTCGGCGTAGACCTCGGAAACAGCCTTGACGACCTCAAACTTGAAATCACCGGCGGGGTGGATATAGGCGGAATTACCGTCGACGCCGCCATGAACCTTTATTCAGACGGCGCCGAAGGGCAAAAGACTTTGCTTGCCGCAAACGTATACTACATATACAACGGCGGCGCAGGCCGCTACGGCACGGCATACCTTGCCATAACCAACCTTTTGGGTGCGGAATGTGACCTTAAGGTGTATGCCGACATAGACGAGCTTAAAACGGCTATAGAGGCGCTCGTCGCCGAATATGCCCCCGCATCTTATGCCGATGGCGGGCAGGCGACTGATATCGCGTCGCTCATCAATGCCGTGCTCTCGCTCGATTTCGGCTCTGTGATAAAGGAGATAAACGCCGATTCGGGCGTCATAGGCGCCACCCTGAATGTAGACGGCGTGCTTGAAATGCTTGGCGCAGGCTTCTCCGTAGGCGACATAACATTAAAATACACCCTCGGCGCGCTTGACGCCGAAGGTTACAACGGTAACGGCGGCTGGCTGTACGGCAGCATACCTTCGCTCGGTATTCAGGCCACCATATATGGCAGCGAAGACGGGCTCACTGAGGCAGAAAAAGATGACTACCTCGAACTCACCGAAGCCCTTCAGTCGGTGCTGGCGCTTTTAAACAGCCCCTCCGTGGATGTGAATATCACATTGAGCGGTGATGCGCTCGCGCAGCTGCTTGCAGATAACGGAATAAATGGCTATGGCGAACTTTTAGACGGCGCGAACCTTGTAATAAAGGGCAACGGCAGTATCAAAGATCTTGATGCAAGCGTAAATGTAACGCTTACCGACAAGGACGAGAAGGTATTGCTTGCGGCAGACGTGTTCTATGATTACGATACAACAGCCGCAGACTACGGCAAGGCGTACATAACCATCTCCAAACTGCTCGGCGCGGATTGCAACATAAATGTATATTGCAACATTTCAGAAGTAGTATCTACAGTCCAGTCGCTCATAGACGGCGGCGCCGTCACGCTTGACGAAGTTTCCGAAGAGGGGCAGGGCATAGTAGATATAATCTCTCAGCTGCTCGATATTCAGTGGCAGAATATAATAAAGTCGCTTTCTTCAAATGCCGACAGGCTCACCACAACGCTTGACCTTGACGAAGTTTTAAGCCTGCTGGGCGCAGACGTCAATGTCGGCCTTGTAACGCTGGGCTACGACATAGAAAATGGCGAGCTTACGGGCAACGCGCTCAATGGCGGCCTTACCATAATTGTCAACGGCAATGAAGATGGAGTTAAATCACCTGAAGATATTAGTGTTTACACCGACGCAAATAAATTGCTCAATTCTGTAATTGACCTGCTCAACAAACCTTCTGTTGGCGTAGAACTTACCCTTACAGGTGATGCGCTGGCGCAGTTGCTTGCAGATAACGGAATAAAGGGCTATGGCAATTTGCTCAACGGTGCAAGCCTTGTAATTGTTGGCAACGGCAGCCTCAAAGATCTTGACGCGAGCGTGAATGTAACGCTTACCGCAGCAGACAAGAAAGTATTGCTTGCCGCAGATGTATATTATGATTACGATACAACAGCCGCAGACTACGGCAAGACTTACATAACTATATCCAAGCTGCTCGGCGCGGATTGCAACATAAATGTATACTGCAACATTTCAGAAGTGGTATCTACAGTGCAGTCGCTCATAGACGGCGGCGTAGTAACGCTTGACGAAGTTTCCGAAGAAGAACAGGGCATAGCAGACATAATAGCTCAGCTGCTTGATATACAGTGGCAGAATATAATCAAGTCGCTTTCTTCAAATGCCGACAAATTAACCACAACGCTTGACCTTGACGAAGTTTTAAGCCTGCTGGGCGCAGACGTCAATGTCGGCCTTGTAACGCTGGGCTACGACATAGAAAATGGCGAGCTTACGGGCAACGCGCTCAATGGCGGCCTTACCATAATTGTCAACGGCAATGAAGATGGAGTTAAATCACCTGAAGATATTAGTGTTTACACCGACGCAAATAAATTGCTCAATTCTGTAATTGACCTGCTCAACAAACCTTCTGTTGGCGTAGAACTTTCCCTTACAGGTGATGCGCTTGCACAACTGCTTGCAGATAACGGAATAAATGGCTATGGCGAACTTTTAAACGGCGCAAGCCTTGTGATTGTTGGCAACGGCAGCCTCAAAGATCTTGACGCGAGCGCAAACATAACGCTTACTGCAGCAGATAATAAAGTACTGCTTGCGGCAGATGTGTATTATGATTACGATACAACAGCCGCAGACTACGGCAAGGCTTACATAACTATATCCAAGCTGCTCGGCGTGGACTGCAGCATAAATGTATACTGCAACATTTCAGAAGTAGTATCTACAGTCCAGTCGCTCATAAATGGCGGCGTAGTAACTCTTGACGAAGTTCCCGAAGAGGAGCAGAGCATAGCAGACATAATAGCTCAGCTGCTCGATATACAGTGGCAGAACATTATTAAGTCGCTGTCGTCTAACGCCGACAGGCTCACCACAACGCTTGACCTTGACGAAGTTTTAAGCCTGCTGGATGCAGACGTCAATGTCGGTCTTGTAACGCTGGGCTACGACATAGAAAATGGCGAGGTTACGGGCAACGCGCTTGGCGGCGGCCTTACCATAACGGTAAACGGCAGTGAAGATGGGGTTGAAAAGCCCAACACGGACGACTATACAGACGCGGATAAACTTCTCAATTCTGTAATTGACCTGCTCAACAGCGAGTCGGTCGGCGTAGAACTTACCCTTACGGGCGATGCGTTGGCGCAGCTGCTTGCAGATAACGGAATAAATGGCTATGGCGAACTTTTAAGCGGCGCAAGTCTTGTGATTGTCGGCAACGGCAGCCTCAAAGATCTTGACGCGAGCGCAAACATAACGCTGACCGACAAGAACGAGAAGGTATTGCTTGCGGCAGACGTATACTATGATTACGATACAACAACCGCAGATTACGGCAAGGCGTACATAACCATCTCAAAGCTTCTCGGCGCAGACTGCAACATAAATGTGTACTGCAATATCTCTGAAGTGGTATCTACAGTGCAGTCGCTTATAGGCGGCGGTGCGCAGGCACAGACCATAAGCGAAGAAGAGCAGGGAATTGTTGACATAATCACAAAAGTGCTCGGCATAGAATGGGGCAGTGTAATCAAGGAGCTTGCCACCGACGCGAACGGACTTACAACTACCATAGACCTCGACTACATTCTTGGTACGCTTGTCGGCAGCGACGTAAAGCTCGGACTTGTAAAGTTGAGCTACGACCTCAACACCGACACGCTCACCGGCAATGCGCTTGGCGCCGGCCTTACAATAATTGTAAACGGCAATGAAGATGGGGTTGAAAAGCCCAACACGGACGACTATACAGACGCAGATAAACTTCTCAATTCTGTAATTGACCTGCTCAACAAACCTTCTGTTGGCGTAGAACTTACCCTTACAGGTGATGCGCTTGCACAACTGCTTGCAGATAACGGAATAAATGGCTATGGCGAACTTTTAAACGGCGCAAGCCTTGTGATTGTTGGCAACGGCAGCCTCAAAGATCTTGACGCGAGCGCAAACATAACGCTTACTGCAGCAGATAATAAAGTACTGCTTGCGGCAGATGTGTATTATGATTACGATACAACAGCCGCAGACTACGGCAAGGCTTACATAACTATATCCAAGCTGCTCGGCGCAGACTGCAACATAAATGTATACTGCAACATTTCAGAAGTAGTCGCCACAGTGCAGTCGCTCATAAATGGCGGCGTAGTAACTCTTGACGAGGTTCCCGAAGAGGAGCAGGGCATAGTAGATATTATAAGTCAGCTGCTCGATATACAGTGGCAGAATATAATAAAGTCGCTTTCTTCAAATGCCGACAGGCTCACCACAACGCTTGACCTTGACGAAGTTTTAAGCCTGCTGGATGCAGACGTCAAAGTCGGCCTTGTAACGCTTGGCTATGACATAGAAAATGGCGAGCTTACGGGCAATGCGCTTGACGGCGGGCTTACAATAATTGTAAACGGCAATGAAGATGGGGTTGAAAAGCCCAACACGGACGACTATACAGACGCAGATAAACTTCTCAATTCTGTAATTGACCTGCTCAACAAACCTTCTGTTGGCGTAGAACTTTCCCTTACAGGTGATGCGCTTGCACAACTGCTTGCAGATAACGGAATAAATGGCTATGGCGAACTTTTAAACGGCGCAAGCCTTGTGATTGTTGGCAACGGCAGCCTCAAAGATCTTGACGCGAGCGTAAACATAACGCTTACTGCAGCGGACAAGAAAGTATTGCTTTGCGCAGATGTATATTATGATTACAACGCTGAAGTTGCCGACTACGGCAAGGCGTACATAACCATATCTAAGCTGCTTGGCGCAGACTGCAACATAAATGTATACTGCAACATTTCAGAAGTAGTATCTACAGTCCAGTCGCTTATAGGCGGCGGTGCGCAGGCACAGACCATAAGCGAAGAAGAGCAGGGAATTGTTGACATAATCACAAAAGTGCTCGGCATAGAGTGGAGCAACATAATCAAGGAGCTTGCCACCGATGCAAACGGACTTACAACTACCATAGACCTCGACTACATTCTCGGTACGATTGTCGGCAGCGACGTAAAGCTCGGGCTTGTAACGCTGGGCTACGACCTCAACACCGACACGCTCACCGGCGGCGCGCTGTTCAGCGGAACGGGAGAGAAAGAGACCGCCGGCCTTACCATAACGGTAAGCGGCAGCGAAACTGTTCTTTCCGCTCCCGACATCAAAGATTATATTGATATAAACGACGTGCTTGAGGTGGTTGCAAATGCGATAGCCGCCATAGAGAATATCTCTTCCCGCGGCGAAATTTACTTCAGTCTTGAAAACGCCGAAATTGCGGTAAACGGCATATATATGGGCATCAATGGCCGCGGCGAAGCCAAGTGGAACACCCTTTCGGGCGACCTTGAGGCGCTGGCGCTCGACCTCACGCTCTTTACGGCTGACGGCGCATATTCCACCAGGAGCGGCGCCGCCACAGACAATACCACAGAGGTTGAACTTATATATAACGCCCTCGCGGCTGACAGTGAGCCCCTTGTAAGGCTTGCTATAAACGGCAGCGGCATAGATATTTACAGGCGCGATATAGATCAGTTTGAAAGCGATATAAATAAACTTATCGCAAGCATAAACAACCTGCTTGGCGGCAACACCGCCAAGGCGTTTGCCGAGCTTTCGGAAGAGGCAGGCAGTGCGGCAACGGGCGTGCCCGATGACATCACCCCCGCCAACACCGACATGATATCTGTTATAAAGTTCGTGCTCGACCAGCTCAGCGGCGAAGGCCTTGCGGCCGATATATTCGGCGGACTGCTCAGCGGCAGCGTAGAGGTGGACGGCACGGATATCATCGCAGGGCTGTTCGGTTCGTCGCTCACCATAGGCGCAGCTGCCGACGGTACGCTTAAGCTGGAAGGCGATATCAACGTGAACGGCACAGACCTGTTCAACATAGCTGTAAGTGCGGGCGTAAGCGGTTACGGCAATGTCAACGCCGCGCTCACCGAGGCTTTCGCCGGTGAAGGTTATACATTTACAAACTCTGCCGAAACCGAAGGCGGCTTTACGCGCATGATATACGACTATATCTTAGGCGCATTCGGCACGATAGATATAGGCAAATTCCTCGGCAGCAAGACCTATTCTGTAGATGTATACTTAAGCGGCGACGGCAGCAAGGTGCCCGCGCTTGCAGGCATTTCGGTAGATGCAACGCTCACTTTCACCCGCGGGTTTGCCGAAGACGGCAGCATCGACCCCGATAAGTTCGCGTCTGCCGCGCTCGACATAACCGTGAACGGCTTTAAGTTTGCGGCAAACGTGTTTGCGCAGAACGGCATATTCTACGTTATGCTGACCAATATCAACGGCACCGAACTTTCCGACCTCAACGTACAGATCTCCGCAGACGGCATATATTCTCTGGCGGAAAATATAGTTGCCCTTATCAACAGCGAAGATGTGCAACAGATTATCGCGTTGTTTATGGGCGGTGCGACCGGGGAGAACGCAAAGGTGCGCGTGGCCGTAATGAGCGAAGAGCAGCAGAGCGGACTTGAGGGCATGCTTGAAAAATTGCTTTCGTTCGACTACAGCAAGTATGTTACCGCCATGGAAGACGGTGCTGTGGTGGCTGATATCAACGGCATGCTTGCTCACTTCGGCGTCAACGCAGATATAGGCAAGGCGCGGTTAAAGCTCACCAATACCGAAGGCAACAAGTCTGTCGCGCTCAACATATACAGGGGCGACAATGCCGATAACGGCTGGTTCAGGCTTACCGCCACCGCCGCAGACGGTAGCACGGCAAGTGTACCCGATGTGGATTTTGTTGATATAGACTTTATAGGCGACCTTGTAAAAGACCTTGGCAACCTTATAGCTTCGGGCAAAAAACCTTCGTCGGACGGCCTTGCATATACCTTCTACGAAGACAGTATAGAGCTTAACGTTGCTGGCCTGTTAAGTGTAACCATAAGTAATATCTATGTTACCATAAACATAGACGGCAACGGCGGGTTCTATCTCTCCGCACAGGCGCATCTTGGCGCTGTGAGCGGCCTTGCCGTTGTGGCTGCAAGCTCAACCGAGTCCGATATCGCCATAACATACAGCAACGGCTACCTTACCCTTGTCCGCGACAGGGGTACGGCAGACGAGATCTATTGGGTAATGACGCCCGAATACTTCATAGACCATCTGTTTGCCCACAATGAAGGCACAAGCGATTCGCCCCTTCGCTGGCTGACAAGGTTGAGCGTAAGCCCTATTGGCGGGTTGTTTGGCATTTCTGACTGGAATGACCTTGCCGATATGCTTGCCGCAGAAGTCAATCTCTCTTCCGGGCTTGCTACCGAACAGCGCCACTTTATGTATGATACAAACGCAGCTGCCATAAGCACTGCAGACGCTGATGCAGAAAAAACTTCAATCTCGCAGTTTATAAGCGCAATGTCTGTGTTGTTGCCTGACAGCGACGCTGTAAGCTTAGGCGATGCGGACGCGGTAAGTTCTCTTATCTCAAACCTTGGATACGGTTCGGCGGCAAACGGGTATTACGCATTCTCGCTCAACGGCAATAACCTTACAGGCGGCGCGCTCACCGTGATGGATATGGGCATAAGGCGCGATGAAAACAGGGGCATTGCCTCTCTCGACGTGTTCCTCTCCGTGAGCGGAACAATAGATATAAAAGCAAGTCTGGAATATCTTGACAGATCTGACGGGAACTATTTTGAAGTTTCTGACTACTTCATTACGGCTAACGCAAAGTATGAAGAGATCGAACGCAATAATCCTTCGGATAACGCTGACGCGATAGACTTCGGCTATTCGGCCAAGGCTTACGATTCAGAGGGCTTCTGCTACGGCGATACGATATTCGGTGGTGTTAAGATAGAGCCGAACAGCGACAATAAAATCGTCTACGATTATACCTATATTCTGGTTGACGGCTATGTGACCGTAAAAATCTACGATACAAACGGGACTACCCTGCTTGAAACAATATCGTTAAGGCGCGGTTCAACTATCTACTTCTTCGACGGCACAAACTCTTCGTGCTACGATGAAAACGGCGACCTTATCGTATATCAGAATATGGCGGACGGCTCTATAAACTCTTCGTTTGCGGTTACCGAAAGGGAATACAGCTACAGAAAATTCTCTCTTGCCGCCGAAAAGACGGTGAACGGCGTTGTGTATACATTCGTTGGTTCTACTGCGGCAAATTCTGCGCCTCACTATGCAATAACCGGAACGACTGCCGACATAGAAAGTTATTATTCTGAAGGGACTACGCTTGTGCTGGAAAATACGGTAAGCGGTCTTCCTGTTTCTGAGATATATTCAGAAGTATTCTCCGGTAAGTCGCTTAAAAATGTGGTTGTCCCTGAAAATGTGATCTATGTGGGCGAAAAGGCTTTCATGGATAACTACGGAATGGTCACGGCTGTATTTCTTGCAGAAAGTGTTCAGTTTGCCGGTAGCGCCGGTGAAAAGAACTATCCTTTTTACGGTTGTTCAAAGTCTGACGGTTCTGCCGATACGTCACTTACGGTATATTTCAATACTATAGTGTATTCCGATGGTATGCAGAGTACAAGTAGCGGCGAGCCTGACGGGTCGTCAGAATCTGAAACTACTTATTCTCCTGATCCTTCGGATAAATGGAATTACTATCGTGAATCAAGGGGCGGTTGGACTGTATCCGGCTATCAATATACGCATTACTATCTGCCCTCATACGGTGCAAATACATGGACGTATATAAGTAATTACAGTCTTGAAATAAGTGGTCAGGATAGTCAGATACTATGCATGGATGAAGAGGCTATTCTGCGGTCGCTCAGGATCGGAGTCGTTACAGCAGATATTTCCGGCGAAATTCAGGCACAGGTACTTAATAATATTAATAATTATACGGCTGACCATAATTATTATATTAATGCCTTTACCGTTACGGTTAAGCCTGTTGAAATGTTGAGCGGGTGTACTACTATTGTTGTCAGCATTAAATATTCACCTGAAAACGCTTATTATCCTTCTGTTGGGAACAATGCAGAGGTGGTTGTTGACGGAAACAAAGTGGGCCTGACTATCAGCTATACCGATACGGCGGTTGTCGTCGGAACAACTTTTGTAAGATACGGCAGCGACGTCACTGTTCAGCTGAGCGAGGCATACAAAGCTGACTACGTGCTTGTATCAGTCAATGGAGTAAATGCCGTTAACGGCGTGGTTACCTTGCCGTTCTCACAGGATATGACAGTTGAGGCCGTATGCGAAGTCCGTCAGCCTGAATATGTCGCCATTTACAGTGAGGTGCCTGTATATTATGAAAATAACGGGCAGAATGTTGTTAAAGAGGGTGGCGGCAATATTTACATGGTTCCCGATTTTGTATTCGACTCCACGGGCGCTCTCCCTGCAGTAACTACAACAACGCTTAACCATTATTTCCTCGGCTGGGCAACTAAGGATGGCGAAAACTATGTATTCACCACCGCAAAATCTTCGGCAGAGCAGTTGCACGAGTTTGACAGTTCCGCAACTTACTCCGCAGCATACTATGCAATCTGGGCTTATAACTCGGCAACGTATACGGATGGCGATAAGCAAATCAGCTACGTTCAATCTGTAACGCCTGTCAAACCTGACGAACCTACAGCTTCGCTCTCTTCCGCAGATATCACCCTTTCTAATGCGGGCTTTGCCGGCTGGTATAGTGATGAAGGGTTTGTTACCTCTATAGGCGAAATTTCAACAAGCACTATTGTATATGCAAGGCTACAGTTTACTTTTACTATTAGCTTTAAGTGTGGTAGTACAAATATTACTTGCACTAGTGGTGATGATATTTGTTGGTCTGCTTCTGCTGGCGATAACACCACATTATCGCATGACATAAAAGTTGCAGAAGGGGGTAGTATCACTGTATCGTTTACCTCACTCGGTGAGTGTGGTTACTTGCCTTTGATTGGTACTCATATATCACATAAGTGGACAGCGAAAATAGATATTGTTGTAAGTGATGGGATAAATGATATTACTCATGTTGTTGAAACTTCCAGCACAAAAGGCGGAAATCACGATAGAAGGCCTAAGTCAACTACTACAGAAGCTCCTAGTGGCTGGGAAGGTAGTTACACGCTTGACCATGACGAAAACAATAATGCAAATCAGAGAATTTCGAGCGGAGCAATTTCTGCTGAAAATGTAAACGGCTATCTGACTTTGGTGTATGAGCTGTAATTTACTAAACTGTCCTTAACGGTTAAGGTCTTTAAAAATGTTGTAACTCCAATTTTGCACCCCTCAGCGCAAAAAACTGCGCTGAGGGGTGCGGCTTTATTCGGCATGGCGTTTCCAACCGCGCCTTGTCGGCGAACGATACGCTATTCCGTCGCCTGTGTGTCATTTCGACCAAGCCGCCGCAATTACACATTGCGGCGGCGCGTGGAGAAATCTCACCATACTTGCTCCTTTTGTGTAAAGGAGGACGAGTATTGCGGTCGCATATTGTGTAGCCCCTCCTCGGCCTCCCCCTGCCTAAGGGGAGGTGTCGCGGCAAGCATTTTGCGTAGCCGTGACGGAGGGGTTTGAATGGTGCGGCGAGGCATGCTAATTTTCTGTTGAGTTGTTATTTCATCAAGCAGCGCGTAACCAAACCCCTCAGTCAGGTTTTCGCTTTGCTCCAACCTGCCGGCTCCCCTTAGGCAGGGCGCCAAGAGGGACGAGTGAGCCAAGAACGTAGTCAAGTTTACTCCGTGCAATATCGCCAAAATAAATGCATGCAGGGGTTGCCTTTTGCCGAATGGTGTGTTAAAATATTTGTAAGCGGCGTGAAAATGGCGTGAAAATAATTTTAATTATCATGCCGCGCACAAAAGCTAATTTAACGGAGGTTTTTTATGGCTGAAGAGACTGCGAACAACCAGCCCGTGCAGGAAACTGCCGAGCCGGTGCAGGAAGCTCCCGCCCCTGAAGGCGAGGGTAACTTCATTCCGCAGAAGCCCAAGGGGTTCTGGGGCAAAGTGGACGAATGGTTCGGCATAACCAAAAGCGGTTCCAACTACCGCACGGAGATAGTTGCCGGCCTTACCACTTTTATGGCGATGGTCTACATTCTTATGGTGAACGCGGGTATGTTCCAGGGCGTTATAGTGCCCGGCGAAATCCATTACGGCGCAGCATATATAGCAACGGCTATAGGTGCAATAATAGGCACGTTGCTTATGGCGTTTATGGCAAGGATGCCGCTGGCGCAGGCTTCCGGCATGGGTATAAACGCATTTATCGTTTATACGCTGCTTGCCGAAAGTACCGGCCTCACATACGCAAATACCATGGTGTTTGTGCTTTTAGACGGCGTTATATTCCTGCTTTTAACGGTTACAGGCCTGCGTAAAAAGATATTCGAAGCTATTCCTGCGGGCGTCCGCCATGCCATACCTGTGGGCATAGGCATGTTCATCGCATTCATAGGCATGCAGCAAGCGGGCGTTATAGTAGATTCAAGCACGCTCACCGGCTTTGTTTCGTTCAACGTGCTCGGCGGGCACGCATTTATTACCTACGGCGCAGACGGCACCGTGGGCGGCATGCTTCCGGCAATAGTAGCAATAATAGGCGTCATAGCCATTGCGGTGCTCTCTAAAAAGAACGTTAAAGGCGCCATATTGTGGGGCCTTTTGGGTTCGGCGGTGCTCTATTACATACTTGCCGCCATTGCATACGGCGCAGGGTCTGAAGCTGCTGCAAGTATGTTCGGCGCAGTAGACATGGAGTCGCCCTTCGGCGCGTTTGCCGATTGGGGCAAGGAAGCTGTGGGCGCGGTATTCTACGAAGGTTTTAATTTTGAACATTATCTCGGAATGGAGGGCAACTCCATCGGTTCTCTGATAGTCGTGCTTGTAACCTCGGCGATATCGCTGTGCATGATAGATATGTTCGATACTATAGGCACCCTTTACGGCGCATGCTCAAAGGGCAACCTTCTCGACGAAAACGGCACGCCCATCCGCATGGAAAAGATGATGCTTGCAGACGCCATTGCAACCTGCACGGGCGCCATAGCGGGCACTTCAACCGTTACCACATTTGTTGAATCTTCCTCGGGCGTGGTTGCGGGCGGCCGCACGGGCTTCACCTCGCTTGTAACGGGCATATGCTTTATAATAGCCATGTTCTTAAGCCCCATAGCACAGCTTATTCCCCGCTGCGCAACGGCAACGGCGCTCATTTGGGTAGGCGTGCTTATGATGAGTTCGGTCACCAAGATAGACTGGAACGACGCCGCAGACGCCATAGTCGCCTTTATGACGTTCATTGTAATGCTGCTCGGCTACTCTATCTCTAAGGGTATCGGCATGGGCATCATCACCTTCATACTTGTAAGGGTGTTCACCGGCAAGGTGAAAGAGATATCCGTTGCAACCTGGGTGATAGGCGTTATCTTCCTTGCGACATTCCTTATAAGTTCGGTTTAAAAGCCATTTTCATACAAAAAGGTAAAGCGCACGCCTGAAGTCATTCAGGATGAGATTGCTGCCCTTCAGCAGGAACTTGCAGACATGAAAAAGTAAGGCAATTCTGCACGGCGACGTTTTTCCGCCCGCAAAAGCAGCCTCAACTCACAACAGGGCGGCCCGCAACATTGCGGGCCGCCCTGTATTATGGTAATATTTCAGCTTTGGCGTATCGTCTGACTGTTATTCCGTGCGGTTGTTTTTAATTTCACAGGTATGTAAATCCGATATTGCATATGCAGAGCATATGTGCTAAAATATAAAAAAGGCGGGAAACAAGCCTTAAATTTATTGCAGAGGTGCGGCATGAGGTATGCTATATCCGATATTCACGGCGAATATGAGCTTTTTGTGCGGCTGATGGACAAAATCGCGTTCTCCTCTTCGGACGAGCTGTTTGTGTGCGGCGACGTAACCGATAAGGGGGAGGACGGCATAAGGCTGTTGCAGCTTATATTTTCCATGCCGAATGCGCACTGTATTCTCGGCAATCACGAGCATGCCTTTTTAAAGTACTATTGGGCGCTCATGCGATCTTCGCCCGAAGATTTCAGCGAGGTGCTTTCAAGATTGCGCGGCTACTTTCCGCCGCCAGACGGCGACCTGCTGGACTGGGATACCGTTGACAGGACGGAAAACTTGCCGCTTTATATCGAGGAGGAGGACTTTATCTGCGTGCACGCGGGGCTGCCGACAGACGATAGTTGCCGCATAGTGCCGCCCCAATCGGTAAAACCTGAGTTTCTTGTCAACGACAGAACTTTTAAAGAGCCGCACGTTCTGCCGCGGGACGGCAAGTGCGTGTTTTTCGGCCATACTCCCGCGCGCTACGTGTGCGGAGAGGACAGAATAATACCGTACGTCCGCAAAGGCATGTCCGGGGAGCGCATTGCCGATTATTGCAAGGTGCACCTTGATACGGGCGTATACTTAAGCGGTGTGCTCGGCTGTTTCTGCATTGATACCTGCCGCCCCATATATGTGAAAAAGTACTGAAAAAATTTCGGCCCGCCGCCCTTTGCGTGGCGGCGGGCCGATAAATTCTGAAAAAAGTATTGCAGAGCTGATATTTTTCGCGGCCGATCTTATAAAATCACGATAAAATCGCAAAAAAATACGGGCGCGTGCGGTATATTGC
>ERZ1090869.242-NODE-242-length-30243-cov-9.950841_pt1 | contig 30243 bp, 39 predicted proteins | sample MGYA00478474_ERZ1090869 | MGnify/ENA primary metagenome ERZ1090869 (study PRJEB33644, sample SAMEA5815748) | chicken gut metagenome | biome: Chicken; feature: Gastrointestinal Tract; material: Caecum | place: Ireland | collected 2019-01-01 | study: A study of the... | reverse complement strand
ATCAATGTTTCGGGGCTGACAGCAGACGACGAGCCGATTATTGACCTTAATTCGACGGCGACAGACGCGGATACCTTTAACGGGCAGCTTGAGGCCTTCGGGCTGGTCAGCAACTTTACGACCGGGGCCGGTACGCTGACGGCGGTAGTGTTGGGAGACAGCGCACCGGAAGTGGATATTCCAATTCATGGGGTGGTGGTTTACTGATGGCGAATGCGATTATCCTGCACCGACGGCGAAGGGCCGAGGTGGTTGTACCGGGGAGCCAGATGTTTACAAGTAACGGGACGTTTGTGGCACCGTATAGCGCGGTATACTGGTTATCCGTGACCGGGTCGCGTGCGAAAAGCGGTGACGGGGGAAAAGGCGGAAACAGCCACAGAGATGAACTGTCGGGGAATCAAAACAATTATGATTGGGGTGGTGGAGGGGGAGGCGGCGGCGGGGCTGCACAACCCGCCGTATATACCACAGTACAATTTGAACTAAATAAGGGTCAAGAGGTACAAGTCACAGTAAACGGGAGTGTTGTATCATTTGGTAATTATACCAGTTGTGCTACCGGTGTAGCCGGTGAAAATGGCGGAGCGGGGGACAACTGGGATGAAAGCAGCGGATCACAGTCTGGTTATCATTACGGCGGATACGGGGGAGAAGGCGGACGTCCGCCTGTTATAACCGGGTCACTCGAATATGCTTCCGTCCCCGACCTGGAAGCCGGGGTATCAGGTACAGCTGGAAATAACGGGAGTGGCTTCAATTTATCAGGCCGTCCCGAGGCAGGAGATGGTAACGGCCCCATTAAAGGCGGTACTGGCGGTCAGACCACATCAGATATTCGCGGTGGAAACGGGAGCGATTCTCCGCGAATTGAATATCCAAACACAAATGCTTACGCAGAAGATGGAAAAGCTGGTTCCCCTGCCGTCACCGGCAGCATCACAATCAGTTGGGGAGGTAATACATAATGACCAAATATGCGTACATTTTACAGGGCAAAGTTATGTACATCGAGGACAGGGACGTCGATATCAAAAACCTTGTCGCGCCCGACCTGACCGACCGGTTTGTCCCCATCCCGGAGAGGACGACCGTACGCCCGGGGATGATCTACTCGGACGGGGAATTTACCGACGACCCGGTAACGCCGCCGGATATCATCGCCAAATACCAAAACCTGCTGTTACAGCGGGATGCGCAGTACAAAGCTGCCTTATCGTCGCTGGTGGCGATGGCTACCACACTGACCGACGCGCAGGCGCTCGGCATCCAGCGTGATCTCTACCCGGTCTGGCCGGACGGTGTGGACGAGACCGGCGCATACCGGGCGGGGCAGGTGGTCACCGATAACGGCAGCCTTTATCGGGTGGTACAGGCAGTGACGCCGATTGAGAGCCAGCCGCCGCACGGGGAGGGGATGCTGGCGATTTACCGGCCCATCGATACCGGACACGCGGGAACGCAGGGAGACCCCATCCCGTGGGTATACGGGATGGACTGCCACACCGGCAGCTATTACAGCTATGGCGGGGTAACGTATCTGTGCAAGGGGGACATGCTGCCGTGCGTATGGTATCCGGACAGCGGCATCTGGCAGTGGGAGGTTGCGGATGAATGATGAATATCTGCTGAGAGAAGTGCACGAAGAATTCGCCGGGCGGATGGAGGACGAGCACCGCCGCATCAACCACCGGCTGGAATCGTTAGAGGAGACAATCGGGGAGATCAACCGGCTGACCTTATCGGTGCAGTCGCTGGCGGAGAGCGTCCAGCGGATGTGCAAAGAGCAGGAGCGGCAGTCGGAACGGCTCCAGACGCTCGAAGACAGAGACGGAGACAACTGGCGAGCGCTGATGAAATACCTGCTGACCGGCATTGCCGGAGCGCTGGCGGGGTTTATCGCGTCGTGGTTAGGAGGCGGAATGATATGACGATTAACTGGGAAGTAAGAGTTAAAAATAAAACCTTTTGGCTGACGATTATCCCGGCTGTACTCTTATTGGTACAGGTGGTAGCGGCGGTGTTTGGGTTCACCCTTGACCTTGGCGATCTGGGCAACCGGCTCATTGACGTGGTCAACGCGGTGTTTGCGGTGCTGGTGATTCTGGGGGTTGTCAACGACCCGACCACTGCCGGTACGTCGGACAGCATACAGGCACTCAGCTATAAGAGGCCAAAGGAGGATGGAGCAGATGTTAAAGGGGATTGACGTAAGCCACCATCAGGGGGCAATTGACTGGTCAAAGGTCAAGGCAGATTTTGCACTGATCCGGGCCGGATACGGTAAATACGCTTATCAGGAAGACCCCTACTTTGATGACAATATCAAAGGGGCGTATAACGCCGGGATCCCCGTCGGGGTGTACTGGTACAGTTACGCGGGGGACGTCGAGAGCGCAAAGCAGGAAGCGGAAGTCTGCTTACAGGTGATTAAGCCGTATAAGGATAAAATCGGCCTGCCGGTATTTTTTGATCAGGAATACGAACCCGCGATCAAAGCGGCGAGTTATCAGGTGCGGACAGAGTGCTGCGTCGAGTTTATCCGGGCGGTCGAGTCAGCCGGATACCGGGCGGGGATGTACGCCAGCAAGGACTGGCTGGACAACCGGATTGACGCCGAGGCGCTGCCAGACAGCTGCACCGTGTGGGTGGCGCAGTATGCGGGTAAGTGCACCTATAAGGGGCGGTACACCATCTGGCAGTATACCTCCAGCGGGAAGGTGGACGGGATCAGCGGCAGGGTTGACCTTAACCAGGCGGATGACGATCTGATTATCTCCACAGCCGATGGGTGGCAAATGATCGCCGGGAAATGGTATTGGTATGAAAACGGTAAAGCCGTCACCAACTGCTGGCGGAAGATCACCGGGGAAAGCGGCGTGCCGTACTGGTACTATCTCGGTAAGGGCGGCGTTATGCTGAAAGGCTGGCAGAAGATCGGGGAAGAGGTGTTCTATCTGAACGAAAAGGCAGCCTATGGAGTGCCGGAGGGCGCGTGCGTCATTACCGACAGCCGGGGGAATGTTGTCCGGAAATAGCCCTTGCAAATTACCGGCAAATTAAAAAAGCCCGTAAGAACGGGCTTTCGAAGTCAATCAAAGTCAATCTTAAGTCAATTCTGCAAGTTAAAAGCCGGGGCGGGTGCCTCGGCTTTTCATGTGCAAAAAAATCGGGGCAAGTTCCGGCAGAACGAGCCCCTATAAAACCGGAAGACGGTTTTTTCCATCCGCCCGCAGGCGGTATTCCAGCCGCACTCTTATACCCCGCTGGCGGCAGGCGGCAAATCTCAAGAAAGGATGCTGTATGGTAGAACCCATGCGCTATACCCATTATAGCAGAAGCGGGTACATTTGGCAAATGTGGAAAATGGACAATCCAAAATGTGCCATCTGTCAAGGCAGAAAGCAGACGAAATAAATGATTCAAAACCGTGCAAAAAGCCGGTTTTTGTGCCAATAGACGGAAATGGGGCGAAATATCCGGGAGGGGACGGTATACTGAAAGCAACCTGGCCGGGGAATACAATTTGAAACGGAGGAAAGAAAATGCTTAACTTTACAGCTGCCGACCGCGTGGGTGTCGTCGGCGGGTACATCGGCGGTATTTCCGCACTGCTCAATGGCCTTGGCGGCATGGCCGCACCGGCTGCCGTATGCAGCGAGAGCCAGCCGGTCAACCGCTATGAGATGAATATGGCGCTGAGCCTGGCGCAGAAGGACGGCGAGATCGCCACCCTCAAGGCGGACAAGTACACCGACCAAAAACTGGTGGAGGTTTACGCTGAACTGGAACGCCGGGTCAACGCCGTATCGGCCACTGTCCAGCAGAACAAGGAAGAGCAGTATCAGATCAACCTGCAGCAGGCGACTTATAACGGCACCAACACTGCCGCTATGGGCTGTATGCAGCAGCAGATCAACGCCCTTCTGGGCCTCACCAAACTGGTGGTTCCGAACAGTTCGGTCTGCCCTGGTTGGGGGAATGTGACCATTACACCGGCCACCAGCACGACTACGCCCGCGACCTGATCGCGGCATAGGGGGAGGGGCGTGGGGAGTACCCCGCGCCCCTTTTGAACGGAGGAAGAAATGGTAACGATTACGCAGGTGCAAAACGGAATTCAAGCCTTCATCGAGAACGAGTTCCTGCCGGTGCTGCCGGGATGGAAGAAAGCGGCGGCGGCCACGGTGGTGGCGCTCTGGCTGCGCAATTTCCCCGGTGTGGCGCAGGAGTTTTTAGAGGGCCCGGTCGGGAAGGGCATGGGCATCTATAAGGACGGGATGATCGACCTGGACACGGTGTATAACGAAGCGGTCAAGCAGTTTGCGCAACCGGTGCCGGTGAATATTCCGGGGCTGGGAACGGTCACGCTGACCAAAGAGAATATAGATACCCTCTATGGGCTGATACAGGAGGCGAAGGGATAATGAAAGAGATGGAAACGATTTTGGAGCGGGTGCGGGAAGAGATGGAGGACGCCGCCGAATATGCCGAGCTGGCGCTCTCGTTTAAGGCGGAGAACCCGGCGGCCGCGAAGCTCTTTGAAACGCTGTCGGAGCAGGAGAGAGGGCACGCGCAGATGCTTTTGCAGGAGGCAGGGAACCTCTGCAAGAACGAGGCGGACAAGGCAATCTATGGCTATGAGAAAGACGTCATGGGGCGGAAGGACGCCGGACTTCGGCAGAAGTGGGAACGGTTTAAAGAGCACGCATAAAGAGGGGCGCTGTCCGGGAGGGCGGCGCTTTTTCATTGGGGCGAAAAAATCCGGTAAAACCGGTACAATAGAAGAAAAACGAAAGGGGCGGCGGCAATGACGCTCAAAGAAGTATACGACGAGGTGCAGCGGCAGAAGCCGAACGCCTTCACAGAAGCGGAGATCACCCAGTGGGTTTCCAACATCGAAATTCAGATCGCCCGGGAAATTTATCACGTCGATTCAATTGAATACAGCTGGGCAGCGGATCAGAACACGGAACTTTTGATGGAAGCGCCGTTTGAGGATATTTATGTCCTATACGTCATGGCGCAGATCGACTTCCGAAACGGCGACTACAGCCGGTACAACAACGAACTGAGCCAATTTGACCAGCGGTTTACAGACGCGCAGGCAAGCTATCTGCGGCGGCACAAGCCGCGGCGAAAGTGGTTTAGGTGGTTCCCGTAAGGAGGTGGTATGGATGCGGAACGCGTTTGCGGCAGAGGGGAATCTGTCGCAGGATACGATTATGGCCTTCGGCGGGTACACCCATTTAGACGTCACCAGCTGGGGGAACATGTACGAGACCAAAAATCTCTCGACCGACCTTTACCCGGTGCTCAGTAACCGGAAGCCGAGGGGGATTTACCGGGAGCAGGCGCTCACGAAGCCGAACGGGCTTTACTGGAAAGACGGGCTGATGTGGGCGGACGGGACAAGCCTTTACTTTAACGGGGAACTGGTGGGGACGGTCACGGATACCGAGAAGAAATTCGCCGGGATGGGGGCATATATCATCATCTTTCCGGATAAAAAAATCTTCTCGACCGAGGACAAGAGCCTTAAAAACATGGAGGTGACCTGGACGGGGCAGGTCAGCTTTACCACCTCCTCTATCGTCTTTCCGTCCAGCGTCACGCCGTCGGAACTGGGGTTCGACCAGTACGACGGGGTGACGATCAGCGGGAGCCAGTACGCCGAGAACAACACCACGCCTATCATCTACGAAATCCGGGACAGCGACTATGAACTCGCGGAGAGCGCCGGAGAGGATGAACGGGCCAACTCTTTCTACTTTACCCCGAACATCTTCCACGAAGAAAACAACGTGACGATCACCATCAAGCGGGAAGTACCGGACATGGACTATATCGTCGAAAGCGACAACCGCATATGGGGATGCAAGGATCACGAGATTTACGCCTCGGCACTGGGAGCGCCGTCCTGCTGGAACCGGTTCGAGGGGATCAGCCAGGACAGCTACGCGGTAACGGTGGGGAGCGAGAGCACCTTCACCGGGGCCGGGGTCGAGCTGGGGTACGTCATCTTCTTCAAGGAGGACACTTTCCACAAGATATACGGCACCAAACCCTCTAACTTCTCGGCGATGCCGTCGACGCTGCGGGGGGTGGCCGCGGGGAGCGATAAAAGCGTCGAAGTGGTGGATGAAGTCCTCTGGTATCTCTCAAAGGACGGGATCATGGCTTACGGCGGGGCTACGCCGGAGAGCGTCGCCGGGGCGTTTGGGGAAAAGCACTTTGAAAACGGGGTCGGCGGCGGGATCGACGGCAAGTATTATATATCCATGCAGGACGAAGCGGACGAGTGGGGGCTTTACGCCTACGATATCGACCGGCAGCTCTGGATACACGAGGACGGCACCCACGCCCTCTTTATGGCATCTTCCGGCCGGGCACTCTACTACATCGACGCCGCGGACAACAAGATTAAGACGATCGGCGGGGACAGCGCGGAGACGGTCGAGTGGGAAGCGGAATTCGGGGACATCTGCGACGGGACGCCAGCCTTTAAGCAGGTGGTGCGGCTGTACTTAAACCTCTGGCTGGATGAGGGGGCGACTTGCACCGTATCCCTCCGGTACCAGTCGGACGGGGAATGGGAAGAGGCGCTGACCGTGACCGGCGACGAGACGAGGCGGACGCGGATTGTGCCCATCTACACAAGGCGGTATACCCAGATCGCCCTCAAGCTTTCGGGTACGGGGAATTTCAAACTCTTCGGGATGACAAGAGTTTTGGAACCGTCGACCGAGCTGGGAAGCAGGTGAGCGGATGAGCCAATACAATATGTCGCCGCTGCCGGATTTACAGACCGGCGGGACGCTGGAAGAAATCTACGAAAACCAGAAGACGATCAAGAACTGGCTCTTCCAGCTGAATGAACAGCTGCGGTATAACCTCTATAACATGGAGGTTGAGAACTTCACCGAAGCTGCTCAGGAGCAGCTGACGAGTATTTCGGAGGATGTGAAGGCACAGCTCCAGGTGCTGGACGGGAAGATCACAGCGGCGGTCACAGCAGCGGACGGGCGGTTCTCGGAACTCCAAATCGACATCGACGGGATCACGGCACGGGTCGGGGACGCAGAAGGGAATATATCCCAACTTCAGCAGACGGCCACTTCTATTACCTCAACAGTGCAGGATATGCAGGGGAACATCTCCGTTTTGCAGCAGACGGCCACCAGTTTGACAAGCCGGGTCAGCGACGCAGAGGACAACATATCCAGCGTAGAGCAGACGGCGGAGAAGATCGACTGGGTGGTGGCAAGTGGGACGAGCGCCAGCAACTTTACCTTAACTTCGCATATGGCAAGCCTTATAGCAGAAGAAGTAGAGATTCAGACCGACAACCTGGTTATATCTTCTATTCGATACGGGACCAGTGTCCGCGTTCAGTGCAGCGCAGACGGAGTAGATATCTATTCCGGTAGCGGAAATATTACGATGGGAACGCCATCAGGCGGGGTAGAAACGACCGCGGGGCTTACAGTTGGCGGAACGCTATGGGCCGGGGCTTATTCCGGAAACGCTGTCGTCGGATACGGGAACATTGTCTGTTCCGATTTCCAGATGGGAGCCTATTCGGTCGTGGCGTCCGGGTATATGCGGGCTCCGGAATATCGGGAAAGTTCAGACCAGAAGCTCAAAGACGACATCGAAAGCCTGACCGCAGAAAAAAGCAAGGCGCTGATTCTGGGCTTGAATCCAGTGCAATACGTCAAGCTTCCGGAAGTCACAACCGCTTCGTCTTCTCTCGGAACGCAGCCCGCCGCAATCAATTCTCTGGCGGCGGATGTACAATCGGGACGATATCCGGATGCACGGCTCAGGATGGGCTTTATCGCACAGGATGTGCAGAAGCTTATAGCAGGCACCGACTGGAAGGAAACGGGGATTCTGGTATCCAGCTGGACGGACGAAGGCGGAGAAGAAACGCTGATGCTGAACTACACCGACCTTATCGCCCCGCTGGTAAAGGTTGTACAGGATTTAGCTGCAAGAGTTAGCATATTGGAGGGGCCAGCGTGAGAAAAGAAATTGAAATGGCACTCAGGGAGTTAAACGCCCTGGTGGTGCAGGGGACGACAAACGCAAAAATCTTGGCTAGCGTCAGTATCCATCTGGAAAACGTGCTGGCCGAACTGCCGCAGGAAAAGGGAGGGGTAGAGAATGCCAATCAGGGGAACGAATAACCGGTACGACGTCTACGACAACGGCGATTCGGTGACGATGATCCGGAACGACAACACCGAGGACAGCCCGTACAACCCGAACATGATTGAATTCCAGAAGCCGACGGAATCGACCACCAAGCCCGGGACATACGACGGGGTGAGCGAATACCGGCACAACCTTCTGGTAAACAACCTGACGGACACAAACCTTGACCGGTACACCCCTTCGGGCAACCCGGCGGTTTCGACCGGCGCGCCGGGGGAGGCGTCGCGGCCGTCCAGCGGTTCCAGCCTGACCGGCGGGTTCAGCTTCTCGGGGACACGGCCCACCTATACTTCGCCGTATCAGGATCAGATCGACGCGCTGCTTTCGCAGATTCAGAACCGGCCGGATTTCAGCTATAACTATGTCGAAGACCCGACCTATGAAATCTACCGGGATCAGTACACCAGAGAAGGGAATCTCGCGATGCGGGACGCCATCGGGAACTCGGCGGCGCTCTCCGGCGGGTACGGGAACAGCTATGGGACGACGGCGGGGAGCCAGGCCTACCAGGCGTATCTGGGGCAGTTAAACGCGATTGTGCCGGAGCTGGAACAGCTGGCATACCAGAGATACCAGGACGAAGGGACAGACCTTTACAACCAGCTGTCGGCCCTCTCGGCGCTGGAAAACGCGGCTTACGGACAGTACCGGGATTCGGTCGGGGACTACTACAACGACTACCAGCTGGCCTATCAGGAGTATTCGGACGCGCTGGCGCAGCAGAATTATCAGAACGAGTTCGACTATCAGCGGGGGCAGGATAATCTTGCCTATTCCCAGTGGCTACAGGAGTTCGAGCAGGCCCAGCAGGAGGCGGCAAGAGATTTGGCCTACCGGTACGCGGCGGCGGGGATGGTGTATCCGTATGACGACGCGGCACAGAGTGTGCAGTATCTGGACGGCGGGACAGGCGGGTCTACCGGCGGGAGCAGAGGAAACGGCGGCGGAGACGACGACTACGAGGATGAGGATTACACCGAAGAAACGGATAGCGGGCGCAATTGGTCTTATACGCATAATGTTATCCTTAACAACTACGGAAACGATCTTGAGAACGGCACTGCTACCGGTGGGGAAATTGCTGACCGGCTGGCTGGCCTTTTGGGGCTTGGACAGCTCACGGATGATGAAACTGTCGACATTGCAAGCCAGTTGGGCATTTTGGAAGAACTGAGGCGGATGCTAAACAATGGTTCGGGCATTCCCACTTATCAGGAGCCGGGCCGTGAAAGCTACACGAGTAACAGGTTTACAAATGTAGGCATGACTTATTAAGGTGGTGAAAGAATGCCTTTAAACCGGAACCTCATCAACAATTCCAGACAAGAAGATGATGAAGAACAGCAGGTACGAAACCGCGCGTATCAAATGGCAACAGAACGGATTCAAGAGGAACGTACTACGCCCAGGGAGGAACCCAGGGAGACAGCAGTTTCCCGTCTTCAATCTGCCGCCAAAAAGCTTTCCGATATGGGGTATGAAACAACCATCCCGGAAGTACCGCAGAAAACCGCTGACGATCTTATTATGGGCGGGACGGATAATCAAGATTTGCTTCCGACGGTTCAGTATCGGGAATCGGCTGCGGAACGCAATCGAAGAATCAGACAAAACATCTGGAATAATTCTACCGCCGGGAAAACGCTTTCCAAAATTGGCGAAGATCGGGCCAACGCATACAGAAACAAGCGGCAGGATGAATGGATCAGGGGGGCGTCCGGTACGCTTGCCAATTCAACCTTATTTGCTATCCCAAACATCATAAACGAAGGAGTTAATCTAGCGTTTGACTGGCTCAGAAACAGCTGGAATAACGTTGGAGAAGCGCTAGGGTTAAGCGACGTAGACGCCGCCACCTTGGGCGCTCGTATGAGCCAAAGCTTAGATACAACGGAAAGCGCTATTACCGGAGACGATTTTTATAACCGCCTGGTGGAGACGAACCGGCAGCAGGCACAGAACGTCATGGACAAAAGCACGTCCGCCCAGCTTGTGTATCCGTTGATTGATACACTGGGACAGATTGGGATGACGGTGGCTACTGCCGGGGCCGGTGCAGCCGCCGGTCTTTCAGAGGGTGCTACTCGAGGCGTTATGATCGGGCAGGATTTAGCGCGGAATATTTCCAGCAGCTACGCCAACCGACGGGATGAAGGACAGGATTTTTACACAGCCGTTGCCGGTAGCCTTTTGGAATCTATTCCGACAACCGCTATTGAGTTTAGCGGCGGTAACGAAGAAATGCTTCAGAATCTTGTACGAAATGGGCAAGGAAGACGCGCTCTTGACTGGATCGAAGACGCCCTCCGCTCGGCGGCATCGGAGGCGGGTGAAGAAATTCTGCAAGACCCGTTGGGCGGGATTGCCAATCTGTTGACTGGACAGGATACAGCCTTGACCACCGGAGAGTTTGACCCAAATGCAGACAGCGTGTTCAACTTAGCTCGGATGCTTCAGTCGGCAGGATATGCGGGGATAGGCTCCTTGATTGCCGGTGGAGCGGGTGCAGGCGTCACTGCGCTGGATAATTACATGGCAAACCGTCCTTATCGGCAGGCACAGCGCGCGGAGAACCAAGCAAACGAACAAGTTACCCAGCAGGCAACCGCGCCGCAGGCGGAACCCGTCTCGAACGCATCCCAGCAGGCGGAAGCGGCAACCGACCTTGCCCTTCGGATGGCCGCCGGAGAGAACGTCGCGCAGACGGAGGCAGCAATCCGAGCGGAGGAGAACACGAGGGAGAACGAGATCGAGGCGTTCGCCCGGACGCTTGGGGAAAGAGGCGGGACAGCCTATCGGAACGCCGCGCCCCGAAGTGGGACAAGCGCGGAAGCGCAGGGGTTCCGAAACTCCTTTGAAGCCTACTACGACTGGGGCCTCTACGGACAGGATTTTAACACCATCGACACGGCCTTTGGCGCGTATATCGACAAGGCGAAGGCTTTACAGGCGTTCCGCGCCGGGCAGAACGACGCGGCCCAGACGGTGCAGGTGGGCCTCAACACCGCACCGGAACCGGTGGGAGACGTAGGGCTTACGACTACCGGCACCGCTAACGCAGTAGACCAGAACACCCGGCTTTATCTCGATCAGATGGGGCGGGCGCTGGGGGTCGAAATCCAGATTGAGAACGCGCCGGTCGACGAAGACGGGCGGCCACTTTATAACGGCCGGGTAGAGGGGAACACGATCTACCTTTCTGCCCAGTCGGAGAACAACCTGACGGGCGTTTTAAACCATGAGCTGACGCACATCTTGCAGCAGCGGGACGCGCGGTCTTATCAGAGCTACCGGGATACGGTGGCGGCCTATCTCGAGCAGACAGACCCCGGCTGGATGCAGGGGGAGATTAACCGGATCATCCGGGGATACGAGGCCCAGGGGCAGACGGTCAGCCGGGAAGAGGCGATAGACGATATTGTCGCGGACGCGGCGGAACGGTTCCTTATCGACCCGGAGGCGGCGGCCAGCACGGTACAGACGAATAAAAGCCTTGCCAGGCGGATTCTCGACGCCATCAAGGACATCTTACAGCGGCTTTCCAATATCGTGCGGGGCGGGGAGACCCAGACCCGGGCGGCGCAGATGCTGGAAGCCAGCGCCGAGACTTACCGGCAGGCGGAGGAAATCTGGACACGGGCGCTCAGCGAAAGCGTACCGGAAGAGCAGACCGCCAGAAGCGGCCATCACCGCAGACGGGACAGGACGCGGACGGGGGTTCAGCCCGCGCGGGCGGAGAATAATACCCAGGCGCGGAACCGGGAGCAGCTTTCGGAAGACGTCGGGGCAGATGAACAGATCGATCTGGAAAGCCTGAATCAGGAAGTGGCCGAGATGCTGCGGGCCGGAGACGACGAAGTGAACGCCGAGGTATCGGCCCTCCGGGCGCAGGCGCAGATTTTACAGAATGCCACTGTGAGTGAAGCGGATATAAACAGCACGGTCGACCGGCTGGCGGCGGAGTACGGCGCGGAGGGGACGGAAGAGGCTGCAAGGCTTAAAACGGTAGTGAACGACGCGATGCAGACGCTCAGACGCCGGGGAGAGGGCGGATTCAGCGAGGCCCTTTCGGCAATTTACGGCGCGGCACGGGACGCCGTGGGGGTTTCGGAGTATCTGGATGACAGCGTGTATAACGATCCGGCAGTGGAGCAGGTACGAAACTATCTGCGGACTACCCGGATTTATGTCCCGGCGGAGATTCGGTCCGGGTGGACAGACTGGGGCGCGTTTAGAAAGAAAAATAATAAGCAGCTGCGATTGGTAAACAGCCATATATATACTGGAAGAGACGGTATGACGCAGACTGTAAACGGAATCGATCAGGCATATATGGAATTGCAGGAAATGGCCCCGAACTTTTTCCCGGACGATCTGGTCACGCTGGAAGATGAGTTACTGGCCATGTCTGATTTCTGGGATGCGATTCAGCCGACCTACACCAGAAGGTTTGATGAAAACCGAAACGGGATCACAATGGAACAGGCGGAAGCCGCCATGAATTTGACTACGGATATCTTAGCCAATATCAATGCGTCCACCAATACGGAATATCTTGACGATATTGAGAAACAGGCACTCAGAGGGCAGGTGAGAGAGTACCAGAGGGCTAATCGAGAGTTACAGCGGCAGTACAGGCGGCAAGCACGACAGATAGAGCAGCAGACCGGTAGACTGGATGAAGCCAGAACGAGAAGTCAAGCAAACGCCAGAGAAGCGCGGCGATATCGGTTAGACTACGAACGTACACTTCACCGCTATGTTCGTGCGGAACAGGATAATTTAGAGCAGCAGGCAAGGTTTAACAGCCGCTTACAGCAGGAACGGGAACGCCTAAACGATCAGCGGGCAGAAAACCGGCAGCTGCGGCAGGAACTGCGGCAGACCCAGCGGGAGTTTGACGCCGAAAGCCGGTATTCTGCAAGACAGCAGACGAGGCTTTTGAAGACGCAGGAAGAGCTGCGGCAGGCACGACAGCAGGGGAGAGTCCGCGAACAGTACGCGAGAGCGGTAGAAAGGGAACGGGCGGACGAGCGCGTCAACCAGGCGGTTGAGGCGGGCCGCGAACGTCTCAACCGGCAGCGGGAACAGGCGGCGGCACGGGTTCAACGGGTAAGAGAGCAGAACCGTGTAAGCCGGGAACGGGCGGCAGAGAGGCGACGCCTTTCGGCTGCAAAGAGACGGATTGAACGGGTATTCAACCGCTTAGCGCGAAAGGTTGTCAAGCCGAGTGACACACAACATATCCCGGAAAATTACCGTGCCGCAGTTGCCGACTTTTTGCAAGCAATCGATTTCTCGCGGATGAATACCAGAGAAAGTGGGCTCAGTCTTTATAACTTCGGTACAACCCGCAGAATTACCAACAAAGAACAGGCGTGGCGGAATCTTCGCGACCGTTTGCAGGACATCGCGAATAATCAGTCCAGCCCGGAGTACGAGGGAGAATACATCGTCGTAGACCCTGACCTTATTGATCTTATCAACTGGTTCTTACAGGATGAACGGGTAAAGAAGCAGGTAGACCGCATGAACTCGGAAGAGGCAGAGTATCTATATAGAATCATGAGAGCGGTCGAAAAAAGCGTTTCTGAATCCGATAATATCCGGATACGGGATCAGAGGAGAAGCGCCCGGGAAGAGGCCGTGGGTATTATTGATGATCTGCAACCGGCAGAACGGGACGGTAGAAGGACTGGTAAAATCCGAACCCGCCTTGCGCGCTTTTTGCGGTGGGATTTGATGGACCCTGTTCGGTTTTCTGACTTATATGGCGAACATTTCAAAGAAGTTTACATGGAAGTCCGGAACGCCGAAAACATTAAAATTGAATGCTGGAATCAGGCGGTCAATTACGTTCGTCAGGTCAAAGAGGACTTGGGATATAAAGATTCTGACCTGCGGAAGCTGGAAGAAGAGACGATTACTGTAAATCTGACGCACTATGCAAAGCCAATCACCATGACAAAGGCACAGGCTATAAACCTTTATCTTGCCGCCAAACGGCAGCAGGGGATGCAACATCTTTTCAGTGACAGCCCAGTCGAACCGGGCGGCGGATTCCGGCCTACTGACACGGACAAATATCAATACACACGCACTTACGGCACGGTTCCGGCCGATGTTCTGGCGATTACCAATCAGCTGACCACACAGGAAAAGGCACTGGGCGACGCACTTCAAAGGTTCTGTGAACATGATAGTTCCGAGTGGGGAAATCATGCCTCTACCCGTGTATATGGATACCGAAAGTTCACCGAACGGCATTACTGGCCACTTCAGACGGTATCTGAATACCGCAGGACGGAACAGGGATACCAGCAGGGACGGCAAGATGCGACTATCGCGCACCTCGGGTTTACCAACCCGCTTCAAGAAGGAGCACGCGGGCCGATTATGATCGACAGCGTGTTTAACGTTTTCGCAAAACATATAACCGAGATGGCTGCCTATAGCGCTTACCTGGAACCGCTGGAAAATCTAAACAAGGTGTACAATTGGAGCAGTATGCGGGATGGAAAGCGGCTCAGTGTAAAGGAATCCATGTTGATGGCATGGGGAAAGGAGGGGCAGAATTATCTAAATGAACTGGTTCGCGATATAAACGGGCAATCACGGAATGAACGCAGCTCTCCCCTTGAAAGCCTGCTCAGCCGGGTAAAAGGCGCGAGTGTCGCTGCCAATATCCGCGTTGTTGCACAGCAACCGACCGCCATTTTGAAAGCCGGGTTTATCATGCCGAGGCGGTATCTCTTAATGGGGCTGGCGGGTAGAACGGATACAGATGAAATCTATGACAATGTCCCGATTGCCCGCTGGAAAAGCTGGGGGTATTTCCGGGACGGTGTAAACGGTTCCAACGTCAAAGAGCTTTTGATCGGCAAAGACCGCGCCGTCGACCGGATACTGGATAAATCCATGGCCATGGCGGGCGCGGCAGATAACATCACCTGGAAGGCCATCTACCGGGGTGTACAGCACTGGGTCGCCCATGATCTGAAAACGAACGAGGGCGAAGAGTACCGGCAGGAAGTTCAGCGCCGGTTCCAGGAAGTCATCGACTATACGCAGGTTGTAGACAGCGTGTTCCAGCGGACGCCCGCCATGAGGCGGCAGGGATTTGGTTGGAAGCTTCTCACTTCGTTTATGTCCGAACCGCTCAAAAACCTGAACATGATGGTCGGGGCAGCCCGTGACATTACCAACACAGTGGGAGGCAGGCAGAAAGGCGCAAAGAGGCGGTTTTTAAACAGCGTCGTTGCGTTCGGGTCTTCTGCCCTGCTGAACGCGCTGATTGTCTCGCTGGTTGACGTCGGGCGCGATGACGACGACGGGGAAGAATTTATGGATAAATACGGGCAGGCCCTCTTCGGGGATGCCGTATGGAACGGGGTTTTCCGAAAGGAAGAAGATGTAACGGGGTTTGATGTAGCCCTGGGAGTTTTGGAAGGGAACCTCGGGCAGAACTTGAACCCGCTAGGGTTGGTGCCGCTGGTCAGCGACATTCTAGAAATGATTCAGGGGTACGATTACGAGTTGATGGGAATCAGCGCGATCGGCGATATTCTGGATTCGGCCTCGAAGATGGTCAAAAGCTTCGACGAGGCGAACAGCAGCAGCACAATCTTTAAGGCCTGCACCGACTTTTTCCTCGAGCTGTCGCGGTTTACAGGCATCCCACTGGACAACGCCATCCGGGATATAAAGTCGCTTTTCAACTATACCTTCGTTCTAACCGACCTTGACGAAGCGGAAGAGGCCATGCAGGCAAAATTTAAAATCTACAAGGCGACGATGACACCGGCGAAAAACAAGGCTGATTATATCGCGCTCCTCCGGCAGGCCCAGCTGAAAGGCTACGACGATCTGGCGCTCCAAATCCGGAACTACCTCATCAGCCGGGGCGGTATGACAAGAGACCAGATTCAAAGCCAACTGACGGGGCTTGTGTCGGACGAGGCGGAACACCTCGACCTTATCGAGCGGTACGCGGCGGCCTACAACGACAACGACGTGAACCAGATGCAGCGGATCGCGAACGAGGCGGAAGACGCCGGTATCGACGGGGAAACCCTCTTAGATGCGGCCAAGAAGCTGAACAGCAGCGTCGTCAGCAGTTACGCGGACGCTTACATGGCGGGCGACGAAGTGGCAATGGACGAGGCAGCGGCGCAGGCCGACCGGATCGGAGTAGACCGCGACGATCTGGAAGAGGAGGCGCTGGGAGACGAGGCGGACGAGGAGGCAAGACAGGAAAGCGTCAACAGCGACCTGTACGCCGACGCCGCGTACACCGAAAGCTATCTCTACGAATCGCTGGTCAACGCCATCCTGGACGGGGACAGCGCCAACGAGAGTACCATCCGGAAACAGCTTTTGCAGGGAGGCGAGACGGAAGAGGACATCGAAAAGCGAATTCAAAGCGACATGAAAAAGGCGCTGGCCAATCAGATGGGGTACGAAGGGATTCAGGACATGGAAGAGGCGGGCGACAGCTTCGACACCAATTCGACCGGATACCGAATTCTCCATGATGAATACGGCTATACCCAGTACAGCTATTCCGATCTGGCGGATGCTTATGTCCAGAATAACGGGAGTTACGACGAGATTCTGGATGATATGTTGGGGCAGCGATCCAGCGGGGATAACGTTTACACTGAGGAAAAGGTGGAACAGAACCTCAAAAGCCAGATTCAGAAGCGGTTCAACGAGATTTACGACTGGGGCAACGGCACCGGCTGGGAACCGTACCGAGACGCCCTCCGGCGGCTGGGTAAGAGCTGGGATGAGATTCTGGACAGCTTCAAACGGTCGCAGGAAGACGATTAGGATTTAAATGGTAGACACTTGGTAGACACTTGACAGCCTTTTACTGGTGTTATACAATGGATGAATACCGAGATAATCGGGGTTCGTGGAAGTTGATGGGCTGCATAAAGTGACTGTTAATCAGGGTGTCGCCAGTTCGAGCCTGGCAGGGGCAGCCATGAAAAAGCCCGCAGTTACGGCGTTTGTAGACTGCGGGCTTTTTGTTTTGCATAAAATAAATAGGCTTAGTAGACACTTGTAGACACCATGTACCTTTTTAGGGGACGTTCGGCGCCGCAGGTGCCTATTTTTCTTTAGGATATTTTGGATTGTTCTTTTGTGGGTTCTACTGAAGTTTCCTCCGCTTTTTTGGGCGTTCCGTATATGTCATTCCGGAGGCTTTCGGCGTTGGAATGGACGTATACGGCGGCGGTGATGGCCGTCGAGGCGTGGCCGAGGAAGCGGGAGACGGCAAAGAGGTTAGACGTACGGTTATAAAGGAGGGTGCCGCAGGTGTGGCGGAGTTCGTGGGGGTTCAGCACCGGGAGGCCGAGGGAGGAACAGACACGTTCCATGAAGGGGAAATACCGTCGCTTCGACCAATTGTGGGGGTTCCAGTAGTTCCCCAGGGGGGCAGGGACGACATAGCCGCTGGATTGGTAGCGGGAAAGGTAAGCGGCGAAGGAATCGGACAGCGGGAGCTGTCGGCGGCTGGACTTATTTTTGGTCTCGCCGATATAGTAGCCGCCGGACTTATCCAGTTTGACCGCCCGGCAGATGGTAATCGTCTTATGGAGCAGGTCGACGTCCTCCCACCGGAGGCCGAGGAGTTCTTCCCGGCGGAGGCCGAGTTCTAAGAGGATTGCCACCGGCAGGCCCTCGGGGTCGGCGGTGGCGGCGGCAAAGAGGCGGTCGCGGTCGTCGGCGGCGTAGGTGCGCTTCGGCGGGGTCGGGCGTCCCTTCGGCGGGGAGATGCCGTCATGGGGTGACTTATAAATCAGGCCGTTGTCGACCGCTGACTTTAAGAGACCGGAGAGGGCGAGGTAACGCTTGTGCATCCAGCTGGACGAGCGGTCGGGCGGGAGGCTGTTATAAAACGCCTGGATGGTGGCGGGGTAGACTTCCGAGAGGGGGAGACCTCTGAAAAAGGGGATGATCTCGTTCCGGATCGCTTCGGCGTAGCCGTTATAGGTAGAGGCGGAACGGGAGGACTTATAGAGTTCCAGCCAGTGGGAGGCCCACTCTTCCAGCGTGATGCTGTCGGTGAGGGGTACGGGGATCGGGCCGCGGAGAAGTTCCGCCTTCCAGGCGTCGGCCTTCCGGCGGGCGTCTTCCTTCGAGGTAGAGGACAGGAAGGACTTCCGCTTGCGGGTGCCGGTCATCGGGTCTTGGTAGGTGATTTTCACTTCGTAGTAGTTCCCGTGGTTCGGTGCTTGCTTTTTTCTGGGCATAAAAAATACCGCCTTTCCTGTAAAAATGGTGGACTTTAACAGGGCCAGGTGGTATAATAATCTTGTGGGATTAGTGCCATCTGGCCTATATCTGAACCGCTTCCGGCGCTGCAACGCTGGGGGCGGATTTTTTTCATTTTTGGGGGTTGTCTTCGCCAGTTAGGCGGTGAACAGTCCGCAAGCCACGCAGGGTTTCGAGTTCGGCTTCTGCTCGGAGAGCCCGTTCAATCCAGCGTTTTGTCTCTTGCCTCAGTTCTTTTATTCGCTTTGCCTCTTGAGGGGCAGGACGGCTTTTGTTTGTCAGCCAAAAGGCCAAATAGTCATAGTCGGCGAGTTCTTCTTCTGCCCGGCTATCTACAACGCGTTTTATTAATTCCATGTTTTGCGAATAGAGTTGGGCGCAATCCTGCGATAAAAGGTCTTTTTCATCATACGCCCGCAAGAGCTGCCGTTCTCTTGCATCCAGCTGTATTTGCAGAGAGCTTTTTTCATTGGACAGCTGCGTATAATCGGCTTGAGCTTGCGATATTTGAGATTTAAGAACGTCGTTATCTTTGATAAGATTTTCTAGTTTTACTTCATAATCCACCGTGAGGGCGTCCGTTTTTACAAGGTTAGATTTTGCAGCTTGATAGTCATGATATAGATTGTTATACGTTTTCTGTAGTTTTTCATGGGCAGAAGTAAGGGCTTCCAGCCTGTCCGCCTGAGAATTCAATTCATAACCATTGCTGGAAATGTACCGATTCAGCGCGAAATTTTCGTTTTCCAGTTTTTGGGCCTTACGTGCTACAAAGATAAGGATAAATAAAATGACCGTAGCCGCAGTTAGTGCGATATACAGGTAAACGGTTTGGTCTTCGCTATGTCCTTTGCCCCTATCATAACCTTCTTGTATGCCATCTGACCTACCTTCGGTATAACCGGCGGTATGGCCCGCAGCGTTGCCTTCTGAATAGCCAATATCATAACCCCGCTGATAAGCGGAGCCCGTCTGTTCTGCTGTCGCGTTTCGGGAAGAGGTGGACGTGGAATACACTCGGCTTGTTAGACTGGATGAACTGGATTCTTCGGCCGCGTCATCAAAATCATAGGGGCAGACGCCGTTGGGATGCTGGTGGGCCGGGAAGCCATGATGGTAATGATATTCGCCGGTTTCCCGGTTATAGTGGCCACCGCTTGAATCCGTTCGCCCCGGGTGGGCAAAGGCGACGGCAGCGGGGATACAGAGGATCGCTATCAGCAGGGCCACAGCTGACAGGATTTTCCTTTTCAAGCGTTTCACCTCCTTTCTGTACAAATGTACGGTTAGAATTTCGTCGGTTTGACTATTGCCAGAAGCAAACTTCTGTTCTATAATAGTGTCAAACAAACAAGAAAAATAGGAGGTTCTTATAAATGAGAGAAGCAATGCTGAAAGCTATTGTCGAGTGGCTTAAAACTGCCAGCGAAAAAGAAGTCGCGATTATCTATTCCATCATATTCCGCTGACAGGTTCAGCATTGCGGAAGCGCCGGGAGACCGGCGCTTTTTTATTGCTCTCTTTCCTCTTCCGGGGGAGGCTGTTCCTCCACCGCGTCGACAAGGGTTTTTGCCAGCCGGTAAAGGGCGTCCCACTGTTCCTCCGGCATCTTCGCCAGGGCTTCGATGAACCTTCTTTTAAAGGAATCCGGGCCCAGGGCAATATTCCCTATAAAGGTATACAGCTCCTGATCCCGGCCCAGCGGACGGAACATTGGGCCTTCTCCGGTGCGGAGCCAGGTTTCATTTACGTTGAATTCACGGCAGATGGAATTTACAATAGAATCAAGCGGCGTTCGTATTCCGACTTCGTAAGCGGATATGGTAGCTTGCTTGACGTTCAACCGCTCTGCGAATTCCTGCTGGCTCAGCTTCAATTCCTTTCGAAGCTCTTTTATACGTTCATTAATATAAATCACCTCCTTTTGACACCCTGATTATACATCGACGTTGTTAAAAATGCAATTCGCAATGTTCACAACAACGACGCTGTATCTTTGTGCACTTTTTTAACAACGTCGTATTGACATTTATACAACGACGATGTAAAATAGAGACACAGAAAGGAGGCGCCATGAACGACCAGGAAATAGTCCGGATACTCAATGAAGTCTTAATAACAGAAAGGAAGGTCAATATGGACGAAAGCAAGATGGAAACGATGATAGACGCATTCTTCCGGAAGGAGAAGAGGATCGTCATCACCGACGGGGAAGACAAGCTGAACTTTCAGCTGAATGTACCGGAGCCGTTCGCGATTCCGACGATGGCGGACGCGCTGGTGCAGCTGATGGCGGGGTGCATCCAGAACGGGATACTGAGCCGGGAGGTCTGCACGGAGGTGCTGGAAGGGATGCCGGAGGCGCTGGAAAAGCGGATCGGGCAGGTTGAGGGTACGCGGTTGGTTATGACGAGAAGGGAGAAGGCGGAATGACGGAGGCGAAGGTCAAGATCACCGTGAAGGATGGGATTGTTAGAACGGATATTTACGGTAACGAGGCGCAGGCCACAAACGCTATGGCCGTAAGCCTTTCCAAACAGTTGGCCCTACTGGTTAGGGACGGGGCACTCACCGAAGAGAACGCGGAAGAGGGGCTGCGGGGCATGAAGGAAAGGTATGAACGGTTCTTATCTAAAATGAGATGGGAGGAAATTCGGGATGAATGAGATCATGGCGATTTGGACGAATGAAGAATTTGGGGATGTACGGTCAGTGGAGATCGACGGCGACCCCTGGTTTGTGGGAAAGGATGTCGCGGCGGCGCTGGGGTACAGCAACACCAAAGACGCACTTGGGCGGCACGTTGACCCGGAAGATAAGAGGGGGTCGCGTTTCACGACCCCCTCCGGAGAGCAGGAAATGACCATCATCAATGAATCCGGGCTCTATTCGTTGGTGATGTCCTCCAAACTCCCCGGGGCGAAGAAGTTCAAGCGGTGGATCACGTCGGAAGTCATTCCCAGCATCCGAAAGCATGGGGCCTACATGACGCCGGAAACGGTGGAAGAGCTGCTGATGAACCCGGACACGATGATCGAGCTGTTACAGCGGCTGAAAGAAGAGCAGGCGAGGCGGAAGGAGCTGGAAACGGTGGTCAGCGTCAAAGACCAGCAGATCGCCGAGATGACGCCGAAGGCGGGGTATTACGACCTGATTTTAATGAACAAGGATGTGATGCCGATCAGTAAGATTGCGAAGGACTACGGCATGAGCGCCCAGCGGATGAACATCCTGCTGCATGAGATGGGGGTGCAGTACAAGCAGGGGGACATCTGGCTCCTCTACCAGCAGTACGCGGGGGAGGGGTACACCCACACGAAGACCGACCTGTACGTCGATGGGGAGGGGGAACAGCACACGAGAGTTAGAACCTGCTGGACGCAGAAAGGGCGGCTGTTCATCTACGACCTCCTCAAAAACAAGTACGGGATTCTGCCGCTGATTGAGCGGGAGGTGGAGGCGTCATGAGCCTGGAAGAAGTAAGAGGGGCACTGATCAACGCCGCCTGGCGGCTGTCGAACGAGATTTGCAGGCTTTTCCCCTTATCAGGAGCGGCGGCACAAGCAAGGCAGGAACGGGAAGCGGTCGGAGAGCTGCGGCGGATGGTGGAGCTAATTAAAGAATTCCGGGTGGTGACTTTCACCCTCGACCCCGACGGGGTTTACTACGAGGCCGGGGAAGAGGGGAAGCACAGCTACGGGGTACTGATGCGGGGTGAGGACGGATGACGGAAGACGAAATCTGCCGGATGTACCGGCTTTCGGCGTATCCGGTGCGGCAGGTGCGGATTCTGGCCGAGCTGACCGGGATGGAGCGGGCGGAGGTGCTCCGCATCCTCCACGCCCGAGGGCTGGCGCTACAGATCGACCCGAAATCGCGGGTGGAGACGGCCAGCGAGTACAGCGCGGGGGCGTGGGAACAGGCGGACTGGCTGCGGCGGCAGGGGTACTTTTACGAGACGATCGAGGAGATGACCGGGATACCGGTGAAGGCGCTGAAAAGGTGCAGGATATTCGCGGAGAAGGCGAAGGAAAGGAAGGAGAAGAAATGACGGCTGAAGAGATTATTGAACAGCTGGAAAGGCTGATTGATGATCGTGAGGCATTTATTCGGGTGGATGCGCCAGACCGTAACGCCTTTGTACGGGATAAGGAAGCGCTGGAAAAGGCTGTGAAGGTGCTGAAGCAGTACAACCGGCTGGTGCAGGTGAAGGCGAAGCCCGTTAAACAGCGGATTAAAATCCAGTATGAAGGCGAGGAGCTGACCATAAAAGAGCTGGTTGGTAGACTGGAATACTACAAAGAAGGCCAGGAATATCTGAAATGGGTAGTCGTGGAAAGAGAGAAGGAAATAGCCCTGCTAAAGAAGCAGCTTGCAGACGTCCAGCCGGTGCAGCATGGGCGGTGGATACTCGAAGATGACTTTAAAATCGTAGAACAGCGTCTAAGATGCTCCAAGTGCGGATGGTGGACAATAAACCTATTCGTGGATGGGTCATATAATTACTGCCCGAAATGCGGCGCGAAGATGGATGGAGGAAAATCATGAACAAGTACAAAATTTTGGAAGGCCAGTACATCGAAGTGTGCGGGAAAAAGCTGTACCGCATACAGGCGTTAAAAGATTTTAACGGGGTAAAATCCGGGGATATTGGCGGGTACATAGAAAAAGAATCCAATTTGAGCCAATACGATAATGCGTGGGTGTGCGGCAATGCGCGGGTGTCCGTCGATGCGCAGGTGTCCGGCGATGCGTGGGTGTTCGGCAATGCGCAGGTGTCCAGCACCAGGCATTATCTTAATTTAGGCCCTATTGGGAGCCGAGACAGATATACAACCATCTATCGCAATAAAAACAAAAAGGCCATTGTAGTTTGTGGATGCTTTCATGGGGATTTGGACAAGTTTGAACGGGCAGTCCGTAAAACACACGCCGGGACAAAACACGAAGCCGAATATATGGTTTTGATTCAGCTGGCGCGGCTGCGGGAAAAGGAGTGGTTGGAAAATGAACGGGACTCTACTTGATTTGGTAAAAGAACTGAACACGCTGAGCGATGATAATCTCGCGGCTCGTGTGATCGCAAACAGCGACGTACAGTGGTGCTTGGGAGAGCTACAAGACATTTTGGAAGCTGACCGGCACCATCATGAACGGGAGGATAACAAAAACTGGATGCCGCTGCCGGAACCGCCGGAGGAGGTGCGAGACGATGGCAAAAGTAAACTGGATTAATGGGAGCATCGAACCGCCGGATGCCGAACGATGCTATGTCATCGCCGAGGCGCTGACGGATTACGGTGCACTCAAAAAGGGCGATATAGTGATCGACAGCGACCTGTGGACAGGCAGCCAGTGGGGATACTATTACGGCATCTTCCGGGTGCTCAGTTGGGCGCGGAGGCTCTACCCCGATATCCCCAAAGATTTACAGGGGCGAGTTAAGTGGTATTTTGGGAAGGAGGTCAAAAACGATGGAAATTAAACCTTGCCCGTTTTGCGGGAGTAAAGACCTGTATGTACGGGATAACAGCGGCCATTACGTCGCCTGTAAAAATTGCGATGCATACGGCCCATATGGTAAGGATGACAAAGAAGCCATCCAGCTGTGGAATCTCGCGCCGCGGGTCGGAGACAACGACTGCGACTACCCGAATTTAACCGGCGGATGTCATATATTCCCGGGGAGAAATAAAGAGGAACCGAAAATGGAAAAATACTGCAAAAACTGCGTACATATCTCGAAAGAGGTTAACGGGAAGGTGTATTGCTGCGAAGAGATTAATATTAACCACAGTTGTAAATATTGGGAGGCATTGAACCCATTTGGAAATTCTCGCCCCACCTGTCTGGGCTGTAAACATAGGTATTATTCGTGGGGTGGAGATGATATCTGCAACTACTGCGGCCGCGAAATCGGAAACCCGGAAGGGTATGTATGTGATAGCTGGGAGGCAAAGGAGTCGAAATCGACCCCTTTAAACCCCGAGAATTCGAGCGAGTTAAAAACCTTATGCGAGAAAGCAATTTCAAAATGGGGCGAAGAAGCGCAAATCAATAAAGCAATTGAAGAATTATTGGAATTGGCGATTGCACTTACCCGCTACCAAAACTTAAATATAAAAGACGAAGATTACCAAGAAAAAGCATATAAAATCCTGGATAACATCCACGAAGAACGGGAAGACGTCGAGATCATGCTGCGGCAGCTGGATGTCATTTTCGGCCGGTCGAAAGAATGGCAGCACAAAAAGTACGAACACCTGCAAGCGATTGTGGAGGATACGGAAGATGATTGATAAAAGCAAAATCACCGGCGCCGCTGGCAGCCGGATGGAGCGGGCCGTCCTGAAACGGATGGAATACGAAGAACGGGTCTTGCCGCAGATTGAGGCCGCCCGGGCGGAGATGCGGGCGATCGAAGCGGCGGTCGACGCTGTGTCCGACCCAATGGAGCGGGAGGTTTTGCGGCTTCGTTATCTGGACAGCCGGTATTCCCGCCCGATGCCGTGGAAAGAGGTTGCCCTGAAGCTGTTCGGCGACGATGACGACAAGCACCAGCTCGCCACCTTCCGTCTCCACGGCCGCGCCCTCCAATGTCTGAAAAATAGGGGAGATGAGGCAAATGGCAAGTGACGCAAAAAAAGTCCGGGGGAGTACGCAGAAGACCATCGTCAAAGCATTTGAAAACCTCTGCGGGCGGCACAGCCGGTGGGAGGTCTGGGACGACTGGATTGGCATGTGTGCGATTGCCATCTCCAACGCAGTCGACCGGGCCCATCGCGAAAAGCGGGAAAAAACCTACGGCATCCTGTCCAAAAAGTACACGGCCGCCGAGACGCAGACCATATCCGAAATGCTGGCCCTGCTGGTCCAGGAGATGGAGGAAAATCCAAACCAGGATTTCCTGGGCGAACTGTTTATGGTGCTGGGGTTGGGCAACGAACATGCTGGGCAGTTTTTCACCCCGTACAATGTCTGCGAGGCGATGTCTGAACTGAGCGGGGAAAAAATCGCCGCCGACGTTGCCCGGAAAGGCTGGATCAGCGTGTCAGACCCCGCCTGCGGCGCCGGCGCATTGCTGGTGGCCTTTGCCAATATGTGCGCCCGGCGAAAAATCAACTACCAGACCAGCGTACTTTTTGCCGCGCAGGATATCGACTTTACCGTCGGGATGATGTGTTATATCCAACTCAGCCTGTTAGGGTGCGCCGGGTATGTCGTGATCGGCGATTCGCTGGCCCATCCGATGACGGCGGTAGACCGGCGTGGGCTGATTCCACGGGATGAAGGAAACGTCTGGTATACCCCGATGTACTTCCGGGATGTGTGGCACTGGCGCAGGGTATGGGCGCAGATGGAAATGATGGAGCGGGTATACACAGACAAGGCCAAACGGTGGGCCGAGAGACTGAAAGAAAGGGGAGAAGAATAATGACGGCGGTGGCATTTTTAAAGGAAGGTGAAGAGGATGACGGGAACGATCAGTTTTAAGGGTCGGATGACGGCGAAGGCACTGCTTGAAGTGGTGGCGAAGCTGCCGGAGGCGCAGAAGATGTACATCCTGGGCTATGCCGAGGGGATGGCCGACCAGGCGGAAGCAGAAAGAAAGGAGCGGGAAAAGGATGGAAGAGAGGATTAAAGAAGTGTTCGCGCTGCTGGACACCTACGCCCAGATGGGGCAGAACGTAACGGTGCGGGACGCGGCGGCAATCTGCGGGATATCAGTAGAGGCGATGCGGGCCGGGATTGAGAAAGGGTCGGTGCCCTTCGCGTTTGAATCAAGCCCGAAGGGGGCCAGCCGGGGATACTACGTCATCAGCCCGGTAGCACTCTGGCAGTGGTACTCGGGCGGCATGAAGGGGGCCGGACAAGATGGGCGCTAAGCGGAAATACCGGTATGTCTACGCCCACCTGGTGGCTGAGATGGACAAGTGGGGGATTCTGCCGGAAGATTTGGCGAAGGCCTGCGGCTGCGGAATATCCGTCATTTACGAGAAGCTGATTGGGCGGCAGAATTTCACGCCGAGGCAGCGTCAGGCAATTGGGCGAAAGCTCTTCCCTTATACAAACTCCGGCTGGCTCTTTGAAAAAGACCGGGAGGCGAAAGCATTTAACCAGGAGCTGAAAGAAACAGAAGATGCCCGGAAGGGAATGGAGGAGGAAGAAGAAAAGCAGGAGGCAGCCGAAAGCTTGGAAGCGTTCCTCGAAGGGCTGTCGGCAGTGCCGGGAGAAGTCGGGGAGGAGGCGAGAGAGCGGGCACGGCAGATTGTAGAGGGGCTGCTGCTGGATGCGGACAAATAAAAAGCGGGAAGCGCCGCCCCAAAACGGAGCAGCGCTTCCCACCAAAACAAACCAAAAGAAAGGAGGTAATATGAACAACGTATCCCATGAAACAACCCGTAACTATAGTATATCGACGGGGAGAGCGTTTGTCAAGAAAAGGAGTGTGTGGGAAAAATGCAGGTAATCAAAGGAGAAGAGGCGTTCACAGTCGCCGTCCAGATGCTGGTTAGGCATGAGGTGCCGGAAGGGGCGTATATCCTCGACACGCCGGACATTTATCTGGCGGTATACAACCCGGACGAGAACACCATCAGAGGGAAGATGAGGGCTTTTTACAGCCTCGAAGAGGCGGAAGGCTGGATGGAAGAGCAGGAGGCCGCCTATCAGCGGCAGTACATGGATGATTGGGAGGTATTAAGATGCAGGTATTGATTATCGGCGGGGCGGTGCTGTTTGGATGGGCCGTCCGGCGAAAGGCGGCAGACGTTTTAAAAACGTGGAAGCAGATCCGGCAGGATCAGGCCTGGAAGCGGTATGAGACGATCCACCGGTCGGAGAGCTGGCGGCAGGTTATGGAGGTACACTGAAATGAGAGTTTATCTCAATACGGACGTGATTATCCTGATGATGTACCATAACCGGATCAGCGCCCGCGAAATCGCCCGTCAGGAAGGAATGAACGTTATCCACCTGGGGCGGATTCTGCGGCACGGGATGTGCAACTATAATACAGCGGCTAAGATTGCGAAAGTGCTGGGGCTGCCGGTGGACCAGATCATCCTGCCAATATTGGGCAGGATGGGCGGCTATCAGAAAAACCAGCGGGCCGAGATTGACCCGCTGAAGGTGGTCCAAATTATGGAGAAGAAGAAGATCAGCGCAGACGCGCTGGCTATCCGGTACGGCTGCACCCGGCAGAACATCTGGTATCTGCTGAACCCAAAGCGGGGCCTGGTCAGGCTGAAGTCAGTGGAAACGTTGGCAAGGGCACTGGATGTAAACGTCGAAGAGATTATAAAGGAGGCTGTACAGGATGAATAAAGCGGAGAAGCGGGGGCGGTACGTAAAGCACCCCCTTAGAAAAGTGGGCCGGGAAGAGTGGCTGGAACTGCGGCGGGAAGGGATCGGCGGCAGCGACGCGGCGATCATTGCGGGCCTCAACCGGTTCGGCTCGGAAATGGAGCTGTGGGCCGACAAAAAGGGGATGGCGCCGGAGAAGGAGGCCACCGAGGCGATGAAGATCGGCGTCGAGCTGGAAGACTATGTGGCAAGACGGTGGATGGAGGAGACCGGCAAGAGATGCGTCCGGCGGCAGGCAATATTCGGCAACCGGAATTACCCCTGGGCGCTCGGGAACATCGACCGGGAGGTCGTAAAGGAGAACGCGGGGTTGGAATGCAAGACGACGAACCCGTTTTCTGATTACGACTTCGAGGGCGGGGAGGTGCCGCCCTGGTACTACGCCCAGTGTGTCCACTACATGGCGGTATGCGGGTTTGATAAGATGTATTTGGCTGTACTCGTCCTCGGAAAGGGCTTCTTTCACTACGAGATCAAGCGGGACGAGGAGGAAATCGCCGTCCTGATGGAGGAAGAAAAACGGTGGTGGGAAGCCCACATCGAGGGCGACAAGATGCCGGAACCGGACGGGAGCGACGGGGCCGGGAAGCTCATCGGGAAGATGTACAAAGGGAACGAGGGGACGGAAGTCTTCCTCGCCGGGTGCGACGGGGACTTAAAAGAGTACCAGCGGCTGGGAGAGGAGATCAAGGGCCTCAAGAAGGAGCAGGAGGCCGCGAAACAGCGGGTGCAGCTCCGGATGGGGGACGCGGTGAAGGGGGAATCCCAGAAGTTCCGGGTCAGCTGGGCGGTACAGGAAAGCGCCCGGGTGGACACGAAGAAACTAAAGGAACAGTATCCGACGGTGTTCGCCGACTGCGCAAAGGTGAGCCGGTCGAGGGTGTTCCGGGTAAAAGAACTGGATTAAACAGGAAGGAGTTTTACAGATGGCAAACGAGATTAAGGGCGGGATGATCGCCAAAGCACAGGGGCAGAAGGCGGATAAGAAGGACAAAAGCCCGTCAAACCGGATGCGGCTGACGTTGGAGCTGCCGTCAGTAAAAAAGACACTGGAAGACACGGCGAAGAGCGGGAAGGACGAGCTGGCGCTGGCGATTATTAACCTATACGGCAACCCGGATTCCAGCCTCCAATACTGCGACGCCGGGGAGGTGTTCCGGGAGGCGATGAAGTCGGTCACGGTCAAGCTGCCGCTTGATCCGAACCTGGGGTTCTGCTATGTCGTTCCCAGAAGAAAGGCCGGTGTATGGCACGCCCATTTCCAGATTGGATACAAAGGGTATATCCAGATGGGCATCCGGTCGGGGATGTACAAACACATCAACGTCCGGGAGGTCTACGAGGGGGAGTTCCTGGGGGAGAACAAACTCACGGGAATGGTAGACATCAGCGGGACGCCGACAAGCAAGACGGTCGTCGGGTATCTCTCCTATTTCGATACGGTCACAGGTTACGAAAGCTGCGCCTATTGGACGAAAGAAAAGGTTATGGACTTCGCCAGCCGCAAGTCGGACAGCTATAAAGCCTCATTTTCCCCCTGGAAGACCGACTTCGACAAAATGGCAATGAAGACGGTGCTTAAGAACCATCTCTGCACCTTCGGGCCGCTGTCTATCGAGATGCAGGGAGCCATCCGGCAAGAGGGGACAGACGATCTTATCGAGACCACCGGGCGTGAGGTCGAGGGGGAACCCGACGCAGAGGTCATCCAGGGGGAAGCAGTGGAAGCGCCGGAGGCGGCAGAGACAAGCGAACCGGAAGTCCTCCCGGGGTCTGCACCGACGCTCACTGACAGCGGGGAAAGCCTGCCCTGGGAGCTGACCGGGGAGAACGGGGAAGTGCTCCATGGCTGAGCGGAGAATGTTTGCCAAAACCATCATTGACAGCGACGCCTTCCTCGATATGCCGCTATCGACCCAGTGCCTTTATTTCCACCTCTCGATGCGGGCAGATGATGACGGATTTGTGAACAATCCCCGGAAGATTCAGCGGATGATCGGGGCAAGCCGGGATGATTTGCAGCTGTTGATCGCCAAAAATTTCCTAATCCCGTTCGAATCGGGGGTGGTGGTGATCAAGCACTGGCGGATTCACAATTACATCCGGTCAGACCGGTATAATTCTACCGTCTACGCCGAAGAAAAAGGGGAGTTGAAACTTAAAGATAATGTCTACTACTTAGAAAATCCTACTTAATTTATCTGGTATACCAGATGACTACCACCTGGTAGCCATCTGGTGCACCAAGTGACATACCGGATGGATACCCAGGTTAGGTTAGGTTAGGGTAGAGTTAGGTTAGAGTTAGGTAAAACAAATATTATAACTCTTCTCTCTAATATAAAAAAAGATAAAAATAGAGATTATAATAAT
>ERZ1090869.241-NODE-241-length-30257-cov-15.301503_pt1 | contig 30257 bp, 43 predicted proteins | sample MGYA00478474_ERZ1090869 | MGnify/ENA primary metagenome ERZ1090869 (study PRJEB33644, sample SAMEA5815748) | chicken gut metagenome | biome: Chicken; feature: Gastrointestinal Tract; material: Caecum | place: Ireland | collected 2019-01-01 | study: A study of the... | reverse complement strand
TGAGGGGGGGGCGGGGGGCGGGCGCCTCTTTGGGGGCGGGGCACGGGGGGGGGCGGGGGGGGGGCGGGGGGGTGACAGTGGGGGCAGTAGTAGACCCGCCGTCCTGGGTGGTGATCTGGACCGTCTGGGTCTCCTGAATCCACTGTACATCCGCCTGGAGGGACTCCGAGACAAAACGGACAGGGACCAGGGTCCGCCCGTCTATGGCCATGGCGGGCACATCGAGGGCCTGGGCTTGGCCGTTGACATAGGCCGTGGTGCTGTCAATGGTGATCTGGACCACGTCGGTCCCCTTGGTGGCGGTGGCTGTCTGGGTGGCCTGGTCCCACTCCACGGTGGCCCCCAGCTTCTCGAAGATGGCCCGCAGAGGGACCAGAGTGCGCTGCTCCACCAACTGGGGAGGGACATCCAGCTCCAGCTTTTCCCCGTCGATGACCAGGTCGATGGCCAGGCAGTTGCCCGCCAGCACCAGCAGGCAGGCGAGACTCGCGATGATCCGGCGCAATTTCATGACTGTTCACTCCTCCTCAAATGGGTGTACAAGATGGACACAGTTCCACTCTACTCTAAGCCAAACTGAGATTTACTTGTCACAACACCGCCCTGGAAGGTCACATTGGCGTTAGCACCAATGCTTCCTTCTCCTTCCCACATAAACATGACGGTATAGTATTCGTCCCCGAGACCAAGGTCTACCTCAGATAGGATTTCTCCCCTTGAACCCACGATGTCGAACACTTCCTGATAGGTCATGCCGGTTTGAATGGCATTGAATTCATCGAGACTGATGGTGGGGGGATTATCCGAATATGCCTCGTCAGTACTGAAAAGGTTATATGTCTGTTTTCCATTGATAAATGTAGCGAAAATCGTTGTCCCATCTTCGTCTGATACTATGGAAAACACAGTATTTTTATTAGGTGCATACTCACTGATGCTAATGGCATCTGCTTCCCATTCAGAAAATTTTTCTGCCCAATTTTCAGGCGTAGTTTGGGTTGAAAGTGCGGAAAGCACATCGGCACTCAGTATTTCATCATAAGCAGATACAGTTATTTTGGTATCAGTTTCAGAAATACGGATATTTGCAACTGGAAAAGAGGTAATGAGGGCCTTTAATTCTGATGAAGCGGTTGGGGCTGAAGTATCTGCGATGGATTCCGATACAATAGGAGTGGGCGACTGGGTATCCACAAAACTGGACTCGGATGCTTGTGGAGTCTGTGATGAACAAGAAGCAAAGAAAACCAAAGTAAAAATCAGCGAGGAGATCCCAAAGAGCTTACTTTTCATTCCAATCACTCCTATTGTGCTGCAAATCGGGCACTGTTTTTGGGTACGCCTATTCTTCCAAAAAACGACGGTATAGAACAACACCGACAAATACAGCAATAACGACACAGAATCCGGCGAACAGGAACCATTCCATGATAATCATTAGGATTGCGAGTGCTATGTATGCGATGAAGCCAATCGCAAGAAATACGTTCCCTGCCACCGTACGCATCCTCTCTCTACTCTTTTGGTTTTTCTGAGCAGGTTCGGCCTCATTACCATTCTGACTCTTTTGGTGAGATGACGGTTTGGATGTATACGACAGCCCGGTCCCGGGAACGGAGACGTGGCTCGTGACACCTGATTTTGAATTGATGGACACTCCGGCACCCTTGCAGCCAAAGCTGATCCCTGTGCTTTTCTTGCCGAAATTGAGCCGGACGCCTGGGGCGACTTTCACACTTTTCCGAAAGCGGAATCCCATATTTTAATATCCTCCATCAGCCATCTTGTAGTATTCCAAAGCGCCCCGCAAAAAGGGCTCGGTCACATCAAAATACTCGGCCAGCTCCCAGGGCTCGCGGTAGCCCTGGCGCAAGGCGTACAAAAGCTCGTCCTTCGGGATGAGCTTTTTGTATGCCCAGCGGTTGGCACGCAGCTCATACTTTTGTCGGAGATCGTGCGTAGCATAGCGATTGTAAAAGGCTCCGGTCTCACAGTGGCCTAGCTCATGACCCAACTTGCACTTTTCGTCGGCCAGAGTGGGCATTCGCCAGGGGTCCATGGCGATGGCGCAGCTCCCGTCATCCATAGACAGGGAAAGGGACTCGGCGGCCCCCAGATCAAACCAGTAGACGTCAATGCCGTGGTCCTCGGCCAGATCATAGAGCGCCAGCAGGTCAGTCATGGCCCTTTTCCTGCCTTTTCTTTTCGGCCAGGAAAGCCGCGAACCGCTCGACATCGTTCCACATGTCCTCCAGGTCCTCCTGGCTTAGATCTTTCTCACCGCCCCAGAAGGCGGCCATAAGGTGGCTTCGCACAGGATCACTTACATTTAAAGGAACAGGGTCGGACTCCTTTTCATCACGACCCAAAATATAGTCAATAGAAACATTGAAAGCTGAAGACATTCTTTCCAATGCATCCAAGGGAGGGTCACTACGTCCAGTCTCCCAATTTGAAACAGTATTTTGCCGGTATTTTACAATAGAGGCAAGTTCAGATTGCTTCATCCCAATGGCATTTCTAAGACGTTTAATTCGGTTCAATATCATCACCGCCGATATTATACTAATCGATATAGGCGATATTGTAAATAAAATATCGCATAATGCGAAAATATAACTTGACATATCGCCATTAGCGATATAATATAATATCGCGCACAGCGATATAAGGGGGCGTGACAATGAAAGGCCTTAAACCAATCAGAATGGCTCGTGGGTATACACAAGTAGTCTTGGCGACAAAGCTCAATGTCAGTCAATCTACGGTTGCGGAATGGGAGTCTGGGGCAATCTTCCCGTCCGGCAGCAAAGTGCCGGAAATTGCAGATGCGTTGGAATGCTCCATTGATGCCCTCTATGGCCGAGAAGCCGTCCGGAGTGGAGGAGAAGAGCGCCAGCTGAGGGGGGAGTGAAAGCATGGACATCCAAAGCGCCGTTTTTGCCGCAATCACACACGGCAAGTGGATCACCCGGAAATGCAACAATCTGCTTTGGGCCCATACAAAGTTGGAACCTACCAATGACTCAGAGGGGTTCGTTGTCCACACCCGGTATCCGGAGTGTGTCGGAGAGCGAAGCCAGCGCAGAGTTCCGCGCTGGCAGCCGCAGGCCAATGACCTTTTGGCCAATGACTGGATCTTAGTTCCCAAGGATTGAAGTTTTTGCGTATTCGCTCAGTACGTTCTCTGCAATCGTGGCCAAAAAGCGGAGGCTGAAGCACCCGACTTTTGCGGCGAGCTTGGAGGTCGTTTTCCATACACTGTCCGAGCGAAATTTTTCAATCAGCTCGTGTCCAGAATAGGTAATGTAATTGACACAGCACATATTCAGGCAATCGCCAGCCCAAGCCTCCGAAAGGCTGATGTATCCGCCGTCATCCAGTCGTGCCAGTGTATAGTACACATCTTCTTGGCGGTATTGGGGCAGCGCTGCACAGATGTTGGAGATCCAAACGCCGTTGTTCTCAATCTCTCCGTCTTGGTTTGTAACAATATGGCTTTGGGACTCCAGGAAGAGAAGGATGTTTCGGACACAGTCGGCATCTAGTCTCATGGTGAACCACCTCCTCTTTTATACAAAAATCAAAAGCCGAATCAACTGCCTTTTCAATCAATGCACTATCCAATTATTTCACCTCCCTTCCGCCACCCACATTTTACCACAGGCCGCAGGAGGGAACAAGGAAGGCCACTGGAAAGGAGATCTGCTATGTTCATTGCACAGACAGCGGAGCAAGCCAAGATCCGTGCTTGGCTGGAGGAGCAGTTCCAGCCGGACGAGCTGCGGGCTGTAGAGATCGTCACACGGAATGCGGTGCGGATCGTGGACCGGAACTATGAAAGCTCCATGGTGGTGTATCAGCAGGATGGGACCATCCGACTTGTCTGCCCGGATGCCGAGGCCTGCTGACCTCTACACCATCATCATACCCCAATGAGGAGGGAAACACCATGCCGCAGGACAAGCGGAATATTTACAAAATCGCCCGGGAGGCGAGAGGTCTGACCCAGGAGGCCGCCGCCGAAAAGCTGGGGATCTCGGACAGCTCCATCCGGGCCTACGAAACCGGCCAGCGGGTGCCGCCCAACGAGGTGGTGGAGCTCATGGTCATCTGCTACGACGCCCAGCATCTGGCCTACCAGCATCTGCGGGAGACCAACGCCATGTATGGAAGGATTGTCCCGGCGGTGCCGGAGTGCTCTGTGCTGGAGGCCTCGGCCAAGCTCATCAACCGTATTTATGACTTCGCCGACAGCCACAGTGACCGGCGGCTCATGCGGATTGCCGAGGACAACGTCATTGACGAGGCCGAGCGGCCGGAGTTCGACGCCATCCTAGCGGACATCCAGGAGATCGTGGAGGCCGCCCTGGCGGTGCGGTACGCCCGGGGTGGCGGAGAATAGGACGAGCCAGACCCGTAATAGCTTGAAGGGAGGTGATGTGCAATGGCGGCCATCGAGACGGTGGAGCGCGAGACCCGGACCATCTGCGGAAAGACCTATGACGTGACGATCACCCGGCGGGAGGGGCTGGACTCCTACATAGATCTGACCATCGACCCCAGCGGGACCCCCTTCCTGGCCGACGCGGCCACTTTCATCGACTATGGTCCCAAGATGGGGGTCACAAAATGCTATACCATGCACAAGGAGGTGCAGCCCACCGAGGAGGAGCGGGCCGCCGGCCGCCGCCGCATCCAAGAAACAGCCGTCAAGTGTCTCATCGACCAGGGAATCTGGTAGGAGCAGGACCACGCCGCCGGGAGGCGGCGTGGAGAGAGGACAAGCACTACAAAGGAAAAGACCGTGCCGCTGCTGGGGCGGCGGGGACTAGGCGGAGCCCGACGTTCCCACGGGCAGGGCGCCTCACCTCTGGGCGTCACCGCGACCCGCCGCGCCAGGAGCGGCACGGACATCATCAGGAGGAGGATCAGTATGGATTACATGGACGCTGACTGGCGGCCCGCAGGGCCAGGTTGGGGTACAAAGAAGCAACGCAAGCCCCTCTTTGCCGCCCAGCGCCGGGCATGGCGGAAGATGACCCGGGCGGAGCGCCGCCGGACGCTGCGCACCCTGCGGGACTGCGCTGTGACCCTGAGCTGCGTCATCGTGGCCATCGGCCTGCCCGGATGGGTGGAATACATGTTGTGAGGAGTGTGACGTATGGGCACAGAGCGGCCGGCCTATTGGGCCGTGATCCCCGCCTCCGTCCGCTATGACCGGGACCTGCCCCCCAACGCCAAGCTGCTCTATGGTGAGGTGACCGCCCTCTCGGACAAGCTGGGGTACTGCTATGCCAAAAACAGCTACTTTTCGGAGCTGTTCAGCCTGTCCGAGCGGAGCGTCACCCGGCTTTTCGCGGTGCTGGTGGAGCGGGGCTATCTGCGGGTGGACGTGATACGGGACGAGAGTACCCAGGAGGTGCTGGAGCGGCGGATCTACGCCGTCTATGACCGGGAAATACCACAACCCCCTCCCGACAAAATTGTCGGGACCCCTCCTGACAATTTTGACAGGACCCCTCCCGACAAAAATGTCGGGGAGAATCATACAAGTATAGAATATATACCCCCTATAGTCCCCCAAGGGGGACAGCCCGAAAAACCGAAAGAGCCAAAGCGGAAGCGGGCGCCCAGGAGCGTGCCCACCTGGAAGCCGGAGCGGTTCGAGGCCTTTTGGAAGTTCTACCCCCGCCACGAGGACCGGGTGTCCGCTGTCCGGGAGTGGGACAGGCTCAAGCCGGAGGACGACCTCATCGACACCATCGCCCGGGCCCTCAAGCGGCAGGTGGGGGACAGGGACTGGGCGGTACCCTACGCCTGCCGGTACCTCCGCAACCAGCGGTGGCTGGACGAGCTTCCCCCCAAGGACAGCCCGCCCGTTGCTGCCAGGCCCCAGGCCAGGCAGCTCACCAGCTGGCACACCGAGGTCATCGACGGGGAGGAGGTGATGGTCCCGGATGAAGGATGAACGCACTTGCGAGGCCATGGGTGAGCAGAGCGTCATCGGCTCCATTCTGGTGGACCCACGTTGCCTCCCAGAGGTAGAGCGGTCCCTCCGGCCGGAGGATTTCCGGCTGGAGGCCGACCGGGCTCTCTATGAGGCGGCTCTGGATTTGGAGCGGGCGGGACAGCGGATTGACCCGGTGACCATTCTGGACCAGGCCCGGAAGATGGGGGCGCAGGTGTCCAGGCAGTACGTCCTGGAGCTCATGGAGATCACTCCCACCGCCGCCAACGTGGGGGAGTACATCAAGATGACCAAGGAGGACCGGCTTCGGGAGGCCCTGCGGGAGACGGCGGGGCGCATCCTGGAGGGGGTGGATAGCCGGGAAGCCCCCGCCGCCGTCCTGGCCGCCGCCGGCCGGAGCTTGGATGACCTGACCGCTCAGGGCAGCGTCGGGAAGCTGGTCTCCCCCATGGAGGGCGTCCTGGCCTTCCTCGACCAGCGGGATGCCGTGGAGAAGGGGGACGCCAAGGGCTACGTCTGCACGGGCTACATGGCCCTGGACGAGCTGCTGGGGGGCGGGATGCTCAACTCGGGGCTCTACCTCCTGGCCGCCCGGCCCGGCATGGGAAAGTCCACCCTGGCCCTCAACATCGCCGACCGGGTGGCCCAGGTGGATCCGGTGCTCTATGTGTCGCTGGAGATGGACAACGAGCAGCTCTCCGCCAAGCGGATCTCCCGGGAGACCGGCATCCCCACCGAAAAGCTCCTCATGCAGCCCCTCACCGAGCACGAGGAGACCAAAATGGCCCAGGCCGCCCAGAAGCTGGCCAAGCTGTCCCTCTGGTACAACGCCGCCTCCACGGTGACGGTGGACGACATCGGCGCCCTGGCCCGGAGCATCGGCGGGCTGCGGCTCATCGTGGTGGACTACTTCGGCAAGATTCTGCCGCCGGCGGCGGCCCGGCGGTATGGGCGGTATGAGTACACCACAGAGATCTCCGGGGCGCTCAAAAATCTGGCCAGGACCCTGCGCATCCCCATCCTGGCCCTGTGTCAGCTCAACCGGGAGGTGGAGGCTCGGCAGGACAAGCGGCCTCAGCTCTCCGACCTGCGGGACACCGGGGCGCTGGAGCAGGACGCCGACGGCGTGATCTTCCTCTACCGGGAGGACTACTACGCCGACCGCAGCACGGTAGACCCCAAGGTCCCCTCGGTGCTGGAGGTGGACCTGGCAAAAAACCGCCACGGGGATGTGGGCAGATGCAGTCTGGCCTTCACCCGGGCCAGCAGCAAGATCACCGGCATGTCCTACCGGCGGAGAGTGGAGGAGGAGGTGCCGGAGCAGTTCCGGATCGGAGGGAGGTGAGCGCTATGAATGTACCCTATACCTGTGAGATCTGCGGCGTAGAGTGTGTGGGACACCCACGATCCAAGTACTGTCCCACCTGCCGGGATGAGGTGATTCGATGGACCCAGCGGGAGTGGCAGGTAAAGAACCGGGCCAAGCAGCGGGCAGAAGCCAGAAAAACCGACGGACGCCTCACCTTGGGTCAGATCGCCGCCAGGGCCCGAGCCTTACATATGAGCTATGGCGAGTTTGTGGCCAAGTACGGAATTTGAGCAAGGAGGCGCATGACCATGGGAAAGAAAAATGACCGCTGTCCCCTCCAGGCTGAGTGTGAGAAGCAATGCGGCTTCTTTGGCCAGGAGCTGGACTGCCCCTATTACAACGCCAACGCCCGGGAGGGCTACGAGATCGACGACCAGGAGGAGCGCCGCCGGGCTCAGTGGCGGGAGGCGGAGGAGGCGGAGTTCGCGGCCAGAATGGGCCAACTGACCCACCCGGCCCAGCGGACCATTGAGACGATCACAGAGGATATTCTGGACGCCCAGCGCCGGGGCGGGGAGGCCATCCTCACCATTGGCCGGTGCCTCATTGAGGCAAAGGAGATGCTCTCCCATGGGGAGTGGCTGCCCTGGCTGAACGAAAAAGTGTCCTACTCGGACCGGACGGCCAGACGGTTCATGCAGATGTACCGGCAGCTTTCAAATCGGCCAGCGCTGGCCAATTTGGGCGCCTCCAAAGCATTGGCACTCCTGGCTTTGCCGGAAAAAGACAGGGATGAGTTTTTGGAGGAAAACAATGTGGTGGACATGACCACCCGACAGCTGGAGCAGGCCATCAAAGATCGGGATGAGGCCCGGAAGGCCGCCGAGACTGCCAAAGTCGACGCCAAAGCGGCGGAGCAGGCCCGGGCAAAGATGGAGGCCGACATGAAGGTGGTCAACGCCACGTTGGAGGCAGCCAAAGCGGAGAAGGAGCAGGCCGACCGAGAGGCCGCCCGTCTGGAGCAGGAGCTGGCCGAGCTGAAAAAGCGACCCGTGGACGTGGCGGTGGAAGCCGTGGTGGACCAGGAGGCCATCGAGCGGGCCAGGGAGGAGGCCGTGGCCGAGATGCAGGCCAAGTTGGACAAGGCCAGGGAGGCCAAGAAAAAGGCGGACGAAAAGCGCAGGGAGGCCGAGTCCGCCCTGGAGCTGGCCCAGGCGCAGCTCAAAGATGCCGAGCGGGACCGGAAAAACGCCGTGCTCACCTCAGATGAGGATATGGCCATGTTCAAGGCCTTCTTCCAGCAGGCCCAGGCCACCGCCAACCAGATGCGGGGTCTCCTGCTCAAGCTGCGCGGCAGGCCGGACCAGGCAGCCGCCCAGGGGGCGGAAAAGGCATTGAAGGCCTTGGCTGAGGCCATTGGGAGGTACGCGGATTGAGCAGTTGGTATGAGCAGGCGGAGAAACGCCTGAAGGATGAGTATGACAAGGTCAAGGGCCAAAAGGAATCCGCTATGAAGTCCGCCGTCCGGGACGCCCTTCTGGAGTTCTGCCGGCAGAATGAGGAGTTTGCCCAGGCGGTGGCCCAGGGCGGCTCCTTCCCGGACTGCATGGCCGCCGTGGCCAAGGGAGTGGGCAGCTCCCTCTCTGATCTGGAGGCCTACCGCCGGGCGGCATCCTTCTATTTTGATGGGGCCAAGATCAATTTCACCATGAGCATCCAACTGGAGCCGGTGTCGGTGGAGCCGCAGCAGACGGGCATCCTGCTGGACCTCTCCGACTTCTTTTGAGGGGGCGGGAAAGATGCAATCAGACGTACAACGAGCTGTTTGGCTGGCAAAGCATGCGCCGAGACTGAGGGCCGAAGATCTGAAACGGATCAACGACATCTATCCGGCCTATCTGTTCCGCCGGCGGAGAACCGGGGAGGTCTGGACCACCTGCTGCGGGCGCCATGTCCATGCCAATGAGACAAAGGGAGAGGCATGGAGGCCCGTGATGGAGTCGCCCCACCACCGGGAGCCGGACCCCTGGGATGGGTATACCTGCCACATAGGCGCCATGAGTGCGCCGCCCACCAAGAAGCCCGAGCTGGTGGCCTGTCCGATCTGCGGAAAGCTGGCCAAGGTCAAGGAACTGGGGCGGACCGGGAAGCGGGACAACCTCTGTGCTTGGTATCGGGTGGTGGTCCTGCGGATGTGGAAGGACGCTCTGTGGGCCCTGGCATTCGAGTCCAAAAAATCTTATAGAGATGAGGACAGGCTGACCGACCGCCCCCAGGTGAGCCTTTTGAGGGTCTACCGCTTTATTCCCGGTCTGGCTGAAAAATCCTCTCGCCTTTTTGACGGATACCCATGGACAGGCTATGTGTCCATGGACACCCCGCCTACAAAGCTGCCGCTGCCGGTGGCGGAGCCCTTTGGATGGTGCTCCGCCGAGGGCATGGGCTATACGGTCATCAATCTGGACGAGCTGAGGCACAGTCCTTTCCGATACTGCCAGGCGGAAACCTATTTTGACGGCGGTACAAAGCCGCCGCACACCACGGAGCTGCTCCGCTATCTGGCCCTCTGCACCCAGTGGCCCAGGCAGACGGAGATGCTGGTGAAGCTGGGTCTTCAGAAGGCGGTCCACGACCTGATTGCCAAAAAGAAGTGGAACCGGGATGCTTTCCGCTGGGCGGAGACCGACCCGCAGAAAGCCTTTGGACTGAGCCGGGCGGAGCTGCGGGACTACCTGGCGCTGAAAACCTACTCCGATGTCAAGCTTGACATGGCGGCATGGTACAAAAGACTGCGCCGGGCAGGGATGGCTGTTACCTTTACAGATCTGGAAGAGCTGCGCAGTGAGGCGCCGCTTACCGTGGGGCGGCTGGTTGGGAAAATGGCCCGGTACCAGGTGACGCCCGCCCGTCTGCTCTCCTATACCCGGAAGGAAAAGACAAGGAAGGGCCAGAAGCGCATGACCATCAACACCCTGCTCACCGAGTGGGTGGACTACCTGGAGGATGCCGCACTGCTCGGCTATGATCTGACGAACCCCATCTGGCTCATGCCCAAGGACCTCCACGCCAAGCATATGAGCACCATGGAGCCGGCAGCCGCGATTCGGGAGAAAAAGACCTCGGAGCGATACCAAAAACGCTTGAAGAAGCTGGTCAGCCGGTACACCTTCAGCACCAAGCGGTGGCTGATTCGTCCTCCCGTTTCCACCGCCGAGATCGCGGCGGAGGGGAAAGTTCTGCACCACTGTGTAGGCGGCTATGCCGAGCGCCATATAAAAGGCGCTACCACCATTCTGTTCCTGCGGGACCGGGAGCGGCCCGGCAAGCCACTGGTGACCATTGAAATGAACGGGAATCAGATCGTGCAGATCCACGGTTATCAAAACGACGCCGGCCAGGCCGTCAAGCCGATGGTCAGATATGCCGACATCCTGGACCCGTGGCTGGCCTGGCTGGCCGCCGGCAGCAAACGGAATAAGGACGGCACTCCCAGGGTACCCCGACAGAAAGCGGCGGATGGCAAGATCCAGGCCAGGACGGCATGAGAGGAGGGGTGTTTCCAGTGGAGAGGGAAGTGATACGGGATCGCTTTTTCTGCCGCAGGAACCGGGTCTGTTTTGATGCTTGCTCCACCTGTGAGGTGTATGGCTGCTGTGATATGTGCGTGTCCTTTGGTCAGCCGGACCATTGCCAGACGTGTGTGCGCTCAGTTCCCGGTCTTAAACCCCAGATTGAGACGACCGCAGAGGTAAGCGCCGCCCATGGTGGGACGGCGCCTCCTCCTGCGGAACCTTAAAACAGCCGCTTGACCTCCTCGGCCATGCGCTGAAGCTCCTCCAGCGTGGCCGGCTGGGGCTTGCGGGCACGGATCTGCTCCCGGATGGCTGTGGGGAGCTGGGAGAAATAGGCCTGCATGACCGGGTCCTCTGCAAAGTTGGCATACCGATCGTCCATAGGATCACCTCCGACGGTAGCTTGCCCGCAGACAGCAGAGTTATCAGCAACGAAAAATGAGGCCGCCCCAGATAGGGCGGCCTGAACCTAAACATTTTCTTACTGTACACCGAGACGCTGCTTCAGACCGTCCTGAAGGACTTGGGAGAAATTGACGCCGGCCCGTTCAGCTAGATCATTGAGGTAGCTGGGAATGGTCACGTTCTTCCGAATCGTACGCATATCATGAGCCCGGCGATAGGCGTCAAAGTCGATGTCTACCAGGGTGACAAGTTCCCCCTCTTCATGCTCTGGCGTCAGGCCGGAAGGCTCCGGGATCACACGTCCCTCGTCCTGTTCACAGATGCCCCACAGCCCAATGGCATCCCGGGCCATGTCGATGGACTCCGCGATTGTCTCCCCTTGAGTGCCGATGTTCAGGTCCGGTATGGATACTGAGAAGCCGCCCTCCACCTCCGGATGGAGTATCACGGGATAGACCTGTTTCATATAGAAAAGCCTCCTTTTTAGTGGCGGCAGAGGGCTTACTTCAGCCCCTGCCGCCGGATGATGGCGATTGCTAACTGTTCTTTAATTTCTGAATGTCTAGGGATTGTCTCAGATACTTTGCCGTTGGTGTAAATATCGTGGTTGGTGCCATTTCGGAGGAGCCACCATCCATTTGATTTTAGCAGTTTTATTAAGTCCCTGCGCTTCATTGCCTCTCCTCCTTACAAGTATATTATACGCATTTAATGCGCATATGTCAAGAGGAAAGAAAAAATAATCAAGAAATGGAGGACAAAATGGCCAAGTGTATCAAATCCATCACGGCGGGCCTGCTGCACCTGGAGGTGCTGGGCAAGATCCCGGACACCGGCGGCAAGCGGCCACGGGCCAGGCGGCAGGGACCCACCTCGCCGGGTCAGATGTTTTACAACCTCAAATGCTCCTGGAGAGAGCTGGAGCTGACCCTGGCGGCCAACTTTGGGGCACGGGACTGGGTGCTGGTATTCACCTACGATGACGCCCATCTTCCAAAAGACAAGCACGGCGCGGACCGCGTCTTCCAGAAGTTTGTCCGCCGCTACCGGGCGGTACGGCGAAGACGGGGAGAGGAGCTGCGTTACCTCTACAACACCGAGGGCTTCCACGAGCTGCGGACCTATGACTGGATGGACGCCGACGGGGAGCTGGAGGACAGGCGGCTCCACCACCATGTGGTGCTCAACTTCACCTCGCCCGAGGACCTGGAGGAGATCCGCAGCCTCTGGCAGGGGGGAGGCTATGTCCGGGCCGAGCCCCTGGACGTCCACTACTACCGGGAGCTGGCCAAGTACCTCACCAAGGAGGCCCGTGAGTTCGGCAAGCCCAAGCCGGGAGAGCGGACCTGGCGGGGGTCCCGCAGCCTCAGGAAGTACCAAGTGGAATATATTGACATTCCAAGCGACAGCGTCACCCTGGCGCCGCCGGCGGGGGCGGTGGATTACGAGACCTTCAGCGAGCGTAACCCCTATGGCTTTGCCGACTGTATCGGCGCCCGGTACCTCCTTTTCCCGGAGCGGGAGCCGGGACAGTATACATATAATAGAGGCCGACGGCGGCCGGCTTAATCATTTTCCGGCTTGAAACCAGTCTTAATAATTCGTCACCCTATGTAGAAAGTGAGGGGGAGGCATTGCAAACGAAAAGAAAAGCTGATACACTGGTCATCAAGGACGGATGGGTCATCTGCCCGGTGTGCGGAAAGGGAAAGCTGTTGCTGACCCGACCGGACACAGCCGTCCGAAACCTGCCCCGCAAATGCAAACGCTGCGGGCAAGAGACAATCGTGAATATCGAAGCGCCTGAGCCCGCGTCCAAAGAGACCAGCGCCTGAGCCGAACAGAACCCATGTTGGGGATCGTGTCGGTTCAGGTGTTTTTGTTTCTCCGGAGGCGATAGCCCGGAGCGAAAGCCAGAGCCCGACAAGATCCCCAGCGTGGGACCAGGTCGGGCTCTGGCTTTTTGTTTGCCCTGAGGTGATAGCCGGGAGCTGGAAAGCCAAAGGCCCGGCCCATGGAGGAAACGGCATGAAGCCTTTTGCCAAAGCGTTTTACAACTCGTCAGCCTGGCAGTCCTGCCGGGCGGCTTATATCTCCCAGCGCCGGCAGATCGACGGCGGTATGTGCGAATGCTGCGGGGAGGCTCCGGGGGAGGAGCTCCACCACACCACCTTCTTGACGCCCCAGAACATCGGCGACGCCGAGGTAGCCCTCAATCCGGAGAAGCTCCAGTGGCTATGCAAGGACTGCCACTTCAAGGCCCACCGGGAGGCTATCGTCCGGGGCTTCGAGAAGCGGAAGAACCGGAAGATCCTCACCCACGGCGTGTGGTTCGACGAAAACGGGAAGCTGGTCCCGCAGCGAGTGGCCATCGTCTGGGGGCCGCCGGGCTGCGGCAAGAGCAGCTACATCCGGCAGCACATGGACCCAACCGACCTGGTGGTGGACCTGGACCTCATTCGGCAGGCCCTCACCATGGGCGCACGGGAGAGCGCGGCCAACAACCTGGTAAGCCTGACCATCGCAGTGCGGGAGGGGCTCTACAAGCTCATCGAGGACAGGGATGAGCGGGTGGACTGCAAGACCGTGTGGATCGCCGCCACGCTGCCCAGACGGGGAGAGCGAGAGGAGCTGGCCCGGAGGCTGAAGGCTGAGCTGATGTTCGTGGGCCAGCCCTTCAAGGTCTGCCTTGAGCAGGTCATGGCCGACCCGGAGCGGAACGACAAGCTTCTCCAGCGGGAGATCATCGAGCGCTGGTTCGAGCAGTACGAGCCCTGACGCGGGGACCACTCCCCCCCGGTCGGCGGGGGGCCGCAGCCCCCAGGAGACCGATGGAGTGGCCAGGTAAATTACAGTGGGGGTGTGTACGGAAGGGGGTGTGGTAATGGCAAAAGCAGTGAGAAAAAAGGACCTGGGACGGTTTGCGGCTACCTTTAACGCGGCGCCCACGGAGCGGCGGGATCTCTGCCTCCAGCTGATCCTCAACGCCGTGTTCATGGAGGAGCAGCTGACCAAGTTGCAGGTAGAGATCCGAGCAAACGGCGTGGTCTCTGAGTACAAAAACGGCGAGAATCAGTACGGCATTCGGAAGAGCCCGGAGGTGGATGTGTACAACGCGATGATCAAGAATTACACCTCGGTCATCAAGCAGCTGGGGGACCTGCTGCCTGAGGCGCCACCGCCGGCCGATGAGCTGACCCAGTTCCTCAAGACCAGGGGTGGAGCCAAGTGACCGATTTGGAACTCTACTTCACCGCCATACTGGACGGGAAGATTCCCGCCTGCCGGCGGATGAAGCAGGTGGCCGAACTGCTGTTGGAGAACCTGGCCTGTCCCGGCGAGTTCCACTTCGACGAGGACATCGCCGCCCGACACATCGACTTCATCGAGCTCTTCTGTAAGACCCCCACCGGCAAACTGGGCACACCCCTGCGCCTCCAGCTCTTCCAGCGGGCACGGCTCCAGGCCGTCTTCGGCTTCGTGGACGACAACGATCTACGGCAGTATCAGGAGGTCCTCATCGTGGAGGGCCGGAAAAACGGCAAGACCACCGAGACCGCCAGCATCGAGATCGACCTGTTGGTCAACGACGGGGAGGGCGCGCCCCAGATCTACAACCTGGCCACCAAGCGGGAGCAGGCCGCCCTGGGCTACGATGCCGTGGTCAAGATGGTCCGGCAGTCGCCCCATCTGTCTCGGTACCTGCGCAAGAGGGTGGCCGACATCTACTGCCCGGCCAACCTGGGTTTCATCAAGCCACTGGCCTCCAATACCTCCAGTTTGGACGGCCTGGACGTCCACGCCGCCACCATTGACGAGCTCTCAGCCATCAAGAACCGGGACCTATACGACCTGGTGAAGCAGGGCATGGGCGCCCGGTCCCAGCCCCTTCTGTTCTGCATCTCCACCAACGGCTTCATCCGGAACGGCGTCTTTGACGCCCAGTTCCAGTACGCCTGTGACGTGCTGGATGGCAAGGCCACCAACCGGCGGTTCCTGCCCTTCTTGTACACTCTGGATTCCCCGGAGGAGTGGGACGACCCCAGATGCTGGGAGAAGGCAAACCCGGGCCTGGGCACCATCAAGAGCCGGGACTATCTGGAACAGATGGTCCAGAAGGCCAAGGACGACCCGGCCTTCAAGCCCACCGTCATGGTGAAGGACTTCAACATGCCACAGACCAGCGAGAGCGCCTGGCTCCGGTGGGAGGAGCTGGATCACGATGGACGCTGGGTGGGTCTCATCAAGTTTGGTTACTGCATCGGAGGCTTCGATGCCGCCGACACCACAGATCTCAACGCTGCCAAGGCCATCTGCATGCGACCGGACGACCCCAACATCTACGTCCGGTCCATGTACTGGCTGCCCCAGGCAGTGCTGGACAGGCAGGCTGAGGAGGGCAGCCGCCGGGAGCGGGACAACGCACCCTACTCCCTCTGGGTGGACCAGGGTCTCATGCGGACCTGTCCCGGCAACAAGTGCGACAAGCGGATCTTCCTGGATTGGTTTAAGGAGCTGCGGGATCAGGAGGATCTCTATGTCCAGTTTATCGGCTACGATCCCTGGCACATCGACGACACCCTTCTGCGGGAGTTCAAGGCTGAGTTCGGTCCCAACTCCATGGTCCCAGTACGGCAGGGTCCCCTCACCCTGTCCCAGCCCATGAAGGACCTGCGGGCCGACTTCCAGGGGCACCGGATTATCTACGACGACAACCCCATCGACAAGTGGTGCCTGGCCAACACCCAGATCAAGACCGACGTCAACGGCAACATCCAGCCCGTCAAGGCCCTGGACAGCCGGAACCGCATTGACGGCACCGTGGCCCTCCTGTGCGCCTACACGGTGCTTCAGGACAAGAAGGACCTGTATATCAATTTGAACTGAGGTGAAACCGTGGGCCTGTTGGAAAAGATCTTCCCCCAAAAGACCGCCGAGGCACAGGTCTATTCCTGGTTCCAGACCCTGGGGGGCTACACTCCAATCTACACCAGCTTCGAGGGCGGCGTCTACGAGATGGCCCTCACCCGGGCCTGTATCCACACCTTCGCTACCCACGTCTCCAAGCTGCGGCCGGTGGTGCGGGGCCCGGGCGCCTCCCGGTTGGACCGGGTGCTCTCCTACCGACCCAACCCCTGGATGGACACCAAAAAGTACCTTTACCGTCTGGCCACCATCTACATGACGGAGAACACTGCCTTCATCGCCCCGGTATACGACGACGACCTCATGCTGCGCATCAACGGCTTCTATCCCATCCTGCCCAGCCAGGCCGAGGTGGTGGAGCGGGGCGGCGTGGCCTATCTGCGCTACCACTTCCCGGTAGGCACCGCCGTGGTGGAACTGGACCGCTCCGGCATTATGACCCAGATGCAGTATCGGGACGATTTCTTCGGCGAGAACAACCGGGCGCTGCGCCCCACCATGGAACTCATCCACACCCAAAATCAGAGCATCATCAACGGGGTGAAGGCCTCCGGCTCGGTGCGCTTCCTGGCCAAGCTGGCCCAGACCCTGAAGCCGACGGACATGAATGCCGAGCGGGACCGGTTGGTCCGGGACAACCTGGGCGACAACAACGGCGGCGTCATGATCTTCGACGCCAAGTACACCGACGTCAAGCCCATCGAGAGCAAGCCCTACGTGGTGGATGACAAGCAGGCCGCCTCTATCCGGGAGAGCGTCTTTGACTACTTTGGCATGTCTGCCGGCATCCTCCACAATCAGTACACCAGCGACGAGTGGTCGGCCTACTACGAGGGCAAGATCGAGCCCTTTGCCATCGAGGCCAGCCTCGTCCACACCAACATGACCTTTTCCCAGGAAGAGATCGCCCGGGGGAAGGAGATCCTCTTTACGGTCAACCGGCTCCAGCACATGACCATGGCCGACAAGCTGAGCACCGTGACCCAGCTCTTTGACCGGGGCATGATGAACATGGACGATGGTCGGGAGGTGTTCCAGCTTCCTGCCTTGGACACCGAAGACAGCAAACGCTATTACATCCGCCGGGACTATGCGGAAGTCAACGCCCTCAATCAGCAGAACGGCGTGGAAGGGAGTAAAGGAAATGCCGGTGAAGCCGGATCGGGAGTACCGAGCAATGCCCCTGCTGACCCCAACAGCGGGCAGCAGCCGACGCTTTGAGTCGGACTACTATGTGGAGGGCTACGCCACCACCTTCGATGACCCCTATGTGCTCTATGAGTACGACGGGGTCCAGTACAAAGAGGTCATCGACCGCCACGCCCTGGACAGGGCGGACCTCTCTGACGTGATTATGCAGTACGACCACGGCGGTCGGGTCTTTGCCCGGACGGGCAGGAGCAACACCCTCATTGTGGAGCCCCAGGACCGGGGCCTTTTTATGGCGGCGGACCTCTCCAAGACGGAGCGGGCCCGGTCCATGCACGAGGACATTGCCGCCGGACTGGTGACCAAAATGTCCTGGGCCTTCACGGTCCAGGAGGACAGCTATGACCGGGTTACCCACACCCGGCGCATCCTCAAGATCAAGAAGGTGTACGACGTGTCGGCCGTGAGCTTCCCGGCCAATCCGTCCACCGATATTTCCGCCCGTTCCTGGCTCGACGGAGCGATTGAGGCAGAAAAAGCGGAGCGACTTGCGGCCCAGGCCGCCGAACGGAAAAAGAAGCAGATCAAAATTCTTTTGGAGGTGTAACATGAGCAAGAAAACCATGGTTACCAATGTCGGCCAGCGCCTGGCCGCTTGCAACGCACAGAGACATCCCAGCCGCCTGACCGGTATCGGCCTCCAGTTCTTCGCCGAGCCCAACGACCGGCTGTCTCAGATCGAAGCACGCCTGGCCGCCATCCCCGCCGAGCTGGAAAAGGAGGGCGCTGATCTGGACGCCCTCAAGAAAGAAGTCACCGATCTGAAGACGGAGCGACAGCTCATCACTGAGGCCGCTGAGAAGCGCCGCCAGATCCTCAGTGAGATCGGCGCCGGCGGCGGACGCACTATCCGCACCTTCTACGGAGACCTGCGGGACCCCAAAACTTTTCACCCCGATGATCAGGAGTGCCGTGATGCTTGGCATCTGTGCACTCAGGGTTATCCGCTGAACACCGACCAGAGACAGGCTTTGGCTGGCACTGAGGAATATCGCGCCGCTTGGCTGAAGAACCTCCAGGGCAAGCCCCTGAGCACCGAGGAGCGAGCCGCCGTCACCGCTAGCGCTGCCATCCCCACCCAGACTATGGACCGCATCATCGCCACCATGGACCTCACTCCCATGATTGCCGCAGTAGACGTCACCTACATCCCCGGCAATGTCTCCTGGCCCATCGAAAAGACCGCCAACGACGCCGCCTGGGTGGAGATGGCCGCCGCCGCCACCGACAGCGAGGACGCCCTGGACGCCGTCTCTCTGGGGGCCTACAAGCTTATCAAAACGGTGGAGATCACCGCCGACGTGCAGGCCATGTCCATTCCTGCCTTTGAGAGCTGGCTGGTGAACCGCCTGGCCAACAAGATCGCCGCGGCGGTGGACAAGGCCATCTTCAGCGGCACCGGCTCCAACCAGGCCACCGGCCTTCTCAAGTCCGGCGAGATCACCAACACCGGTACCTGGACCTCCACCGGTATGACTTATGCCGACCTCCTGGCCATCCTGGCCGACCTGCCCACCAAGTACCACCCTAACGCCAAACTGGTCACCACCCGCCAGATCTTCTACGGCCAGATCCTGGGCATGAAAACTGACAGCGGCGACAAGGTGGTGGTGGCCGACGCCCAGAGCCCCGCCAAGTTCAACGTTCTGGGCTACCCCGTCATCGTGGACGACTTCTGCGCCGCCGACACCGTCCTCTTCGGCGACTTCAAGGAGGGCTACAAGTTTAACTTCGCACAGGCCCCCGACGTGCGCAGCGACCAGAGCGTGGCCTTCCGTACCGGCTCCACCGTCTACCGGGCCATGTGCCTGGCCGACGGTAAGCCCGCCGATAAGAACGCCGTCACCGTCTGGACCAAGGGTGCTTAAGCCATGGTCAGTCTGGAGGCGCTGCGGCTCACGCTGCGGATGAACAACGAGGCGCTGGATGAGGAGATCCTCTCCACCCGGGACGCCGCCCTCCTGGACCTGGGCACCGCCGGGGTGTCTCCCATGGAGGGGAACGCCCTGGTGGAGCAAGCCGTCAGACTCTATGTCCGCTGGCAGTTTGACTTCTGCGGCCAGGGAGAGCGGTACCGGCAGGCCTATGAGGCCCTCAAGGCCTGCCTCTCCCTGGTGGGAGGCTACCGGGAGGAGGAAGGCTCATGACCGATCTGGTTTCGCTCCTCTATCTGGAGCCGGTGAAAAACGAGCTGGCCGAGGAGCTCCTTCAGCCCGTGCGGATCTCGCCCACCCTGGGGCGGATCACCTCGGTGAGCCGGGCGGAGCGGGTGGAGTCTGGGCTGGACGGGCTCACTCCGGAGGCGGTGTTTATCACCGCCGAGACCAACTACCGGGGGGAGCAGCAGGCGGAGTGGGAGGGAGAGCGGTACCAGATCTACCGCACCTACCACCGCCGTGAGAGCCAGGAGATCGAGCTCTATCTGGCCAAACGGACGGGGGTGTGCCCATGGTGACCATCGGCCCGCAAGGTCTCTCCGACGCCGTCCGGGAGGTTTTGGAGGAGTACGGCGACCTGGCCAAGGAGGTCACCCGTGACACGGTGCGGAAGGTGGCCAAGACCTGCCGCCAGGAGATTCGGGCAGCCAGCCCCCGCAAAACGGGGCGCTATGCCAAGGGCTGGCGGATCAGCGAGACGGTCTCTCCCAACGGCGACGTGGCCGAGACGGTCCACAACGCCGCCGCCCCCAGCCTCACCCACCTGCTGGAGAACGGCCACGCCAAGGTGAACGGCGGCAGGGTGGAGGGCAAGGCCCACATCGCTCCCGCCGAGCGGCGAGCCGAGGCCAACCTGCTGGATGGCCTGGAAAGAGAGCTGAGCCTATGACACAAAAGGATCTGGTCCGGCGGCTGGAGACCGCCGGTCTCCCCCTAGCCTACCGGGCCTTTCGCAGCAAGCAGGAGCCGCCCTTCCTCTGCTACGAGTACGTCTCCGACACCACCTTCTACGCTGATGACCAGGTTTATTATTCTGTCGGTCACTATCAGGTGGAGCTCTACACCGCCCGGAAGGACCCAGAGCTGGAGGCCAGAGTGGAATGGACCCTTGCGGGCCTGGCATGGGAGAAGGAAGCAGAATACCTTTCGGACCAGCAGGTCTACGAGGTCCGATATGAAATAGAAGTGTGAGGTGCTTATGGCAACTGCCGAAAACAAGGTCAAGTTCGGTTTGAAGAACGTCCACTATGCGGTGATCACCCCGGGAGAGGAGGGGGCGGTGACCTTTGCCACGCCGGTGCGTATCCCCGGCGCGGTGAATCTTTCCCTCCAGGCCCAGGGCGACGAGAACAAGTTCTACGCCGACGACATGGCTTATTATGTCTCTACCACCAATGATGGTTATTCCGGCGATCTGGAGATTGCCGTCATCCCCGACTCTTTCCGGAAAGACGTGCTCAAAGAGAGTGAAGACGAGACGGACATGGTTCTGGTGGAAAACTCCACCACAGAGCCCGCACTCTTCGCACTTCTCTTTGAGTTTTCCGGTGACCAGAAGGCCACTCGCCACATCCTCTATAACTGCTCGTGCAGCCGCCCAAGCATTACCAGCTCCACGGTCAACAACGCCAAGACCCCCAGCACCGATACCCTCACCGTCACTGCCTCGCCCCTTAGCGACGGCCGTGTGAAGGCCAAAACCACCTCCAAGACCCCGGAGGAGAAGTACACCAACTGGTATCAGAAGGTGTGGGAGCCTGCGGCAGCGGGGGTGTGAGATGGAACGGGTACTAATCATTGACGGTCGCCCCGTGGCCTTTCGGGCCACAGCGGCGGTCCCCCGCCTCTACCGTATGGAGTACGGACGGGACATCATGCAGGATATGTTGGAGCTCCAGAGCGCCATCGACGCCGCCCAGAGCGGCAATGGGCCCATCCCGCCCCGGCTGTTGAGCATTTTTGAAGACGTGAGCTACCTCATGGCCAAGCACGCCCGGCCCGACGAGGTGACGGCGGCCAGCTCCGAGGAGTGGTTGGACGGCTTTGACACCTTCTCGGTCTACCAGGTTTTTCCCGCCATCGCCCAGCTGTGGCAGGCCAACCTCAAGACCACGTCCACGCCCAAAAAAAAACGAGGCCGACGGAGAGGGCGCTGACCACCGGCCTCTTCTACCTTCGGGCCCTTCAGATTGGCCTCACCTACGCCGATTTGGAGCGTATGACGGTGGGCATGGTTACCGACCTCATCATCGAGGCCGGAAACGACAGGGAGCCCTACTGTGAGCTGGCCACCCAGGAGGATTTCGACCGATTCTGATACAAAGGAGGCGAGGACATGAGCAGCAAGCGAATCAAGGGAATCACCGTGGAGATCGGCGGCGATACCACCAAGCTGGACAAGGCCCTCGAAAGCTCCAACAAGACCCTGAGCCAGACCCAGAAAGCGCTGAAGGATGTGGAGAGGCTGTTGAAGCTGGACCCAGGCAACACCGAGCTTCTGGCCCAGAAGCAGCGACTCCTTGCAGAGGCGGCCCAGGCCTCAGCGGACAAGCTGGGCATCTTGCAGGAGGCGGCGTCTAACGCCGACGCCGCCCTCCAGCGGGGGAAGGACTACGCCGCAAAGTATGAACCTCTGAAGGCCCAACTGGACCAGGTGACAGCTGCGCTCCAGGGAATGGAGAACAGTGCCGCCTCTATGGAGAAGCAGCTTGCCTCCGGGAAGATCTCCACCCAGGCCTATGATACCTTCAACCGCAAGCTGGAGGAAACCCGTAAGAAACAGGACGATCTGAAGCAGTCCATCCGGGACCTTAACCAGGAGTTTGCTGGCGCCCGGCTGGACCAGGGCCAGTATGACGCCCTTCAGCGGGAGCTGGCCGCCACGGCCAAGGAGGCCGAGGACCTGGAGGAGGCTGCCAAGAAGAGCGCCGACGGCCTGGATGAGCTGGGGGACGCTGCCAAGAATGCCTCGGATAAGGCTGGAAAGGTTTCTGAATTGTTTGCCCCGATCACAAAAGCAGTTGGGGCTTTGGCCGGCTCAGCCATTGCTACGGTACCGGCCACTGAAGATTTGCGCTCTGGGCTATCCAAGCTTGAGGAATCCGCACGCTCATCAGGAGCGGGGTTGGAAAATGCCAAAGGGGCTTTTGAGACCTTCTATCAAGTGGCAGGGGAGACCGACAACGCCATCGAGGCCACCGCTAACCTACTTCAGTCCGGCCTTTCAGAAAACCGTCTCCAGCAGGCGGTGGAGGGATTGGCCGGGGCGGTGATCCAGTTCCCTGATACCCTCAACATCGAGAGCCTGGCCGACTCTCTCCAGGAAACCTTGGCCACCGGATCGGCTACCGGGCAGTTTGCTGAGCTGTTGGACCGACTGGGCATCGGAGCGGAGAACTTCAATGAGCAGATGGCTCTGTGCGGCGATGAGATAAGCAAGCAAAATTTGGCCCTGAGCGCCATGGCACAGGGCGGACTCATGGAGAGTTACGACGGCTGGCTGGAGAATAATCAGGCTCTGGTCGACAACCGGCAGGCCACCCTGGATCTCCAAACAGAAATGGCGAATCTTGCAGAGACCATCCAGCCCCTCATGACTACCATTCTGGAAATCGCCCAGGGCCTGTTAGAATGGTTTAATAATTTGGATGACGGAACCAAGAAGGCTGTGGTAAGTCTTGCTTTTTTAGCAGCGGGAATCAGCCCGGTGGCGGATGCAGTATCCGGTGTGCTTAAGGTGCTGCCGAAATTTGTAGACCTATTGGGAAATGTAGATTTGAAGAGTGCTGCAATCGCTTTTACATTTACACTTTTGGCCGGGCTTGCTTATGAACTGACACAGGCATGGGACGATATGAGTGGACTGGAGAGGGCGGCCGCTATGATTGGGTTGGTGACCGCCGCTGCACTCACAGCAGCCATTGCTGTGGGAGCTTTCAGTTCTGCTGCCAGTATGGGGCTTGCCGCCGCTGGCATTGTTGCTGGCATTGTTATGGTAAGCGGTGCCATTCTGTCTGCAAAGCAACGGGCAGAATCGGAAGCATCAAACCTTCGCGTCCCCGGCCTGGCCAGCGGCGGCCTGGTGCCGCCAGGGGACCCCTTTCTGGCGGTGCTGGGCGACAACAAGCGGGAGGTGGAGGTGGTCTCTCCTTATTCCACCATCAAGCGGGCGGTGGGGGAGGAACTGGATGCCCGGGGCGGCAGTGGGACCCAGCAGGGTACAGCTACCGCCACTTTGGTGCTGGATGGCACCCGGCTGGGCCGGGCCATTTTCCCATACATCCAGGGTGAGTCCACCCGGCAGGGTATCCACCTGGCAGGGGGGAACCGCAGATGATCACGATGGATGGACGGGCCTACCGGCTGCGGGTAAAATTGGGCACCATTCGCCGCTCCTTCCGCATTGAGGAGAGCGAGCGGTCTGGGATGGTTAAGAGCGGAGAGCAATTTCGGGATATTATAGGCACCTACTATGACTACTCCATGGACGTGGAGCCAGACCCCGCCGCTCCGGAGGACTATGACATCTTTTTTGAAGCCATCTCCGCACCAGTGGAGGCCCACACAGTTACTTTACCCTACGGTCAGGGGACAATCACTTACCAAGCCATGGTTTCCACGGGCGAGGACAAGCAGCGGGATAGGGTAGCCGGGGTCAACCGCTGGAATGCTCTGACGGTCTATTTCACCGCAAAAAAGCCCCAAAGGAGGCCCACATGAGTTTTGACCGCATTGAGTATGCCGGACTGACCTTTACCGATGACGAGATTGTGGATGGGGAGATCTTCCGCCCCATGTCACTGCTGTATGATGCCCTGGAGATAGGAACCTTTACTGTAGAGCTCTATATCAGAGACTCAAACAGAGGCGTCGCACTTACTGCTTTCCGTCGAAATGCCAAGCTGCTCTACTACCACAGGGAGCGTCTTCAGGGGACCTACTATGTGGAACGTGTGGCCCGCACCGGCAAATACACCTATGAAATCACTGCCAATGACGCCCTTTCCCTTCTGGACCAATCCAACCATTGGGGAGGCATCTATGCTGGTCAGACAGTGGAGCAGCTGGTAAAGGAGATCTGCAACATTCCCTATCTCATACAAAGCAAACTGAAAGGGATCAAGCTCTATGGATGGCTGCCCATTGCCGCCCGGAGAAGCAATTTGTCTCAGGTGCTTTTTGCCGTGGGGGGAGTGGCCAAGGTGGACCAAAACGGCGTGCTCAGGATAGAGACTCTTTGGGACGGAATCTCCGCTGACATCCCAGAATCCAGAGTCTTCTGGGGGGATCGTGTTAACTACGCCACCAAGGTAACGGAAGTATCTGTGCTTGAGCACCAGTATATTGCGGGTGCTGAGGAGATCAAGCTCTTCGAGGGTGCCACGGTGGATGGGGATCTCATCCAGTTCTCTGAACCCGCCCACACCCTTGTCGCCGTGGGTTTTACCATCCTGGAGCAAGGAGCCAACTATGCCAGAGTCTCCGGTGGCTCTGGGACGCTGACAGGACTTAAGTACATCCACACGACCAGAGCCATCAGGGCGGCTGTGGCGGAGGATGCGGTGCCCAATATAGTGGAGGTACAGGATGCCACCCTTGTATCGCTGCTCAATTCCTCTTCTGTGGCCCAGCGCCTGGCTGTTTATTATGGTCAGATGGAGAGTGTGGAGCACGAGGTGGTGTACCAAGATGAATCACCTGGTGATGTAGTGAGCCTGGTGCATCCGTATGGAGGAACCACGTTTGGTTGCATAACAGAAACAGCTGTCACCATGGGGGGAAATCCTGTTGCCTCAGAAAAAATCGTACTCAAATATACTCCGCCACAGTATGAGCAGAGTGTCACGCTTGAAAACCGAATCGTATTGACTGGGGCCGGCGTGTGGATTGTCCCTGAAAATGTGACATCGCTTCGGGTTGTGCTTATCGGCGGCGGCACAGGCGGACAGGGTGGTACCGCCGGAGGAGATGGAGAGGACACGAGTATTATTGTTGTATCCGACCAGCATAAAGGCGGAGGTACCTGGACGGCTCAGCCAGGGGAAGGCGGCGACGGTGGGACTGGTGGAGCCGGCGGAGGCGGGGGAAAGGTCTATCAGGTCGAAATGGACGTGGTGGCCGGACAGGCGATTGGTTATGTTTCTGGAGCCGGTGGGCAAGGCGGAGGAGCTGCCGCGCACGGACAGGAGGGAGGACTCGGCCAAGCCGGAGGTGAAACCACATTTGGCGCTTTTTCCTCAAACTCTGGAGAGGTCCCGGTGGCCGGTTTTGTTGATCCCATCACAGCCGAAGTGTTTGCCCAATCTGGGACTTCCGGAGTAAACGGTGGAGACGGTGGAAAAGGGGGAGAGGGAAATTCCTCAGGAAAGGGTGAGAACGGTGAAGCGGTTGGGGCCAACACTGGAGGAGTGGGTGCAACAGGAAACTACAGAAAATGGATACACAACTATTATTCTGGATCGGATTTTAAGGCGTCAGAACAGGTCCGGAGGAATGGCGGTGGCGGCGGCGGTGGCGCGACCGAAACAATGGGTGGAACTAACGCGCCTTCATATAGCTCTGTGGGCGAGCATGCCGGATCAGGAGGAACTGGAGCTCCAGGGCTGTTTGCAAGTGACGCCCCGTCATTTGGTTCTGGCGGTGGCGGCGGTAACGGCGGTGGCGGCGGTGGTGGCGCAGGCGGGCTGTACGCATATGGCGAAGCGTTCGTAAACTACACGCCAGAAGGAATCTGGATGAGACCATCCGGTGGCGCAGGCGGACCCGGCGCAAAGGGCGCTTCCGGAGCGAGCGGCTGCATCATCATTTACTATGGCGCAAAAAAGACCATAGCGTCCGGCCAGTTTTTAGAAAATAAGAGCCGGATGGTGCTGGACCGTTTTGGCCGTCGGCTGATCGTGTGAGGTGAGAATGATGGAATCAGTTGGTTATTATACCAGCAGGTACTCCGGGGAAGAAATAGACAGCAGGCTTGATGGAATTGTGCGACAAAACATGTTTGACAATCCGTATTTTGTAGGGGGTGGGACAGGGTGGGGAACATTTCCTGTGAATCAAACAGGAATTTATGAATTCCCACAACCTGGTCCAATTTGTTCTCGATGGAAGGCAAATGCATCTCCTGTAATCATTGGCCCGGATAGCTTGATTGTTACATCAGTTGCTCCCTTGGGTATTTATCAGACTATTGATTGCTTTGAAGCACTGTCTGGAAAAACAGTGACGTTGTCGTTTTTAATATCTGATGCGACTACAGATGTAGCTTTAGCACTTATAAGTGGAGATTTCCGAATGGATTCTGAACCCCTTTCTGTGCCTGGGCTTGCTGTTTTTACATGTGCGCTTCCAGAATTAACAGCCCCACTTGAAGGTTGGTGTTATACGGTTACTTCTGGGCAAACTCAATTCATATCAGCAAAGTTAGAGATTGGTACAGGCCAGACCCATGCGTATAAGGATGTTACAGGAGCATGGAAGTTGTTTGAAACCCCGGACTACCGGACAGAGCTGTGGAAGTGTCAATCGGAATACCAACTTTACCGCACAGCAGCGCTCAGGCCACAGTACGCCGCTGATTGTCGGCCTGTAATGCGCACAGACCCTGCCCAGGGAATAATTCAAATTGGTGGCATTACCTACTACTATAACGACGCCAGACTGTGAGGTGGACATGTGGAAGCATTGAATCTAACAAAAGTATATGTGCTAACTGACACTCAAGGAAGAATTATTCAATGCGAAGGAGGCTATAATCCGCCTTCCGATTTGGACGGATGGGTGCAGATTGATGAGGGGGAAGGAGATCGTTACAATCTGTGTCAGCGTCATTATTTTGCGGGCGGGGTGCTAACCAATGATGGTGTTCCCCGCTATAAATTGGTGGATGGTTTGCCTATAGAGCGCGTGCAGGAGGAGATCGATGCTGACCGGCTCCTTGTGTACAAGGCCGCAAAAATTGCGAATAGCAAGGCGGACCTGAAGCGCTATCTGGCTTCCCATCCGCTGACATGGAGCGATGGTGAAGCGTACAGCATCACCCTGGACAAGCAGGCCCAGCTCACGGCCACCCTTATGTCCGCCCAGGTGGACGGGGAGCCCCCGGAGTGGAACACCACCGGCGGACAGTGCCGGGCGTGGGATGTGGGCGAGCTATCCGCCTTGGGCGTGTCCATCAAAAACCGGGTAAAGGCGCTGGTCAAATACCAGCAGGGGCAGGAACTGGCCATGGACGCCGCCCAGACCATGGCAGAGCTTGAAGCCATCGAGGTGGACTATGACACGGTACAGTAAGCCGGTACTCTCTGTGCTCCTATGCACCTGGGGCGCTACGGTCTACTTCTTTCTGGAGGTCGGGTATAAGACGCTAACCTCCCATTCAGAGCGCATTTCCTGGACCATGCTGGCCCTTGCAATTCTTCTCTGCATCCCCGTGGAGCGGTGCGGGGCGGAACTGCCGTGGGGAGTGCCTTTGTGGCTCCAGGCGTTGGCCTGCGCCGGGCTGGTGACGGCGGTAGAGTTTGTAGCCGGGCTGGTGCTCAACGTCTGGCTGGGCCTGGGCGTCTGGGATTACTCCCACCTTCCTTTACACCTCATGGGCCAGATCTGTCCCCAGTTTACCGCCCTCTGGTGGGGGCTGTGCCTCCTGTTTATCCCGGTCTTTGACTGGCTGCGCTGGGCGGTGGAGGGCGGGGAGCGGCCCCACTATACCATCATTTGACCGCTGGACGAAACATGGATATAAATGATAAGGAGGGCGCCATATGGTACATACCTGCTATCTTGCGAGAACACACATCCAGTCCATGCACATCTATATCAATGAAAAGAAGTTGCCCCTCTCCGCTATCGTGGAGCAGGAGGCCCCCGACCTGGCCATTACCGGCAATTTCTACGGCCCCGGATGGGTCCCTGTCTGCCCCCTCAAGGCCGATGGCCGGGTACTCGAGTATGACCCAGAGTATGCCTATCCCGCTCTCTGCTGGGACGAGGGACCCGACGTAGGGGTGGAGATCGTGCCCAAGGGTGGCATGTCGCCTCAGCGGAATTACATCGCCAACTGTGCCGGGATCTACGCCGGCCAGGACCAGCCCATGTTCTATGGTAGCGATGTGGGCGGACGCCGGGGCCGCACCGGCTGGGGGCTGCGGGATGGGGAACTGGCCCTGCTGGCCTTCCCCGATGGTTCCGACGGTATGACGCCGCTGGAGACCAGGGCCTATGCCAAAGCCCAGGGGTGGAGCGATTTCATCCTGGGCGACGGCGGCCGGAAGGTGAACTTTTATGACCGGGAGGCCGGGGTACTTCTGGAGGGCAAAGACCCCAGCCAAAATCTCATCCTGATCTGGCGGAAGAAAGAGGAGGAGACGTCCATGGACGGCATCACCCAGCGCATGATGACACGCAACCCCTGCTACACCAGCGGACGGACCATTGCCCCCAAGGGAATCATGGTCCACTCCACCGCCACCCCCGGCGTCATGGCGGAGGCCCTGGCCAAGGTCTGGGACACGCCCACGGCTTCGGCGGCGGTCCACGCCATCGTGGACGACAAGGTCACCCTCCAGACCTTGCCCTGGACCGCCCGGGGCGGCCATGCCGGTGGTCAGGCAGGTACCGCCAACGGCACCCATATCGCCTTTGAGATTTGCGAGCCCCAGGTGTGCCGGCTGCTCCCGGAGGAGTGGGTGCCCCTGAAGCGGGGGAGCACGGGCTGGGCCGTGGAGCGCCTCCAGCGGGAGTTGACCGCCCGTGGCTATGATCCCAAGGGCATCGACGGCAGCTTTGGTCCCGGCTGCGACGCCGCTCTGCGCGCCTGCCAGAAGGACCTGGGTCTGGCGGCAGACGGGAGCTGTGGCCCCGCCACCCTGGCCGCCCTGGCCCAGCGGGAGGGCTCCTTCCTGGCCTATGATCCGGGAGAGGTACGAGAATATTTTGAGGCGGCCTGGGACCGGGCCGTGGCCCTGGCGGCTTACCTGTGCCGGACGTTCTCTCTGGAGCCCATGACCCACATCCTGGACCACAGGGAGGGCCACGCCCTGGGCATCGCCTCCAACCACGCCGATGTTGGCCACTGGTTCCCCCGGCACGGGAAGAGCATGGACGACTTTCGGGCGGCGGTGAAGGAGGCCCTGACGGGGGAGAGGGTGTCCGAGTTGGACGCCGCCGTGGACAAGCTCTCTGCCGCCGGGCTTATCGACAGCCCGGACTACTGGAAGGGCGGGACCTACTCCGCCGACAACGTGAAGGAGCTGCTCATCAAGTGGGCGGCCAACATTTGAAGGGAGCTGAGCATGGATACCATCATCAATGTCTTTGGAGACAAGGCAAACCTGATTTGGGGCGGTGTGGTGGGCGGCCTGACCTATGTTTTCGGCGGTCACTGGGCCATTTTCGTCCTCTTCTTGGTTCTCAATGTGGTGGACTATGTCTACGGTGTCCTGAAGGCCATGGCCACCAACACCATGAGCAGCGCCAAGGGGGCTAAGGGCGTGGTCAAGAAGGTCTCCTACTGGGTGGTCATCGCCCTGGCCTTCGGCCTCTCCTGTGTCTTTGTTGAGATCGGCGCCGCCGTGGGCGTGGACCTGGGCTTCCTCCAGCTCCTGGGCTGGTTCGTCCTGGCCATCTACATCATCAATGAGATCACCAGTATTTTGGAGAATATGGTGGCCCTGGGGGTGGACGTGCCTCCTATCCTGCTCAAGGGCCTGGCCGCCGCCAAGACAGCGGTGGACACTGCGGGCAATAAGGTAGTGCCGGAGAACGGCAGCGGCAGAGAAGACAACGATAGATCATAGTGAGCGAGGGCCCCCCGGCCCCCCCCCGGGGGGGGGGGGGGGGGGAGGGGGGGTTTTTTTTTTTTTTTTAAACCCAATAAATAAGCCGGTGCCTAATTACAATTTTTAAAAAAATGTACCAACACCCCACCGGGG
>ERZ1090869.240-NODE-240-length-30508-cov-6.100121_pt1 | contig 30508 bp, 26 predicted proteins | sample MGYA00478474_ERZ1090869 | MGnify/ENA primary metagenome ERZ1090869 (study PRJEB33644, sample SAMEA5815748) | chicken gut metagenome | biome: Chicken; feature: Gastrointestinal Tract; material: Caecum | place: Ireland | collected 2019-01-01 | study: A study of the... | reverse complement strand
CACCCTTTTCTCCTCTAAACAGTTTGGCTACCACGACTTAAATCCCAGACTTACCATAACAAAAACCGGGCGCCGGCCCCGCACTGCGGTCCCGGAGCTCTGTTTGATTTCGGCGGTTATTTTGTGCTTTGAATCACGTGCGTGCCTTGGTTTTCAAAGCCGCGAAGCAATTCGCCGGGAACGTTCCAATCTGTGATGATGTTTCCCAGTTCATCAGCCTTTGCGATCAGGCTTAGGGAATCGTCCCCGAAACGGGAGGAATCGATCACAATGTAAGTTTCCCTGCAATGTTCCATGATGATTCGCTTGAACCGGGCATCGTCCGCGTTCGGCGTCGTCAGGCCATGGTTCACCGTGAGGTAATTGCCGCTGATAAACCCTTTGTCAAAATACATGCTGTTCAGCATGCTTTCTGCAAACGCACCGGCGCAGGAGAGCACGCTCGGCTGCACTTCCCCGCCGATCATGATAACGGCAATATCGCCGGAATCGGCGAGTTCCATGGCAATGTTCAGCCCGGTGGTGGCGATGAGCACATTCCTCTTTTTCCCTTTTCGGATCAGCCTGGCAAGCTGAATGGTCGTCGCGCCGCAATCCAGGAAAATGGTGTCGGAATCCTCAATGCATGCATAGGCCGCCCTGGCAATGGACTTTTTTTCTGCAATTCCGGCAGGCTCGCGCCCGTTTTCCAGCTCTTCTGCCAACAAGGTGGAGGTGCTAACCGCGCCGCCCCATGTGCGCTTGATGGTGCCTTCCTGTTCCATCGCGGTCAAAAGTTTCCGCACGGAGACCTCTGAAACGCCAAAGTGGGCGCTCAGCTCTGTCACAGTGACAGACGGACGGTTTTCCAGCAGCCTTAAAACATAACTGCGCCTATCCTCCGTTTGCATACCCAACGATCCTCTCTCTGAACCGGGCGCGAAAGCACCTTTGGCTTATCTGCTATTGCTAAAATATCAAAAATAGTGGAATATTTTTATTCTATCCCTCTATACCGTACCATGAAATGGCCGCAAAGTCAAGGAAAGTTTCGTCTTCTTGCCCGGAAAAGCAGGAAAAAACCGCAATCCCGGCAAAATTTTTATCTGTTGTTTGCGCGCTGCTCCGCCAGCAGCAGATCCACCATGCGGCCGTAGCTCCGCACACCGTCCTCCTGCCGGTTCACTTTGAGGTATGTGTCGTTCACCGCTTCGGCCACCTCGGCCGCCGGTCCCTCAAATTGTTTCCAATAGGCGTTGTTTGCCGCAAGATCCCGCAATGTTCCCGCGTTGAGCGTATTATAAATTTCAGAAGCTTTCTCCGCGTCCGCGGCAAACAGCGCGTTGTTGGCGTGAATGAACGCCAGCATCAGGCCGGAATACTGCAGATCGTAATTGTCACTGCAGCAGCAGGCCAAGTACCCAATGAAATTGGCCTCATCCTCCCGCATGAAGCCGCGCAGGTGCGAAAGCTCGTGACACATGGTGGAGGGCACGGAGTAATCCGGTACGTCCGTGTTTACGTTGGCCTCGAAGGTGAACGGGAAAAAGACGCCTGTGATGTTGCACCACGACAGAAGACGCGAGAGCAGCACGGGCTTCGGGGCGCTGTAGCCGCCAGTGAGAAGCGGGTATTCCTTCTGCAGTGTGGTAAACGCGCGGCCCGCATCGCTGCCAAGCGAGGAGAAGGATGCGGAGAGCGTCATCACTCCCTTCGCGTCCTCGGCAACCTCCGGGCGCAGTGTGTTCAGCTTTTCCACCAGGGAGCTGCAGAGCGTTTCCAGCTCCTCCCGGCTGGATTCCTGCACCGGGAGGCCGCATGTTTCGGCAAAAGAGTCGCGCGAATAGTTGATGCCGCAGTTGAGCTGGAAGAGCAGCAACACGACGCCTGCAGCACAGAGCAGACGGAGCAGCGAACCGCCTGTTTCCCGCAGCCGCGCGCCTTTGGCGCGCACAATGCGCACGACCTGTTTCACAATCCAGAAAACAGCGAACGCGGCGGCCAGAATCAGGAGAATCTCAGCCAGCGAAAAGGGGAAGAGAGCGCTAAAAAAGTTGCCCGCGCGGGAATATACGGCATATGGGCCGCGTGCATATTGCTCGGCGAAGCCCGGTACGCATTCCGCCAGAAGCAGGAGAATGGCCGCGGCCGGGTAGCACAGCAGCAGGAGCAGCCAGAGCCTGCGCCGCGGTTTGCGATCCGTTTCGGGGAGTTTCATCTGCTTTTCCGCCTTTCCGCCCATCGGGACACGCCGTGCATACCGGCACGTTCCCGTTTTTTCCTGTTTCCTTTCATTATAGCGCGGATCGCACCCTTTCTCAAGGCGGGAACCATTCCCGCAGCGCATCTTTTCACGAAATTCCATTGCGGTTTTTCCATATCTTTATTATAATAGGAGAGAACACATGGGAGGGAGGAGTTCAAGTGCAGTATGTGATGCTGCGGGAAACGGGAGCGGCAGCGGGCGAGATCGTCCCTTATTTCACGGTCTTGCTGCCGGACGGCACGCCTGCCTTCCGCATCATCGGCGAGAAAAACCCCTTCACGGGCAAGCTGGCACTGGTCGATTGCAGCGGCCGGGAGCGTGGCCGCGTGCTGCGTGTGGGAACCCCTCTGCTTTCCTGCCACACGGTGTGGCAGGCAGGGCGCAAGCGGGCTGTGATCACCCGGAATCTTGCCGCGCCCCGGAGGCCATACCGCTTCTACGGCGTGCCGTGGAAGACGCGCGGCGATTGTTTTTCCGGCAGCTTTGACGTGGTGGATGCGCGCGGCGCCGTCATCATGACGCACGGGCGGGGCTGGTATTGCGGCAGGGCCTGTGTTTGTGTGGAAGCCCGCCACAGGGAGGATGTTGTCTGCCTGCTGATCGCCGCCGTGGTGGACAGCACGCCCGGTGCGCCGTCCTCCTTTCAGGCAAAACTGCCCGGCCTGGCCGGCCCGGTGTGACGGCCGCATTTTTGCGCAGCCGCCTTGACAAACGCGGAACGGCACTGCTATAATGGAGAAAATATGCCGCACGGGTGTTCCGTTTGGAAACGCCGGTGTGGTTTTTCCCAAAGGCAGGGAAGGGGAAAAAGACGGCGCGAAGCTTTGCAAAGAGAGCCGGCGGCTGGTGGAAGCCGGTGAAAGGCGCGCCGTGCATCAGTCGCCCCGGAGCCGCCGCCCTGAACTCGTGGTAGGGGCGGCCGTCTGGCCGCGTTAAGGCAGCCCCGCAAAGGGGAAAAGGGCCGCGTGATCGCGGCTGAACACGGGTGGTACCGCGAATGAGCCATTGTTCGCCCCGGATTCGGTTTTGCCGAATCCGGGGCTTTTTCAATCTTTTGCGCATCGCTTGTGAATCAGAAAGAGAGGAATGCAGGAACATGAGCAAGGAACTTGCCAAAACGTACGATCCCCGCGACGTCGAGGACCGAATCTATGAGTTCTGGATGAACGGGAAGTATTTCCACGCCGATCCGGACCCGAAGAAGAAGCCGTACACCATTGTGATTCCGCCGCCGAACATCACCGGCCAGCTCCACATGGGTCATGCGCTGGATGAGACGCTGCAGGATATCCTGATCCGCTGGCGCCGCATGCAGGGATATTGCGCTCTCTGGCTGCCCGGCACCGATCACGCTTCCATCGCCACGGAGGCGAAGATCGTGGAGGCCATGCGCAAGGAAGGGCTCACGAAGGAGCAGATCGGCCGCGAGGCGTTCCTGGAACGCGCCTGGGAGTGGAAGCGCAAGTTCGGCGGCCGCATTGTGGAGCAGCTCAAGAAGCTCGGCTCCTCCTGCGACTGGGACCGCGAACGCTTCACGCTCGACGAGGGCTGCTCCAAGGCGGTGCGCGAGGTGTTTGTGCGCCTCTATGAAAAGGGCCTGATTTACCGCGGCGAGCGCATCATCAACTGGTGCCCGCACTGCAGGACCTCCATCTCCGACGCCGAGGTGGAATTTGAGGAAAAGGACGGCCATTTCTGGCACCTGCGCTATCCGTTCAAGGATGGCTCCGGCTATCTGGAACTGGCCACCACCCGTCCTGAAACGATGCTGGGCGATACGGCCGTTGCCGTTCACCCGGACGACGAGCGCTATCAGTCTATGATCGGCAAGACACTTATCCTGCCTCTGGTCGGCCGCGAGATCCCCGTCGTCGCCGATACCTATGTGGAACGCGATTTCGGAACCGGCGTCGTCAAAATCACCCCGGCCCATGACCCGAACGACTTCGAAGTGGGCCTGCGCCACAATCTGGAAGTCATCAACGTCATGAACGAGGACGGCAGCATCAACGAAAACGGCGGCAAGTACTGCGGCATGAGCGGCCTGGAAGCGCGCAAGGCCATTGTGCATGATCTCGAGAAACAGGGCTTCCTCGTGCGCGTGGAGGACATCAAGCACAACGTCGGCACGTGCTACCGCTGCGGATCCGTCGTGGAGCCGCGCGTGTCCAAGCAGTGGTTCGTGAAGATGAAGCCGCTGGCCGGCCCGGCTGTGGACTGCGTGCGCGACGGCCGCATCCAGTTCATCCCCGACCGCATGACGAAGACGTATTACAACTGGATGGAAAACATCAAGGATTGGTGCATTTCCCGCCAGCTCTGGTGGGGCCACCGCATCCCGGCCTGGTATTGCCCCGAATGCGGCGAGACGATCGTGGCCCGCGAAGAGCCCCATGCCTGCCCGAAGTGCGGCTGCACACATCTGCACCAGGATGAGGACACGCTCGACACGTGGTTCAGCTCCGCCCTGTGGCCGTTCTCCACGCTCGGCTGGCCGGAAAAGACGAAGGAGCTCGAATATTTCTATCCCACGGATACGCTCGTCACCGGCTATGACATCATTTTCTTCTGGGTTGCCCGCATGATTTTCTCCGGTCTCGAGCACATGAAGGAAGTCCCGTTCAAGACGGTCTTCTTCCATGGCCTTGTGCGCGACGCGCAGGGCCGCAAGATGAGCAAATCGCTCGGCAACGGCATCGATCCGCTCGAGGTCATCGCCCAGTATGGCGCAGACGCCCTTCGCTTCACGCTTGTCACGGGCATCAGCCCCGGAAACGACACGCGCTATTCCACCGAGCGTGTGGAGGCCAGCCGCAATTTTGCCAACAAGCTGTGGAATGCTTCCCGCTTTATCCTCATGAACATTGAGGGCAAGGACGTGAAGAACGAACTGCCTGCCCATCTGGCCACGGAAGACCGCTGGATTCTGCATGAATTCAACCGTGTGGCAAAGGAGGTCAACGAAAACCTCGAAAAGTTTGAGCTCGGCATTGCCGCGCAGAAGGTTTACGACTTCCTGTGGGATGAGTTCTGCGACTGGTTCATCGAGATTGCCAAGATCCGCCTCACGGGTACGGACGAGCAGGCCGCTCAGGAGGTCCGCCAGGTCCTTGTGTGGGTCATGACTCGCACGCTGGCCCTGCTGCATCCCTTCATGCCGTATATCACGGAGGAAATCTGGCAGGCCATGCCGCATGATGGCGACGCGCTCATCGTGAGCAGCTACCCGGCCTATGACGAGAGCCTCACATTTGACGAAGCCGCTTCCCGTATGGAGAGCGTCATGGCAGCCGTGCGCGGCGTGCGCAACCGCAGAAGCGAGATGAACGTGGCGCCCGGCCGCCGCACCAAGCTCTATATTGCCACGGCCAAGCCCGATGTGTTTGAGGAGGGCGCGCCCGTGTTCCAGCGGCTCGCCTATGCCACCGAGATCGAGGTGGCCCCGTCGTTTGATCTGGATGGCGCCGTGACAATTGTGACGCCGGACGCAAAAATCTATATCCAGATGGACGAGCTTGTGGACAAGGAGGCCGAGATTGCGCGCCTGAACAAGGAGCTGCAGAGCGCCGAAAAGCAGTTTGCCACGGCAACGGCGAAGCTGCACAACGAAAAGTTTATCTCCAAGGCTCCGGCCAACGTCGTGGAGGGCGTGCGCCAGAACGCCGCGAAGCTGGAGGAACACATCGCCCTGATCCGTTCCAGCCTGGAAGCGCTGAACCGCTGAGCGCGCACGGATTGAAAGAGTGGAAACATTGAAAAAGCTGTTTGTTTATCTGAAAGGGTATGGGAAAGAGACGGTCCTCGGCCCGTTGTTCAAACTGCTCGAAGCCTCTTTCGAGCTCTTTGTCCCGCTGGTGGTTGCCTCCATGATCGATGTCGGCATCCAGAACCGGGATCAGGGCTATATTGTGCGCATGTGCCTTGTGCTCATCACTCTGGGCATCGTGGGGCTTGTGTGCTCCATCACTGCGCAGTACTTTGCGGCCAAGGCTGCCGTCGGTTTTGTGGCGAAGATTCGCCACGCCCTGTTCGCCCACATCCAAAGCCTGTCCTATACGGAGCTCGACACGCTCGGCGCGTCTACCATGATTACGCGCATGACGAGCGACGCAAATCAGGTGCAGAACGGCGTGAACCTCACGCTTCGCCTGCTCCTGCGCTCGCCCTTCGTGGTGTTCGGCGCCATGATTATGGCCTTCACCATTGACTGGCAGGCTGCGCTCGTGTTTGCCGCCGCCATTCCGCTGCTGTGCATCGTGGTATTCGGCATCATGCTGATCTCCATCCCTCTCTACCGCAAGGTGCAGGCGCGGCTTGACCGCATCCTCGGCATCACACGCGAAAATCTGACCGGCGTCCGCGTGCTCCGCGCCTTCTGCAAGGAGGAAGAGGAGATCCGCGAGTTCGATACGCGCAACGAGGATTTGACGAATGTGCAGAAATTTGTGGGCCGCATTTCCGCTCTCATGAACCCTGTCACCTACGTCATCATCAATCTGGCAGTCGTCGCCCTGATCTGGACGGGCGCCATCCGTGTGGAGGCCGGCATTCTTACGCAGGGCATGGTGGTGGCCCTTTACAACTACATGTCCCAGATTCTTACCGAGCTCATCAAAATGGCGAATCTCATCATCAATATCACGCGCGCCGTTGCCTGCGGCAACCGCATCGCGTCCGTGTTTGAGGTCACCTCCAGCCAGAAACAGGCGTCCCTTTCCCCGGCCCGGCAGGAGGGCGCTCCCTGCGTGGAATTCCGCGATGTCTCACTGCGCTACAGTGGGGCGGGCGAGGATTCCCTCACCGGCATCACATTCCAGGCCGGCGCGGGGGAGACGATCGGCGTCATCGGGGGCACCGGTTCCGGCAAGAGCTCTCTCGTCAACCTGATCCCGCGCTTTTATCCCGCGACGGGGGGGGAGGTGTTGGTGGACGGTGTGGATGTGCGCGCGTATCCCGCCGAGGAACTCCGCGGTGAGATCGGCGTCGTGCCGCAGAAGGCGGAGCTCTTCCAGGGCACGGTGCGGGAAAATCTGCAGTGGGGCAAACCGGATGCTTCCGACGACGAAATCTGGGAAGCACTGGCCGCTGCCCAGGCGCAGGAGCTCGTGGAAAGCAAGGAGGGCGGCCTCGACTTTGCCGTGGAGCAGGGCGGCCGCAATCTCTCCGGCGGCCAGCGGCAGCGTCTCACGATTGCCCGCGCATTGGTGCGCCGTCCGCGCATCCTGATCCTTGATGACAGTGCTTCCGCCCTGGATTTTGCCACCGATGCGGCGCTGCGCCGCTCCCTCCGCGATCTTCCCTACAGCCCCACCGTCTTTCTTGTCTCGCAAAGAGCTGCCTCCATCCGCTATGCGGATCGCATTCTCGTGCTGGACGACGGCCGCATTGCGGGCTCCGGCACGCATGACGAGCTGATGGAGAGCTGCGAGGTATACCGGGAAATTTACAGTTCCCAGTTCAGAAAGGAGGATGCGTGATATGGCAGTTCCGCACGGCCAGCAAATGCAGGCGCTCGGCAAGGTACTCCGCCGCTTGAAGCGGTACCGCTTTCTGCTCGCACTCTCCATTCTGTTCGCCGCCGTCACGGTGGCGCTCACCCTCTATGTTCCCGTCCTCGTCGGCGAGGCGATCGACCTTATCCTCGGCCCGGGCCAGGTGGATTTCACGGGGATCGCCGCCCTTCTGGTGCGGATTGCCTGGATCGTCGCCGTCACGGCGCTGCTCCAGTGGCTCATGAACACCATCAACAACAAGATCACCTATCAGGTGGTGCGCGATGTGCGCGACGAGGCGTTCCGCAAAATTCAGATTTTGCCGCTCAAATATCTTGACGCGCACCCGCACGGCGAGATTGTGAGCCGCGTGATTGCGGATGTGGATCAGTTTGCGGACGGCCTTCTCATGGGTTTCACACAGCTCTTCACAGGCATTGTCACCATTTTGGGCACGCTGTGCTTCATGCTCTCCATTCATCCGGGCATCACGCTCGTGGTGGTGCTTCTCACGCCGATCTCGCTCTTCGTGGCGAGCTTCATTGCGCGCCGCACGTACGCCATGTTCAAGCTGCAGTCCGAAACACGCGGCCGCCAGACGGCCCTCATCGATGAGATGATCGGCGGCCAGAAGACGGTGCAGGCCTTTTCTCGCGAGAAGGCGTCGCTCGATCAATTTGACGAGGTCAATGACCAGCTTGCCAAGTATTCGCTGCGCGCCACCTTCTTTTCCTCCATCACGAACCCGGCCACGCGGTTCGTGAACAGCGTGGTCTATGCAGGCGTCGGCCTTACGGGCGCGCTGGTGGCGATCGGCGGCGGCATCACCGTTGGTAATCTCACCTGCCTGCTCAGCTATGCAAACCAGTACACGAAGCCGTTCAATGAGATTTCCGGCGTGGTCACGGAGCTGCAGAATGCCCTGGCCTGCGCGGGCCGTATTTTTGATTTGATCGAGCAGGAGCCGCAGGTGCCGGAGGAGCCGGACGCCGCCGTGCTCTCCAATGTGAAAGGCCATGTGTCTCTGCAGGACGTTTCCTTCTCCTACGATCCGGACCGTCCGTTGATCGGCGGGCTGAACCTGGCAGTGAAGCCGGGACAGCGCATCGCCATTGTCGGGCCAACCGGCTGCGGCAAGACAACGCTCATCAATCTGCTCATGCGCTTTTATGATGTGGACGGCGGCGCCATCGCCGTGGAAGGCGAGGATATCCGCACCGTCACGCGCAGAAGCCTGCGCAGCAGCTACGGCATGGTGCTGCAGGAGACCTGGCTGAAAACGGGCACCATCCGCGAAAACATCAAGATGGGCCGCCCCGACGCGACGGACGACGAGATGATTGCCGCTACCAGGGCAAGCCATGCGCACGGTTTCATCCGCCGCCTGCCAAAGGGATACGATACGTTCATCACCGAGGACGGCGGCAGCCTTTCCCAGGGGCAGAAGCAGCTTCTCTGCATTGCGCGCGTCATGCTGTGCCACCCGTCCATGCTGATTCTCGACGAGGCGACCTCCTCCATCGATACGCGCACCGAGCTCAAGGTGCAGGAAGCGTTTGATCGCCTCATGCGCGGCCGCACTACCTTTATCGTGGCGCACCGCCTTTCTACCATTCGCAGCGCGGACAAAATCCTTGTGATGCGCGATGGCCGGATCATAGAGCAGGGCAAACACGAGGAGCTTTTGGCAAAGGGTGGACTTTATTCCAAGCTGTACAACAGTCAGTTTGCCTGCTAAAAGCGCACGGCGCTTCTTTAGCGCGACAGGCGGCTCCACACCTCTGAAAGAAGGGGGTGGGGCCGCCTGTTTTTGCAAGCTGCTGCAAATTATCATTGCATTTTCAGAAAGATGCGTTATAATGGCCCTCGAGGAGCCAAAATCAGTGTCCCGGATTTTTGACAAAGGAGAATTTCAATCATGCAGATCCACGAGGTTCGTGAACGGAAAAAACGATATCAAAACTTGCTCCTGTTGGCGGATGAACAGGAAGAGTTGATCGATCAATATCTGGATCGCGGTACCATGTATGTGCTGGAAGATGACGACGTGTATGCGGAGTGTGTGGTGACTGACGAGGGGGATGGCGTGCTGGAGCTGCAAAACTTAGCCGTTACCCCGGGCTGCCACAGACGCGGCTATGGAACGCAGCTTATTCGCTTTTTGGAAAAGAAATACGCCTGCCGTTACCGCCTCCTGCGGGTGGGCACGGGGGATAGCCCAGCGACGATCCCATTTTATAGGGCCTGTGGTTTTCATCCTTACGAGCGCGTTGCAAATTATTTTTTAGAACACTACGATCATCCTATCTGGGAGGATGGCGTCCAGCTGCGGGATCGAATCCTGCTGCACAAAGCTCTGGTGCGCCTGCGCCCTTTGCAAGAAGAAGAGATTACCCGCGCTCTGTTTGCCTCCTTTTATAGGCGGCAGGAGGTGACTGCCTGTTGGCGCAGGGAAGGGGAAAAGTGGGTTGTGCGGGACGATCCCTTTCTCGATGACTGGACGGAGGAAGAGTACGCTAAGCTGGTGGAGCTGCTCCGCCGTACGGTGCGGCGAGGCGGCCTGGTATGCGGCGCGTTCTGCGGCGGTGTGTTAAAGGGCTTTGTCTCGGTGGAATCAGGCCTCTTTGGCGGGGCTAATCGATATCTGGATATGACCAGCCTGCATGTTTCAGAGGACATGAGACGCATGGGCATCGGTCGCTCACTGTTGGCGGCTGCCGGTGTATGGGCTAGGGAACAAGGGGCTGAAAAGCTGTATATTTCCGCTCATTCCGCTGCAGAGACGCAGGCGTTTTACCGTGGGCTGGGTTGCAGGGACGCTTGTCTGCCGCAGCAAAAGCATGTGGAACAGGAACCGTTCGATTGCCAGCTGGAGCTTGTGCTTTGTCCTTTGTCATAGCGCTGCTTTTCTTGCATATACTGAAAGCGGCTTTAAGGAAAAGACGCTTTTTGTATGGAAAGGAGAACGCATATGACCCCCCAACCTGTCCTTCATTATTTTGTCGACGCCAACAGTTCTGCCGGATACGTGGATCTGTTCGGCCAGAGCTTCGGCGGACTTGCAAACGTGCAGGAGCTGAGCGATTTTCCGGAAGAGACGGCAGGAAAGCTTCTTTCCCGGGCCGCGCAGGAGGCGGAAGCGCGCGGCCTGCGGGTGGAGTGGATTCACAACTGCCTCACGGATCGGCCCATGGGGCTGATCGTGCCGCAGCTCTCCGCAGGCGTGATCAACCGGCAGACCTGGCGCCCGGGTGCGCTTTCTGCCCTTGCAGCCCAGGAGGATGAATCCCTTCTTGCGGCGCGCGCCGCACTGCAAACGGCCTGGGAATCGTTTGGCCGGGCCCGTGTTGTGCACGACGAGTGGGAACGCTATTATATTGAAAACATGGATTTTGCCGCGGCAGACCGTCTGGCTGCGGAGACGTGTGAAAGCCTCATCGGCGTAAAGCGTTCCCTCACGGGAAAGGGGGCGTGTGTGGAGCGCTTCTTCGGCGCCGCCACCGTGTCCGGCTCCGTCGATCACATCAGAAGCATCACGCAGGAGCTGGATCGCCGCTATTTTCTCAAGGGCCGTCCCGGCACGGGAAAATCCACCTTTTTGAAGCGCATTGCCGCCGCCGCACAGGAAAACGGCTTTGACGTGGAATTTTACCGCTGCTCCCTCGACCCGAACAGCTGCGACATGGTGCTGGTCCGTGAACTGGGCTTCTGTGTGTTCGACAGCACTGCCCCGCACGAATATTTCCCGGAACGGCCGGGGGACGAGGAGATCGATCTCTACCGCGCTGCCGTCCGGGAAGGCACAGACGAGCGGTATGCCGCGGAGCTGGCAGACGTGGAGTCGCGCTACCGTGCCCTTGTCCGGCGTGCCTCGGCCGCGCTTGCAGAAGCCTGGCGCATGGTGGAAGCGTTTCAGCGCAATCGCCTGCCCTCGTTCAACGCGGAGCGCCTTGCTTCCCAGCGGGAAACGCTGCTCGCCGCCCTTTTTCGGGGCTGAGCGGCTTTTGACCGGAAAGATTGCAAAAAGAGCGACAAGCGCAAAAACATCTGTTATACTGGAAACATCACAAACCCCGGGCAGAATTCCCGCGGGGAGGAAGGAAGAGACATCCATGATGAAGGGAAAAACGGTCCTGCTCGGCGTCAGCGGCGGCATTGCCGCCTACAAGGCCGCCTATGTGGCGAGCGGACTTGTCAAGCTTGGCTGCGATGTGCATGTGATCATGACGCCGCACGCCGTCAATTTTATCAACCCAATCACGTTTGAAACGCTCACCGGAAACAAGTGCCCGGTGGATACGTTCGACCGCAATTTTGAATTCCAGGTGGAGCATGTGTCGTTGGCCAAAAAGGCGGATCTCTGTGTGATTGCGCCTGCAACAGCCAATATTCTGGCGAAGCTGGCGCACGGCATTGCCGACGATATGCTCACCACCACGGTGCTTGCCTGCAAGTGCCCGAAGATTGTATTTCCGGCCATGAATACGCGGATGTGGGAAGCGGCCGTCACGCAGGATAACCTTGCCCTGCTCTGCAAATACGGCTACACCGTGGCCCAGCCCGCTTCCGGCCGGCTGGCCTGCGGCGATGTGGGCGCCGGAAAAATGCCGGAGCCGGAGGAGATCCTGGATTGGGCGTGCCAGGCGATCGAATATGAGAAAGACATGGAAGGCATCCGTCTGCTTGTGACGGCCGGTCCCACGCAGGAGGCCATCGATCCCGTCCGCTACATCACCAACCATTCCACGGGCTCCATGGGCTATGCCATTGCGAAGGTGGCGGCGCGGCGCGGCGCGCAGGTCACGCTTGTGAGCGGCCCCACCGCGCTGGCAAAGCCCCGGTTTGTGGAGACGATCGACGTCGTGAGCGCTGCCGACATGTTCCGCGAAGTGACGGAGCGGCAGCCTAATCAGGATGTGATTGTGAAGGCAGCAGCCGTGGCGGATTACCGCCCGGCCCAAGTGTATGAGGATAAGGTGAAGAAGGGGGACGGCGAGCTTTCCCTCCCGCTGGCGCGCACACAGGATATCCTGCTGTATCTGGGCGAACACCGCCCGGCCGGCCAGTTCCTCTGCGGCTTTTCGATGGAGACGCGCGATATGCTGGAAAATTCGCGCAAAAAACTCGATAAGAAGAAAGTGCAGATGATTGCGGCGAACAACCTCAAGGTGCCGGGCGCCGGATTCGGCACGCAGACGAATGTCGTCACAATCCTCACAAAGAATGGGGAAGAGGCGCTCCCAATCCTCACAAAGGAGGAAACTGCCGATCGGCTCCTCACCGCCATCCTGCGCGAGCGGGCCCGCCTTTTTGCCCAGGAGGCGCATGCATAAACGGTACATATCGGCACACACTATTCCTGCCGGATTTCCGGCGGAAAGAGAGAGGTGCCTTTATCATGACGAGCTTGCAATGCGATGTGAAAAACTGTGCGAATTACAGAGACAACTGCTGCTGCCGCCCTGACATCCAGGTGGAAGGAAAAACGGCCCGCGGCTGCGATCAGACGTACTGCTCCTCCTTCATGGAGAAAAACGGCTATTCCAACAGCTGCGGCTGCTCCATGCCGAATACGTCCCTTGACGTGAAGTGCAGCGCACAGCACTGCATGTATCAGAAAAACGGTAGCTGCACCGCGGGGATGATCTCCGTCTGCGGCAGCGGGGCGAGCCGCAAGGACGAGACGGAGTGCGCAAGTTTCCGCCTGAGCTGATCGGTCCTATTCTGCGCACAGGACGGGCTTTCCTGCCGGGGAAGCCCGTCCTTTTTTATGATCCGGCACGAAAAACAGGGCAAAAAAGCCGAAATCCTCTCTTTTCAGGCGAAAGAACGGGAATAGATGAAAATGTTGCGTAAAACTTCGCGCAATCTCTTGCTTTCAAAGCTGCAGATGATCTATAATACCCTAGGACGCCGGCGCGCCTCCCTGTTTCAGCGGAGCACAGTGCCGGTCCTGCAATCGTTTCGGGAAAGAAGGTGGCACTGTGAACCCTGACCCTTTATGCGGCAGTATGATTCGGCAATTTCATAAAGGAGATGACGCACATTGCTGTCTTATTTCAAGACGATTGAAGGGCGGATTCGCCCCGTCCCGGCCTGGGAGCCGGGCTGCTGGATCAACTGTGTAGCCCCGTCTGAGGACGAGATCGGAGGCTTGATCCGGGATTTTTCCATCGAGCCGGATTTTTTCCGCGCCGCAATGGATGAAGAGGAATCCTCCCACATTGACAGCGAGGATTCCAGCACCCTGATTATCATCGATATCCCCGTGGTGGAGCGGGAGGATCAGGAGATCACATACGCCACCACGCCGCTCGGCATCATTCTCACGGAAAAGAATGTGATCACCGTTTCCACGCGCGAAAGCCCGATCTTGGATGAATTTGCAGAGGGCATCGTGCGCGGCGTGCAGACGAACCTGAAAACGCATTTCATCCTTCATCTCATGCTCCGCATCGCCTCGCGTTATCTGCAGTATCTGAAGCAGATTGACCGCACCACCAGCATGATCGAAAAGGAACTGCGCCATTCCATGAAAAACTCCGAACTGCTGCAGCTCATGGATATGGAAAAATCACTTGTGTATTTTTCCTCTTCGCTCAAGAGCAACGAGCTCACGCTAGAGAAGATCATGCGTGGCCGCGTGGTGAAGCTTTACGAGGAGGATCAGGATCTCCTCGAGGATGTGCTCATTGAGATCAAGCAGGCGGTGGATATGAGCGGCATCTATCTTGATATTCTCTCGAGCACCATGGAGTCGTTTGCCTCCCTCATCAGCAACAACCTGAACATGGTTATGAAGGTGCTCGCCTCCATCACGCTCATCATCTCTATTCCGACGGTGATTTCCGGGTATTACGGCATGAATGTAGACGGCATCCCCGCACCGCAATTCTGGTTTCCCATCGCCGTCTCCGTCCTCGTTATGGCCCTGGCAGCCTTTATTCTGCGAAAAAAAAAGATGTTATAATTCATACAATTGCATGCCGCGCGGTCTTCCGGCCGCCGGTTTTTCCTATGTGAGGGGGTCTTTTTGTGAAAGAGAAAAACGGAAGAATCCTTGTGGATATGGCGGAGATCGCCGAAACTGCCCGAACTCTGCGCGCCGGTGATAAAATTCTGCTCAGCGGCGTCGTCTACACGGCGCGCGACGCTGCCCACAAGCGCTTCAGCGCCCTTCTCGACGAGGAAAAAAAGCTGCCCTTTCCGCTGAAGGGGAGCGCCATCTATTACGCCGGCCCCACGCCCGCGCCGGAGGGGTTGCCGATCGGTTCCTGCGGGCCCACCACCTCGGCCCGCATGGACGTGTTTGCGCCGCGCCTGCTGGATCTCGGCCTTTCCGCCATGATCGGGAAGGGCGGGCGTTCACCGGCCGTGTGCGATGCGATCCGCCGCAACGGCGCCGTCGATCTCTGTGCCATCGGCGGCGCGGGGGCGCTGGCCGCGAAGGCGGTTCGCTCCGTGGAGGTGATTGCCTTTGAGGATTTGGGCTGCGAATCGGTCAAACGGCTGGTGGTGGAAGAGTTTCCGCTGATTGTGGGAATCGATTGTGCCGGCGGTTCACTGTTTCACTGATTGCTTGGAAAGGTCGGAGTCGTTTTGACAGAACTTTTGATACGTCTTTTTGTCCGTGACGCGAAGGAGACGGACCGGCCGGAAGTCCGCGAGCGCTACGGAAAATTTTCCGGCATGGTGGGCATTATCACAAACCTGCTGCTCTTCGCCATGAAGGCCGTCACGGGCGCCGTGACGGGCAGCGTTTCCATCATTGCGGATGCTGTGAACAATCTCTCGGACTCCGCTTCCTCCGTCATCACGCTGGTCGGTTTCAAGCTTTCCGCCAAGCCGGCGGACAGGGAACATCCCTACGGCCATGCGCGCATTGAGTACATATCCGGTTTGATTGTCTCGTTCCTCATCCTGTTCCTTGGCTTCCAGCTTCTGCAGGAATCCGTGGGCAAGATTCTCCAGCCGGAGGAGGCTGCCTTCAGCCCGGCCGCCGTCGTGGTGCTGGTGCTCTCCTGCGCTATGAAGGGGTGGCAGTGCCTGTTTTACCGCCAGGTGGGCCGCCGCAGCTCCTCCCTCACAATCGAAGCCACTGCGGCAGACAGCCTGAGCGACGTCGTCTCCACGGCCGCCGTGCTGCTCGGCCTCATTGTGTCCTCCGTTGCCGGGTTTAACCTCGACGGCTACATGGGCGTCATTGTGGCGCTGCTCATCCTGTGGACGGGAATCAAGGTGGTGAAAGAGACGAGCGATCCACTCCTGGGCGTCGCTCCTTCCAAAGAGCTGGTTGACGACATCTGCCGCACCATCCTTTCCACGCCCGGTATCCTGGGCCTGCACGATCTGAACGTTCACAGCTATGGAGAGGGCAGGATCTTTGCCTCCGTCCACTGTGAGGTGGATGCGCACGAGGACATCCTCGCGAGCCACGATCTGATCGATAACATTGAGCGTGATTTTTTGCAGAACAAGCAGATCCACCTTGTCATCCACATGGACCCCGTTGTGACGGATGACCCGCCCACGAACGATCTCCGGCTCAAGGTGCATGAGCTTCTACATCAGATTGCGCCGGAAATCACGATGCACGATTTCCGCGTTGTCTGGGGAAAAACGCATTCGAATGTGATCTTTGATGTCTGCGTGCCCTTCGGTTTCCGCATCGGGGATGCGGATTTGCTGCGGCAGATTGAGGAAGGGATCGCTTCCCTCAATCCGGCTTACCACGCTGTCGTCACTGTGGATCACAGTTATATTCCCGGAAACGAGGAAGAGAACGCATAATGGCCGCCTGCCGCAGAACGCTCATCCCTGCGGCAGGCTTTTTTGTGCGGCGCGAGTTTGCGCCACCGCCCCGCTTCATGGGCAGAAAAGAACAGAGGAGGCATTTTACCTTGGAACTCCGCTTTTTGAAAGAGGATGACCACGATTTTGTCATGAGTCTGGAACACCGCGTCACGGAGGAAAGCTTTCGCCAGCGTATTGCGGCCCGAAACAGCTTTGTGCTGTGGGAACAGGGGGAGCGCGTGGGCTTGCTCTCCTATTTTATCCTGTGGGAGCGGATTCCGTTCCTGAACCATCTCATTCTGTGCGAATCGCGCCGCGGCGAGGGCCTCGGTACGCAGGCCATGGCGCTGTGGGAGGATTTCCTGCGTGAAAACGGGTACCGCATCGCGGTGCTCTCCACCCAGGTGGACGAGCGCGCCCAGTTCCTATACCGGAGGCTGGGCTATGTGGACTGCGGCGGCCTTGTCTTTCATGGTACACCCTTCGATCAACCGCTCGAGCTCTTCCTGCGCAAGGTGCTGTAATCCCGCATGCCGGACAAATTGACCATAAACTCTTTGCAGCGTTCTGAATTCGTGCTATAATGATCAAAACAGGCGGCTTTTTCCGCCTTTGAAACCGGAAAACTGAAAAATGGAGGAAGAAGAGGAATGTTAACTGACATTGAGATAGCGCAGCAGACGGAAATGAAGCCGATCGCTGACGTTGCGGCTGATCTCGGCGTCCAGGCAAATGAGCTGGAGCCGTATGGCCGCTTCAAGGCGAAGCTGAACGAGGCCCTTTTCCGCCGGATGGAGGATCAGCCGAACGGAAAGCTGATCCTCGTGACGGCTATCAATCCCACGCCGGCGGGCGAGGGCAAAACCACCACCACGATCGGCCTGGGCGAAGCCATGGCACGCATCGGCAAAAAAGCGGTGATTGCACTGCGCGAGCCTTCCCTTGGCCCTGTGTTCGGCGTCAAGGGAGGTGCGGCCGGCGGCGGTTATGCGCAGGTGGTGCCGATGGAGGACATCAACCTGCACTTCACGGGTGATATGCACGCCATCACTTCTGCTAACAATCTGCTCTGCGCCATGCTCGACAATCACCTCCAGCAGGGCAACACGCTTGGGATTGATCCGCGCCGTGTGCTCATCAAGCGCTGTCTTGACATGAACGATCGCGCGCTGCGCAATATCGTGGTGGGCCTGGGCGGCAAAGTGAACGGTGTGCCGCGCGAGGACGGCTTCGTCATCACCGTGGCCACCGAAGTCATGGCTATCCTCTGCCTGGCCGACAGCCTTGCAGATTTGAAGCGGCGGCTCGGCAGTATCCTTGTCGCCTATACCTATGACAACCGCCCGGTGTTTGCACGCGATCTGCAGGCGGAGGGCGCCATGGCGGCTCTTCTGCGCGACGCCATCCAGCCGAACCTCGTGCAGACGCTGGAAAACACGCCTGCCATCGTGCACGGCGGTCCCTTTGCAAATATTGCCCACGGCTGCAACTCCGTGCGCGCTACGAAGCTGGCGCTGAAGCTCGGCGATTACTGCATCACGGAAGCGGGCTTTGGCTCCGACCTCGGCGCCGAAAAATTCCTCGATATCAAGTGCCGCCTGGCCGGCCTTGCGCCCGACTGCATTGTGGTGGTGGCCACCGTCCGCGCGCTCAAGTACAACGGCGGCGTGGCCAAGGCGGATCTTGCCGCCGAAAATGTGGAAGCCCTGGAGCGCGGCATTGTGAACCTGCAGGCGCATGTGGCCAACATGCGTAAATACGGCGTGCCTGTCGTGGTGGCAATCAACCGCTTCCACACGGACACCGAGGCGGAAATCCGCGTGATTGACGATTGCTGCCGTGAGCTCGGCGTGCCCTATGCGCTCTCCGAAGCCTTTGCAAAGGGCGGGGAAGGGGCCGTGCCGCTCGCCGAAACGGTTGTGTCCGAGATCGACCGCACGGAAGGGGAGCGCCATTTTGCGCCTCTTTATGCGGACGGGCTGACCGTGGAGGAGAAGATTGAGACGATTGCCCACGAGATTTACGGCGCGGATGGTGTCGTTTATGCGCCGGCTGCAAAGAAGGCCTTGCCGGATATCAAGGCCTTGGGTGGAGACAAGCTGCCCGTGTGCATCGCGAAAACGCAGTATTCGCTTTCCGACAACGCGGCGCTGCTCGGCCGTCCTACCGGCTTCACCGTGACCATCCGCGATCTGCGCCTGTCGAACGGCGCCGGTTTCGTCGTCGCCTATGCCGGCGACATTATGACGATGCCCGGCCTGCCGAAGGCGCCTGCTGCCCAGAAGATCGATGTGGATGAAGCCGGCGTGATCTCCGGCCTGTTCTGAGGTTTGCCATGCGTGTGACGACGAACTCCTGGCAGCAGACGGAAGCGCTCGGCGAATGGCTCGGCTCCCGCCTTTCCGGCGGCGAAGTGATCGCCCTTTTCGGACCGATGGGCATGGGAAAAACGGCCTTTACGCGCGGCATTGCCCGCGGCCTCGGCGTTGCCGATGAGATTTCCAGCCCCACCTTTGCGCTCGTCCACGAGCACGAGGGAAGGGTGCCGCTCTACCATTTTGATATGTACCGCGTCGATTCGTGGGACGATCTCTATTCCACCGGCTTTTTCGATTACCTCGGAAACGGCGGCGTGCTCGTCATCGAGTGGAGCGAAAACATCGAAGGCGCCCTGCCGGAGGACGCCGTGCGCGTCACGCTTTCGCGCGGCGAAACGGAAAACCAGCGGGTCTTTCTGTTCGAGGGCCTGCCGGGGGAGGAAGACGCCCCCGTGTTTCCGGGATAACGATTCAGGAAGGTTTTTGATAGATGAAGATTCTCGCATTGGAATCTACCGCGGTGGCGGGTTCTGCCGCCTTGGCGGAGGATGAAAAGGTACTGGGGGAGTTTTACTGCAACACGGCCCTCACACACAGCCAGACGCTCATGCCCATGGTGGAGCAGCTGCTTGCCTGCACACGCACGGCGTTGGAGGACGTCGATCTCTTCGCCGTCACAGCGGGACCCGGTTCCTTCACCGGTGTGCGCATCGGTGTTTCGAGCGTGAAGGGCATGGCCATGGCGCTGGGAAAGCCGTGCTGTGCCGTCTCCACGCTGGAGGCCATGGCGTGCGGCGCTTCCATGGTGGAGGGCCTTGTCTGCGCGCTCATGGACGCCCGCTGCGGTCAGGTCTACACCGCGCTGTTCCGCGTGTCCGGCGGCAAGGTGGAGCGCCTCACGCAGGACAGCGCCGTTTCGGCGGCGGAGGCTGCCGCAGTCTGTGCCGCATGGCCGGGGGAGAAGCTTTACCTCGCAGGAGACGGCGCGGCCCTCTGCGCCCCGCTGCCGGAATTCCGGGCGCTGGGCGCCGTGCTGCTGCCGGAACCGGTGCGCTACCAGCGCGCAAGCGGCGCTGCCAGAGCGGCACTTGCCATGGCCGGGCGCGGGGAGGTGCTCTCTGCGGATCGATTGGCCCCCATTTATCTGCGTGTCCCGCAGGCGGAGCGTGAGCTGAAAAAACGCCTGCGCACCCAATAAAATAACAGGGAAGGAAGTTGTGATTCATGATTGCTTTAGGTTGTGACCATGGCGGCTTTGATTTGAAGAACGCAATCAAAGCCTATCTCGAGGAGAATGACATTCCCTATCGCGATTTCGGCTGCATGACGCCGGAATCGATCGATTACCCGCCGATCGCCGCGGCCGTCGCGCACAGCATCACAGGCGGGGAGTGTGAAAAGGGTATCCTGTGCTGCGGCACCGGCATCGGCATGAGCATTGCGGCCAACAAGGTCAAGGGCATCCGAGCTTCCGTCTGCACAAACGAGTTCTGCACGGAAATGACGCGCCGCCACAACAACGCCAACATTCTCTGCCTGGGCGGCCGTGTGATCGACGAAGCCATGGCCGTGAAGCTGGCTCAGATTTTCCTCACCACTCCCTTTGACGGCGGCCGCCATCTCAACCGCGTGAACCTGATCAAGAAGATCGAGGATGGGGAGCTGTAATTCCCGATCCCTCAAGGACTGAAAATGCACGAGGAGGAATAACACAATGGAAAACCAGGTATTTGTGATGGATCATCCGCTGATTCAGCACAAACTGACCTACCTGCGAAAGAAGGAGACGGGCGCCAAGGAATTCCGCGAGCTCGTCAGCGAGATCGCCATGCTCATGTGCTATGAGGCTACCCGCGATCTCCCTCTGGAAGAGACGGAGATCGAGACGCCCATGGGCAAAGCCGTCACGCGTGTCATCTCCGGGCGGAAACTGGCGTTTGTGCCGATTCTGCGCGCCGGGCTCGGCATGGTGGAGGGCGTTCTCACGCTTGTCCCGGCCGCCAAGGTGGGCCACATTGGCCTTTATCGCGATCATCAGACGCTGCAGCCGGTGGAATATTACCACAAGCTCCCGCAGGACATCAAGAACCGTGAAGTGATTCTCCTCGATCCGATGCTCGCCACAGGCGGATCCGCCATCGACGCGATTTCCATCATCAAGCGCAGCACGCCGAAGGCCATCAAGTTCATGTGCATCATCGCTGCGCCGGAAGGGATTGAAGCCCTCACGAAGGCACACCCCGACGTGCAGATCTATTGCGCGGCGGTGGACGATCATCTCAACGAGAACGGCTATATTGTTCCCGGTCTCGGCGATGCGGGCGATCGCATCTTCGGCACGCTCTGATTCCGCTTATCCCTCAAAGCAAAAAAATCCCCGGCACTGTTCCGTTTTACACGGCAGCGCCGGGGATTTCTCATTGTATGCGGATGGTAACGTTCAAACAGAAGAGGCTCAGCGGCTCAGGCGAATCTCCACATCGTAATCGAAGCTCGTCTCTTCCAGCCTGTACTGTGGCAGCAGGGCGGGGCCGCAGCTGTTGGAGCCGACGCCGGACTGCTTGTAGTCGAGGCACAGCACGGTGGAACCGCAGGGCTCCAGCTCATAGTTGTGCGCCTTGGAAGCCAGCTCCTCCTGTGTATAGGGAGAAGCGTTGAACGCGAAGTTGTCGCCCACAGCTTCCAGGCAGCCGCCCAGCGCGTTGGAAACGGCCAGGTGCAGGCAGCCGCAATGGCTTCCGTTCTCCTGCGGGCGGATGTAATCCTCGTGCAGATCGGCGACGGAGGATTCATACTTGCCCAGCATGGAAGCGCGATGCTTGTCGCTGTAGCTCTCGAACGGACCGTAGCCAAAGTACTCTACGCTGTCGAACGCGCGCGGCAGGAACATGCGCAGGCCGAAGCGCGGCAGGAACGGGAATTCAGGAGAGCGTTCCGCGTGCAGCGAAAGATGGATGCGTCCATCGAGAAGGATCTTCCACTGCGCTTTCATGTTCAGGATGCGCTGCAGATAAATGGCGGAAAGGGCAAGCTCGGCCGTGATGACAACGCCCTCGTCCGTTTGCTCGGCCTTGGAGTCATACACACGCGCCACGGTGCGGTCATAGCCCGCTCTCTCCCATTCGCGGCGGATATTCCGGTCGTTGTCCGTCGGGGCGCGCCAGATATTCCATTCCATCGGGCGCTCCAAGTAGGAGATCTGGCCGTTCGTCAGGGAGTCGAACACACCGGTCAGGCGGTTCCACACATAGCGGAACCCGTCGCTTTCCACCACGATGCTGCGCTCTGTCTCACGCACGCTCATGGCTTGCGGCTGGCCGGCGGCGAAGGAGGCTTCCTCGCTGCGCAGCACAATCTGGTCGAAGCCGACGAGATCCCCGGCGCTGCACGCTTCATCCTCTTCCTTGCGGCGGTAATAGAGGTTCAGGCAGCACACGCCGGAATCGGGCGTCACAAAGGGGACGGAGATCTCTGTCTCCCCGTGCGGTGCGAGGTCAGGCGTTTCCACGGAGCCGGACTGCACCGTCTCACCGTTCTTCGTCACTTCGAAGTCGATTATCAGTGCGTCGGCAAGGTTCGTGAAATCAAAATAGTTGTGCACCAGAACAGTGCCCTTTGCAGCGTCCTTCAGGCTGGCGCGCACGGGTCGGGCAACATTCTTCCACTCGAACAGGCCGGTGTGCGGCGTGCGGTCTGGGTAGACAAGGCCGTCCATGCAGAAATTGCCGTCGTGCGGGAACTCGCCGAAGTCACCGCCGTATCCGTACCGATCGCGGCCGTCAGGCGTGCGGCCCATCCACACAGCATGGTCGCACCATTCCCACACAAAGCCGCCTGCAAACTTGTCATAGCGGTAGAGGCGCTCAAAATAATCCTCGATGTCGCCGGGGCCGTTGCCCATGGCGTGCACAAATTCACACTGAATGAAAGGCTTTTTGAGCGTGTCGTCGGTGCAGTACTTCTCCACGGCATCAACATCCGCATACATGCGGCTGAACACATCGATACAGCTCAGATCGTTCTTGTAGCCCTCCATCTGGTAAATGCTGCTCTCATAGTGCACAAGGCGATCGGCATCCACGGACTTGATCCATTTGGCGGCCTTTTCCATGTTGGGGCCGTAGCCGGATTCGTTGCCGAGCGACCACATCAGCACGCAGGGGCAGTTCTTGTCACGTTCTACATTGCGCTGCACGCGGTCCAAAACGGCGGCCTCAAAGCGCTTGTCATGGCACAGCGTGCCGTAACGGCGATCCTTCACGAGATAGTCCATGTAATTGTGTTCCATGCCGGGGGTGGTGGCGTAAACATCCAGCACGCCGTGCATTTCAATGTCGGACTCGTCGATCACATAGAAGCCGTATCGGTCGTAGAGCTGTGTAGCCCACGGCGCGTTCGGGTAATGGCTCGTGCGGATTGCGTTCATGTTATTCTGCTTCATCAGCATGAGATCCGTTTCCACGCGCTCCTCGTCCACAGCGTAGCCCACGAAGGGATCGCTGTCATGGCGGTTCGTGCCGTGCAGCTTGATCTTCACACCGTTGAAGTAGAGCACCGCGTCGCGCACTTCAATCCGGCGCACGCCGACGTGCTGGCAGATAACTTCCTTGCCGGCGAAGATCACGGCCTGATAAAGGTTCGGGTTTTCGGCGTTCCACAGGATGGCGTCCTGCAGGGGGAAGGAAACGGCGCCGTCCGCGGCGGTCGCTTCCTGAAGCTTCTCTCCGTCCGGGCTGTACAGGACACAGCGGATCGGCTCGGGCTTGCCCTCCCAGTCAAAACGGATGTCGATGCTGGCCGTGCGGAAATCATCCTGCACAGGTGTGCGGACCGCGAAATCGCGCAGGTGGTTCTGCGGGCGGACCAGGATATAAACATCGCGGAAAATGCCGCTCATGCGCAGCTTATCCTGGTCTTCCAGGTAGCTGCCGTCGCACCATTTCAGCACAAGCACGGCCAGTTTGTTTTCCCCTTCCTTCACATAGGAGGTAATTTCAAACTCGCTTGTGCTGTGGGAAACCTGGCTGTAGCCCACAAACTGCCCGTTCACCCACACATAGAAGCAGGAATCCACGCCTTCAAAGTTCAGGTATGTGCGCTCCTCGCACTGCTTTTCCGAGAGGAAGAAGGACGTGCGGTAGGCGCCGCAGGGGTTTTCCTCCGGCACATAGGGCGGATCGTAGGGGAAGGGATAACGCGTGTTCGTGTACTGGTTTCTGTCATAGCCGAGCATCTGCCAGCAGCTGGGCACAGGGATCGTGTCGAACGATTCATCGTCAAACGATTCGTCCATAAAATGCTCCGGCACTTCAAACCGGTTGGGATAATAGCGGAACGCCCAGTTTCCGCTCAGCAGGATCAGCTCCTCCGAGAGCAGGCGATCCTCGAGCCGCGCCGTTTCCTCTTCCCGGAAAGGAATGTAGTACGCGCGGTTCGGCTCTGTCCCCACATGGAGAGTAGAGGGATCTTCAAAGTAACGCGGCAGCTTCATACGCAAGCAACCTCCTAAAAGAATGATGGCGGGAAGAGGAAGCAATTCCCCTTCCGCAAGTTTGCACGATAGTTTCATGATAGTATGAACAAGCCAAGAAATCAATGTCATTTCGTGCTTCTTTTTCGTATTTTCCGATGCTTTTTCAAAGTGGGAAGCTGGGAAAAGCAAAAATGGAAATTGTGCTTTCTGCTGCAATCTTATTTACGCTCAAGAAAAAACGTGTTATAATAGAGCAGCAACCCCGTGTGCTTTCACCGGTTTCCGCTTTCCCGGCATTTGAAACCGCGCCGGCGCAGGTTTCTCACCAGATCTCAAGGAGGATGGTAAAATGTTGTTGGACGACTTTTACACCGGCATGAGCTTTGACGCCTACCGATATTTTGGCGCCCACCCCAGGGAAGACGGTGGGAAAGGCTTTCAATTCCGCGTCTTTGCGCCCGGCGCGGAAAAAGTCGAGCTGATAGGAGATTGGAACGGCTGGCAGGGCGCGCCGATGGAACGCGATACCGGCGGCATTTGGAGCGCCTGTGCCGAAGAGGCGCAGGCAGGGCAGCTCTATAAATTCCGTGTGCGCCAGAAGGACGGCCGTGTGCTCGACAAAGCCGATCCCTATGCGTTTTCCGCCGAGCTTCGTCCCAAAACAGCCTCACGCCTTGTGGGAAAATCGAGCTTCCGCTTTACGGATGCAGCCTGGGTGCAGTCCCGCAGCCTGCGGTATGACGAGCCTATGAATCTCTATGAGATGCACCTCGGCTCCTGGCGCCGGAAATCGGACGGCGGCTGGCTTTCTTACCGCGAACTCGCCGATCTGCTGCCGGGCTACCTCAAGGAAAACCATTTCACCCATGTCGAGTTCCTTCCGATCATGGAGCATCCGTTTGACGGTTCGTGGGGGTATCAGGTCAGCGGCTATTTCAGTCCCACCTCGCGCTATGGCGAACCGGACGATCTGCGCTTTCTCGTGAACACGCTGCACGAAGCGGGCGTCGGCGTCCTGTTCGATTTTGTGCCGGCACATTTCGTTGTGAACGATTATGCGCTCGCAAACTTTGACGGTACGCAGCTCTATGAATATCCCGCCAGCGATGTCTCTTACAGCGAATGGGGTTCCTGCAACTTCAATTTCTACCGCGGGGAGGTGCGCAGCTTCCTGCAGTCCTCCGCAGCTTACTGGATCGGCGAATTTCATGCCGACGGTCTTCGCGTGGATGCCGTCTCCAACGTGCTCTATTGGCAGGGGCAGCAGGCGCGCGGGATCAACATCGGCGCCGTCGATTTTCTCAAGCGGATGAACAGCGGCTTGAAGCGTCTGTTCGGCAACATTCTCCTCATTGCGGAGGATTCGAGCAATTTCCCGAAGGTTACGGCCCCTGCCGAATACGGTGGCCTGAGCTTTGATTACAAATGGGACATGGGCTGGATGCACGATACGCTCGAATATCTCTCCCTGCCGTTTGCACAGCGGCGGGGGAAATACCATCAGCTCACGTTTTCCATGGATTACTTTTACCGCGAGCTGTATCTGCTTCCGTTTTCCCACGACGAAACGGTGCACGGCAAAAAGACGATCCTCGATAAGCTTTACGGCACCTATGAAGAAAAATTTGCACAGTGCCGCGCCCTGTATACCTATATGTTCACGCATCCGGGGAAAAAGCTGAATTTTATGGGAAACGAGCTGGGCCATTTCCGCGAGTGGGATGAGTCCCGCGAACTTGACTGGGAGCTTCTGCGCTATCCGGCGCACGATTCGTTCTTCCACTTTTTCCGCGAGCTGGCAACTCTCTATCTCACGAGCCCGGCTCTCTATGAAAGAGAGTATGACAGCGCCTGTTTCCGCTGGCTGCCCACCGATTCTGCGGAGCAGGAGACGGGCGGCGTCTACGCTTACCGGCGCACGGCAGGCGGCCAGACGCTGGTGGTGGTGCTGAATTTCAGCACCAAGCTGCTCGAAGGGATGAAGCTTGGCTGTGCGGATCGCACCGTCCTGCACGAAATTCTGAACAGTGACGACGTGCGCTGGGGCGGAAGCGGTGTCACAAATCCTGCTCCGCTCGCTTCGTTCCCCATTCCGTGTCACGGCAGCCCCTCCACCGTGCGGCTGCATCTTGCGCCGCTTTCTGCCGCCGTGTTTGCCCTTTCCAGCTCTCCGGCAGCAGAGCAGGGGAAGGCATGGACCGTTTCCGGCGGCCGCTATATGACCGTGTGACAGCTGCGGCGGTTCACAGAACCGCACAGGAGAAAAGGAGAGGTGTCAGATGGAACCGTTGAAACTGAAGGCTCCCCTTAAGGATTATCTCTGGGGCGGACACCGTTTGAAACAGGAATACGGCAAGGAGACGGATCTCGAAAAAGTGGCGGAAAGCTGGGAGCTCTCCTGCCACAAGGACGGCATGAGCGTGATTGCAGACGGGCCGTGTGCCGGCCTCACCCTGCCGGAATATGCGGGGCGGTACGGTAAGTCCGTGTTCGGCTCGCACTGCGCGCCGTTCCGCGATTTCCCCATGCTCATCAAGCTCATTGACGCCGAACAGAACCTTTCCGTGCAGGTCCATCCGGACAATGACTATGCGCTGCGTGAGGAAGGGGAATACGGCAAGACCGAAATGTGGGTGGTGGTGGACGCCAGGGAAGGCGCTTCCCTCATTTACGGTGTGAACCGCACGCTCACACGGGAGGAGTTTGCTTCCCGGATTCAGAACAACACGCTGCTCGAGGTGTGCAGCTATGTTCCCGTTCATCCCGGCGATGTGTTTTTCATCGAGGCGGGCACGCTCCACGCCATCGGCGCCGGCATCCTGATCGCCGAAATTCAGCAGAATTCCAATTCCACCTACCGCGTGTATGACTACGGCCGCCTGGGGGCGGATGGAAAACCGCGCCAGCTCCACATCAAGAAGGCGCTCGATGTCACCCGCTTGTCTCCGCTCACGCGCAAGCCGGGTCCGGCGGGCCAGCCGGAGCAGGTAAAAGGAGCCGTGCGCACGTTGCTGGGTTCCAGCGCCTATTTTACCGCATACCGCCTGGAGGCCGACGGCTCCGTCTCGTTTGAGGCGGGCGGAGAGTCGTTCCATTCCCTGCTCATGCTGCAGGGAGAGGGAACACTGGCCTGGAACGGCGGCAGCCGCGCCATTCAAAAAGGAGACAGTTTTTTCCTGCCGGCCGGGCTGGGCGCTTACAGGCTGGAAGGCCGGTTTACCGCCATCCAGAGCATGGTGTGAAGAAAGGGGAAGGGTATGTCGTATCAAGACGAGTTTCTCGAAATCTATCGTTCTAAAATCAGCCGGGAGGGCAGCGTCCCCCTTTTGGAATGGCTGCAGAAAACGGACTTTTTCACCGCGCCTGCCAGCAGTAAATATCACTGTGCCTGCCGCGGCGGCCTGGTGCAGCACAGTGTGAGTGTGTACCATACCATGATGGAAAAGCATTTCGAGCAGGGGAAGGACAGCGAGGAAAGCTTCGCCATCTGCGCCCTTCTGCACGACATTTGCAAGGCTCAGTTCTATAAGGAAGGGTTTCGCAATGTGAAGAACGATGAGACCGGCCAATGGGAGAAAAAGAGCGTCTATTTTGTGGAGGACAGCTTTCCCTACGGCCACGGCGAGAAGTCCGTGTTTCTGATCGAGCGGTTCCTGCGACTGAAGACGAGTGAAGCCGTAGCCATCCGCTGGCACATGGGAGGCTTTGACGACGCGGCCCGCGGCGGGAGCTTCGCTGTGAGCCAGGCATATGAGCGCTATCCGCTCGCTGTAAAGCTTCACCTCGCGGATCTGGAAAGTACGTATCTGCGCGAGCAGGGAACATCCGCTGTCCGGCGCTGACCGGTTGTGTTGTTTTTGCTCTTGCGCCTTTTCCGGAAATCCGGTAAAATAGACCTGGCTGCTCCGCAGCGCGGCGCAGCCAGTTTTTTTGAAAGGGTGTCGATGTCCATGAAATATGCAAAGCGGCTGGCCGCCGCGCTTTTGGCGGCCGTTCTGTCCGTTTTCCCGCTTTCCGGCTGCCAGCAGGGCGGAACTTCCTCCGTTTCCGATGCAGGCGAGATTGGCTATCAGCTCGATCCGCCTGAGGCGGGCGAGGAGATCGCCGTACTCACGACAAACATGGGAGAAATCAAGATCCGGTTTTTCCCCGAGGCGGCGCCCAAGGCGGTCGAGAACTTCAAGACACACATTCAGGAGGGCTACTATGACGGCCTGACATTCCACCGCGTGATCGATGGCTTCATGATCCAGGGTGGCGACCCGGAGGGCACGGGCCGCGGCGGCGAGAGCATCTGGGGCGAGCCGTTTGAAGACGAATTCAGTAAGAACCTCTTCAACATCCGTGGCGCGCTTGCCATGGCGAACAGCGGGCCGAACAAGAACGGCAGCCAGTTTTTCATCAACCAGGGCGACGCCTCCTCTTTTGCAGGCTGGGATACATATGAGCAGAACAGCGCGTCCTATAAAGAGGTTTACGATCAGCTCGACGATGCGGACAAGGAAACGTTTGTCAACATGTACGGCAGCATGCCGGACATGGATCTGATTACGGATGAGATCAAACAGCTCTATGAGGAAAACGGCGGCAATCCGAATCTCGACGGCGCCTATTCCATCCCCGGCCGCGGCCACACCGTGTTCGGCCAGGTGTTCGAGGGCATGGACGTGGTGGATGCGATCGCCGCCGTGGAGACGGATGAGAACGATAAGCCTCTCCAGGATGTCATCATCGAAAAGGCGGAACTGCAGGCCTACGAGGGCTGAGCCTAAACGGCATTTGATAAAAAACTCCGGTTGGAAACATTGTTTCTGTTTCCAACCGGAGTTTTTTCATGCAGCCAGTCAGCTTATTCCGCCAGAGCGCGCGTCAGCCATGCGTCTGCGATGTCCATGGCAAGGTAAAGACCGTTCTTCTCGCTCGATTTCACAATCTGCTTGCGGGAGCGAACGCTGGCGTCAGTGTACATGAGCTGGATCGTGACGCGATCGGCCACTTCCAGGTCCTGCACCTTCTTTTTGCTCTTGATCTCCAGCTTCACCACATATTTATCTTTCATGCTGCCGTAATAAATCACATCCCCGCAGCGCACCAGGGGCTTGCCCTTGTAGGTGGGGAACGGGGTTTCCTTCTTTGTACTCAATCCTGTCAACCTCCCTTTGATCGTCTGCGCGGGGCTCCGCCCCGGTTTCCGGCAAGGCGTCGTCCCGCGTCAGGCTCCGCATGATTTTCATGTTCCATCATTGTTGTGCGTTTCGCAGAAAAGTCAGTCGCCCAGGTAAGATTTGAGGAGAACCTGAAGCAGTTCATCGCGGTCGATCTTGCGGATCAGGCTCCGCGCATTGTTGTGTGTCGTAATATAAGTCGGGTCCTCAGAGAGAATGTAGCCAACCATCTGATTGATGGGATTATAACCTTTCTCTTTCAAAGCGTCATATACGATAGTGAGGATTTTCTTGATATCCCCCTCGCGGTCAACGCCCACAGAGAAGGTCATGGTCTTATCAAGCATGAAAACACCTCCGAATGTTGCCGCCAACGTCACAACGATCTATGGAATGATTTTCGGAGAAGCATGCAGACGCACGACTGTCCTCCGAAAAAGGAAAATATTACGTTTAACATCATACCGCATCAGCCTGTGAAATTCAAGGGGCAATTTGTGAACAAGTGTTTGGTTCCCCGGATTTTTCTTTGACAGATCGGTGCTGTGTGTGCATAATAAAAAGGAGGATATCGCAGTTGCCATCAAGCTGGACGGCCGGAAGAAGACCGGCGAGCGTAGACGGAGGAATGAAAATGTCACAAGAGGATTTGCAGCGCGAATATCGGTCGCTCTGCGATCAGATCGCGTATCATAACCGGAAATATTATGTGGAGGATGCGCCGGAAATCGACGATTTTGAGTATGACAAGCTCTACCGCCGGCTGGAAACCATGGAGGCGGAGCACCCGGAGCTTATCGCCCCGGATTCCCCCACGCAGAAGGTGGGCGCGTCAGCCCTCAACACCTTTGCGCCGGTAACGCATGAAGTGCCGATGGAGAGTTTGCACGATTCGTTTTCCGAGGAAGAGCTCCTCGATTTCGATCGCCGTGTGCGCGAGGAGGTGGACGATCCCGTGTATGTGGTGGAGCCGAAGTTTGACGGCCTCTCCGTTTCCTTGGAATACCGGGACGGCCTTTTCG
>ERZ1090869.238-NODE-238-length-30599-cov-13.976984_pt1 | contig 30599 bp, 32 predicted proteins | sample MGYA00478474_ERZ1090869 | MGnify/ENA primary metagenome ERZ1090869 (study PRJEB33644, sample SAMEA5815748) | chicken gut metagenome | biome: Chicken; feature: Gastrointestinal Tract; material: Caecum | place: Ireland | collected 2019-01-01 | study: A study of the... | reverse complement strand
TGACATGAAAATATGCACCTCCAAAAGTCTGTCCAACTTTTGGGGTGCATATCAATATGCCGCGCGGCTTCTTTTAAAAAAGTCAAGACTTTTCAAGCCTGCGGCGCAGATCAGGATTATGGCGGCCGTTGTATATGACACCTATGACAAAGCTGTTCATCATAAGGTAACACCACAGCAGAAAAACTATTACAGAGGCAATTTTACCGTATAAACGCACAGGGTCGGCAAACTGCATATATACGGCAAAGCCCGCCGCGCATACAAGCCATAACAGCACTGTAAGCAGGCTGCCCGTTACAACATCGATAAAAGTCGTTTTATACGGGCAGATAAATATATTGAGCATAGACGCTATAAGGAACATCATGCCAACGGCAACACCGGCAACAACGGTTTCTGCAATTATAACGCCGAACGCCCTGTACAGCAACTCCTCCCCCACCACCACAAAGCCGACCGCCGCAGCAACGAGCAGAATGGTGGCGCCTATTAGCCCGAGCGAAGCAAGCCGAAGTTTAATGCCGCCCTTTTTGAACTTGCTGCCGTAAATGATTTCGCCGCCGCGCCGCAGGTGATAAAAAAAATTTGTAGACGAATAGAGCGTGGTGACTATGAGCACGACGCCCGCGCCTCCGGCAGCACCGCCTGCCGAAGACTGCAGCTCGCGCAAAAACGGCAGAACGGAGCTGAGCAAAGGGAACTGCGACAGTATTCCTAAATCGACGCTGCCGAAGAACATAGTCAGCCAAAACAGGAAGGGGGCAAGGCTCATGAGAAAGAAGTATACCAGCGTGCCCGCCACTGTGGTAAAGCGCCTGTCGGAATAATACCTGTATGTAGTTATAACATACTCGGCCGCCCGTTTTAATTTTGCCCTGAACGTTGCCATTATGTATACTGTAAGGGCGGCGTATATATAGGGGCGGCGTAACAGAATACACCGCCCCTCACTTTTAGTTTCTGCCGCAAGCCGCGCAATTATGCAGCCATGCGGCTATAAAATTACTTTTCAACGGGTATGCCGCAGGGATGACGGGGAACATCTCCCGCCTCCGCCTCTCCCCTGACTGCGGCGTACAACCTGTACCCTCCCGAAAAGTTGTAACATTCAAAGCCGTTTGCCATTAGTATGCGACAGGCAATATAGCTGCGCAGGCCGCTGTGGCAGTTGACATATATTTTTTTATCGCGCGGAAGCTTTTCAAGCCCGACACGCAGACTGTCTACCGGAATATTTACGGCACCTTCGAAGTGGCCTTCGGCATACTCTTCCGGCGTGCGCACGTCGAGCAGGAAGGCATTTTTATCGGCAAGCACTGCGGGAAGATCGTTCCAATGGAACTGCTTTATGCCGCCGAGCACGTCTTCTATGACGTAGCCCGCCATATTTACGGGATCCTTCGCGGAGGAATATGGCGGCGCATAGCATAGGTCGAGTTCCTGCAGATCGAAGGCCGTCATTCCCGCCTTTATTGCGGCGGCAAGCACGTCTATGCGCTTATCCACGCCCTCATACCCCACTGCCTGCGCGCCCAGGATCTTTCCGTCATCCTTGTCGAAAATGACTTTGAGCGTCATGTTGCGCGCGCCCGGGTAATAGGTAGCATGGTTTGCCGCAAACAGCACCACCCTGTCGCATTCTATGCCCGCCCTTGCGGCAGCGGCCATGTTCAGCCCTGTAAAGGCGCAGGTGACGCCGAACACTTTTATCACCGAAGAGCCCTGGCCGCCCGCATAGCAACTGCTTTTTCCGCATATGTTGTCGGCGACTATCCTGCCCTGCTTGTTTGCTGGCCCGGCAAGAGAGAACAGCGCGTTCTGCCCGGTTATAATGTTTTTTACCTGGACGGCATCACCCGCGGCGTATATATCGGGGTCGGAAGTGCGCATGTGTTCGTCGGTGACGACTGCCTTTTTTATGCCGAGCTGCAGGCCCGCCTGCTCGGCAAGGTGCGTTTCGGGCATAACGCCGAGGGCAACGATGGCAAAATCGGCGGCAAAAGAGCGCCCTCCCGCATGGACTATAATGCCCTTTTCAACGCTTTCAAGCCCGCTGACAAAGGACGAAAGGGCAAGCTTTACGCTGTTTTTTCTCAGTTCGCTATGCAAAAAGCAGGCCATATCGTAATCTATCTGCGGAAGCACCTGATCCATGCCCTGCACCAAAGTTACCGAAATGCCGCGGTGCACAAGGTTTTCGGCCGCCTCCAGCCCTATAAAGCCGCCTCCGCAAACTACAGCCGTGCGCGGCGCGTTTGCCCTGATGAAATCATCTATCGCAAAAGTGTCTTCCACAGTGCGAAGGGTGAAAAAACGCTCGCCGTTTCCACCCTCGGGCACAATGGGCTTTGCGCCGGGGCAGTAGATAAGTTTATCGTAGCTCTCTTTATAAGTGCCGCCCGCCGTGCGTACGGTGACCTGTTTTGCCGCGCGGTCAATTTCCGTGACCTCGCTGTTTACGCGGACATCTATGTTGAACCTGTCTTTGAAACTTGCAGGCGTCTGCAGAGTGAGCGCCGAACGGCGTTCTATCTCCCCGCCGATATAGTATGGAAGCCCGCAGTTTGCATACGAAATGTAGCCGCTACGCTCAAAGATTATGATCTCTGCCTGCTCGTTCAGCCTTCTCAGCCTTGCGGCCGCGGTAGCTCCGCCCGCAACGCCGCCTATTATAACAACTTTCATGCCTGTCCTCCCTTTACAGTTTCGCCACGATAGTCCTGTATGCCGTTAAATAGCGACATAATTTCCTCTTATGCTTTTATTTACTGGAATATTATACCACTTAAGGCACCGCTTTTACAACACTATAAAAAAAAATGGATACAGGAAAATTTAAAAGCCCGCGCGCGAAAGTGCGCACGGGTTCAGCTGCGTTTAGTTTTTGAATGAAACAGCAGCGACATGATGAACGAAAAGACTACTGCGGCGGTGACGCCCGCGCTTGCCGCAGACAGCGAACCCGTCACGGCATAAAAAAGTCCCTTTTCGGCACCCTTTATAGCGCCGTTTGCAAGCAGGTACCCGAAGCCCGATATCGGCACCGTTGCGCCAGCGCCCGCAAAATCTACGAGCGGCTGATAGAGCCCAAGTGCGGTGAGAACCACGCCTGCAAGCATGAAAAACACAAGTATCTTGCCCGATGTGAGCGAAGTAAGATTGATAATTATCTGGGCTATGACGCAGATGGCGCCGCCCACGGTAAATGCCTTTATATACATCAGCAGTATGGAAAGTATCTCTGAACCAAGCATATACACCTCCCGTCAGACGGACACAAATTCAACCGCGTGGCTGATGCACGGGATGCTTTCGCCCTGACCGGACGACACCGTGGAAAGCAGCGCGCCCGTTGCGGCAAACAGCACCCTTTTATACAGTCCCGCGTTCATTTTGGTAAACACGTAAGAGTTCATCACCACCGCCGAACAGCCTGCACCGCTGCCGCCCTGAAATTCGTCCTCTATCACCTTATAGATTATTTCGCCGCAGTCCACATGGTTGGGGGCAATATCATATCCCTTCTCCCATGTGAGATCCTTGAGTATACGGCTGCCGAGGGCGCCCAGGTCGCCCGTAACTATCATGTCGTAATCTTCGGGAAGTGTATTGGTATCTTTGAAGTGCCTCATTATAGTATCCGCAGCCGCGGGGGCCATTGCCGCGCCCATATTGTTCACGTCGGAAATGCCCCAGTCGCGCACCCTGCCCAAAGTGGCGTTTACCACCTGTATTCCTCCCTCTTCGCCTGAAATCACGCAGGCGCCCGCGCCCGTCACAGTCCACTGCGACTGCGGCGGACGCGTACAGCCCAGCTCAAGCGGGTAGCGGTACTGCCGCTCTGCCGAGGCAAAGTGGCTGCCCGTAGCCGCCACGCAGTTGCGGGCAAATCCGCCGTCTATCATTGCGGCGGCAAGCAGAATGCTTTCGCTCATTGTGGAACAGGCGCTGTAGAGCCCCAGAAAGGGAAACTGGAAGTCCCTTGCGGCAAAACTTGCCGAAATTATCTGGTTGAGAAGATCGCCCGAGAACAACACGTCTATATCGCCGTCTGTCAGCGCCCCCTTTTCCACGGCAAGGCGTATAGCGCCCGACAGCATTTTGCACTCGGCCTTTTCGTATGTGCTTTCGCCGTACATGTCGTCGGCAAGCGTGATGTCGGCATAGCCGCCTATTACGCCTTCGCGCTCCTTTGAGCCGCATATGGCCGCATACGAGCGCACCCGCGGCGGCTTTTTAAAAAATATAGTATTGCCCCTTTTCATATAACTCCAAAGCCGCGCAAATGCGGCGCACCGCTGATACGGAACGACCAAGGCCGCTTACAGAAGGTAATAAATTATACCCACTATGGCGCCCGAAAACACGCCGTAAACTATTATGGCACCCGCAACAGTGAACATTTTGGCCGCCGTACCGTAGATATAACCTTCGGTATTGAACTCTATGGCGGGCGAAGTTACCGAATTTGCAAACCCTGTAATGGGCACTATAGACCCCGCACCCGCATGGCGGCCTATGCGGTCGTATACTCCCAGCCCGGTGAGAAGACAGCCGAAAAAGATAAGTATTACCGATACAGTGCCCGCAAGCTCGTCCCCCGAAAGGCCCGCGTACTCCAGCATATATCTGAAAAATTGCCCTATTGTACATATCAGTCCGCCCACGCCGAATGCCGCAAGGCAGTTTTTGAAATGTTTGGTGGGCGGGTCGAGCGCACGCACATACTTAAGATAGTTTTTATTGCAGTTCCGGGCATTCCTTCCTGTCATTCTTTATTTCCCCCTCCCTGCGCGGTTTAAAGCAGGTCTCACGCTCGTCCCTGCGAGCAAGGTCGATATCCCTCTTCATTGTCCATACCTCTTTTCGGTCATATACAGCGTAAGTTTTTCGGGCAGCACCCTGCTTAAAAATCTGTATGCGGTATTCATGGCACCGCATGTCTTTATAAGCGGAGGGTTGTCCGACTCGACCACTTTTATAAGCTCGTCCGCAACGGCCCCGGCAGACATTCCGCCCTGCTCTATTCTGGCGAGTGCCTGCACTGCCTTGCCGAGATTTTTGGCATAGCCGCCGCTCTCTTCGTCGGAATATATCTTGCGCTTGAACGTAAAACCTGTAGCCGTGCCGCCGGGAAGAAACGCCGTGACCTTTATTTTGTAGTCTTTAAGCTCCTGCCCTGCCCCGCGCGCAAGCATTTCCAGCGCCGCCTTTGAAGAGGAATAAAAGCTGTCGAAAATAATGGGGATGTCGCCGCCGAGTGAACCAACCAGAATTATCTTGCCGCCGCGGCTGCGCATATAGGGCACCGCCGTCTGCACGGCCTTTAACGCGCCGAAGTAGTTCACCTCGAACAGGTAGCGGTAGTCGCCCTCGGCGGCATGCTCTATGGGGGCCGCCATAGAACAGCCCGCGCTGTAGACAAGAAGATCCAGGCCTTCTTTTTCTGCAATGCGTCTTATTGCCCCGAACGCCTGTTCATCGGTGACATCTGCGCACACATTGTTGACCTTTATGTTTATGCACGGCGTGCGCGAAATGTTATATACGTTCCACCCGCTTTCGGTGAGCCGAAATACCGTTTCGCAACCTATCCCCGAACTGCCGCCCACAACTATGGCGGTGCGGGCGCCCGATCTGACATTTTCAACGCTGTTCATACCGATATTTTGAATAACTTACAGCAAAAATATTCAACCAAAAGCAATATTTACCATTGCCGCGCAATGGGGGCATGCATGGGCGGGCGTGCATTGGCGAATGTGCGCGAAATCAGCCGAAGGCGATATCGAGCGCCATCATGATCACAAATCCGAATATAACGCCGAGGGTGGCGCGCACTTTGCCGTTTTGAAAACTTTCGGGAATGAGTTCGGAACAAACCACTGCCAGCATGGCCCCCGCCGAAAAGGAGAGCGCAAACGGCAATATATTGTTTATGAGCGTTACCGCGAGCGCCCCTATCACTCCGGCAATTATTTCCACCGCGCCGGAAAGCTGGCCCACCGTAAAACTTTTTATGCGCGACATGCCGTTTGCACGCAACGGAAACGCCACGCACATGCCCTCGGGGAAGTTCTGTATACCTATGCCCACGGCAAGCATAAGCGCCGCAACGCCCTCTACCGCTCCGCCTGCACCGAGCGCACCGAACGCAACGCCGATAGCCAGCCCCTCCGGCACATTGTGAGCCGTGACGGCTATAACCATGACGGCGCACTTCTTTTTTCTGTCGTCAGAAAACCTGTTAAGTTTACCTATGAGAATATCTGTAAGTATTATGAGAAGCCCGCCGCAGGCAAAACCGCACGTAAGGATGAGGTATGAAAGTTCCTGCTCATATTCGAGCGCTGGCAAAAGAAGCGAAAAAAATGTTGAGGCAAGCATTATGCCGGCAGCGCTGCTCATCATAAAGCTGAAGGCACCGCTGCTCACCTTTTTATATATGAACACAAGCGACGCACCCGCCGCCGTAAGAAGCCATGTAAACGATGTGGCTATAAGCGCCTGCAGCCAGCCTTCAAGTCCGAAAAACCATTGCACAAGTATTTCTCCCGTAAAAAACTGTTTCAATTCATTTTACGCAACAGAAAAATTTATAGTGCATGAGCTCGCCCGAAGCAGCCAATGAGCAAAAAAGCCAAAGAAATATAATTATTTTAAGTACTATGCATAGCATAATAGCTGTTTTTTATATAAATATCAAAAAAAAAGCGCGGGCAGAAGCCCGCGCATTGATACTGTTAATTCAGAATGCTTTCAGATCGTTGTTTTTATAGGTGGTAAAACGTATCGTATAGCCGTTGGTCTCCACAGGATCCGAAGCATATACCAGCTCAAACGAAGGGTTTTTGTCAAGGTTTTCAAAATAGGCGTCAGCCCCTCCCACCGCGTCTACCTTTGTAACAAGCACTTCGCTGCAATAGGGCAATAACGTTTTATACATCATTGCACCGCCTATAACGAAAACTTTATCTGAATCGTACTTTTTTATTTCAGAAAACAGCTCGTCCAAAGATCTTACAATGGTGCAGTCGTCCCTGTCTTCCCCTCCCGGCCAGAGCACGATGTTGGTGCGGTTTTTGAGCGGCCTGCCGCCGGGAAAAGATTTTAACGTATTCGAGCCCATCACCACTACGTTGCCGGATGTGGTCTCCCTGAAAAACTTCATATCGGCGGGAATGGAAAACATCAGCCCGTTTGCCTTGCCTATGCCCCACTCTCTGTCGGCATGTAAAATTGCTTTCATATGTTACCTTTACTTTTAAATTATTTTTATTAATTTGGCTGTAATTTTTAATAATTTTAGCAGATTATGCCACGCATAGTACATAAAAACAAGCCGATTTGCGTGTTTCTGCCACATTTTTCTGCGGAAAACTGCCCGATTTTTAAGCCCGCCATTTCAGGCACTGAGTAAAACAATCAATAATTTATTCCGCCACGGGAATATTATATTTTGTTTTGTTGCACTCGTAATCTACAAGCCTGAAACTGTCTACGGTGAAGTCGTAAAAGTTCTTTATATCGGGGTCGATCTCTATTTTCGGTGCCTTTAAGCGCGGCATGCCGATTATCTCTTTTACTATGGGTATGTGCCTGTCGTATATATGGGCATCGGCAATGACGTGCACAAGCTCCCCCGCCTTTAAGCCTGAAACCTGGGCAAACATCATCAGCAGAACGGCGTACTGAACTACGTTCCAGTTGTTTGCCGTGAGCATGTCGTTGGAGCGCTGATTGAGTATGCCGTTGAGCGTATCGCCCGACACGTTGAACGTCATGGAGTATGCGCAGGGGTACAGGTTCATTTCGTGCAGGTCGGCAAACGTGTAGATATTTGTAAGTATGCGGCGGCTGGCAGGGTTGTGCTCAAGGTCATACAGTACCCTGTCCACCTGGTCGAACTCGCCTTCGCGGTATTTGTGCTTTACGCCGAGCTGATAGCCGTATGCCTTGCCTATGCTTCCGTTTTCATCAGCCCACTGATCCCATATGTGGGAATGAAGGTCGCGGATGTTGTTGCTCTTCTTCTGCCAGATCCACAGAATTTCGTCTATGCACGAACGGAATGCCGTGCGGCGTATAGTCAGAATGGGAAATTCCTTTGAAAGGTCGTAGCGGTTTACTATGCCGAACTTTTTTACGGTATGGGCGGGCGTGCCGTCGCTCCATTTGGGGCGGACTTCAAGGTTGGTATCCCACACGCCGTGCTCCATTATGTCCTGCATGTTTGCAATAAATATATCGTCAGCTAAACTCACCTTGCATCTCCTCAAGTATAATCTGTCTGAATTATTTTACCATTTCGGGCGCCGCGCAGTCAAATAATCGGCACAATTTTATTTTAAAAGACAGTCGCCATTAAAAGGCATCCTTGCGCGTTTTGCTCCACTTTTTTGCTATGAAAGCCTGTTTGATACCCTGCGGAACAAGCGCCGTAAATACGCGCATGAGCTTATTGGCCACGCCGGGAATATATTTCACCTTTCCGCGCCCGGCCGCCTTAAGGCTGTGCTTTGCAACAAATTCAGGCGATTTTGCGGCTATTTTACCCCATAAGCCCTGCGTCTTTATGTAATCCGCCACGTCGGGCCGCGTATATACCGCACCGGGGAGCACCGCCGTAACAACGGCGCCCGTACCCTTCAGCTCGCGCGAGAGCGCCACAGAAAAACTTGTAAGCGCACCTTTTAGCGCGCTGTATATGGCAAAGTAAGGCATGGGCTGCAGCCCTGACACGCTGGAAATGTTTATGACGTTGAACTTTTGCGTGCGGTTTTCCAGACAGAACCTTGTGAGCGACACGGCCGCCTCGAAAAGTATGCGCGACTGCATTATTATTTTGCCTTCGCTGTACTCACAAAACGCCATCTGCGTGTCCGCCCCGGCAACGTTTATCAGCCTGCGGAACGTATAGCCCGAAGCGGCTGAAAAGAGGCGGGCGCGGTCAAACTCGCTTGTGAGGTCGCACGCAAAGTATCTGACCGTAATGCCGTATGAAGAAACAAGCTCTTCGCGCAGCTCTTTGAGCTTTTCTTCGCTGCGGCCTGTTATGAACAGATCTTGTCCGTCTGCGGCAAGCTCGCGGCAGAAGGCCTTGCCTATGTATCCGCTTGCACCCGTGACAAAAGAATACCGTGCAAAAAATTCGGCCTTGATACCCTCGAGTATACCGCGATCGGCGGGCGCCCAATCGGAAGGTTCAAGCTCAGAGACGGGTATCCAGCGGCACTCTTCATGCTCTTTTACCGTATATTCGCCGAGCATGCGGCACAAAAATACGGTGATATTCACCGTTTTGTCGGGGTATTCGTAGTTTTCGCTGCCAAGCGCGCGAATAACGGCGATATCCAGGTCGAACTCTTCGCGGCACTCTCGCCGTATGGCGTCTTCGGGGGATTCGCCGTCCTCGATTTTGCCGCCCACAAATTCAAATTTGTGCACTACATATTCACTGCCGTACGAACGGCGCGCGGCAAACAGCCTGCCGTCTTTTATAAAGGCCGCGCCGACGACGCGTATTACTTGCTTCATACCTGTTATTTTACCACTGCTGCGCCATTTAGTCAATTGTCGCACACTGCCCGCAATAAACAAATAAAGTTGCCTTACACGCGTAATCCGCCCGCACGCTTTCAAGGCGCGCGGGCGGAAAATATTTTCGGAGGACTATTTTATGATGACATGTAAAAAAGTTTTATCTTAGGTAAGTCGTTAAGGCGACCCGACACATTAAGCCTTTATGCTTTTTGCCGCAATCTTCAGCAGCAGCCGCCGCTGTAACCTCTGCCTGAAAAGCCGGAGGAGCCCGTTCCGTTGTATAGACAGAACATGCAGCAGTTTGACTGCGAAGTTCCGCGGCCGAATGCGGATGCGCAGCAGTAACGATAGAGATTTAAAAGACCGGGCCAGCAGCACGAATTACATAAAAAATTTCCCGAACAGCCGCACCGCGAATTTGAGCAACCGCAGCCGTTTTGCGAGCTATACGAGCTGTATGCTCCTGCCGACTGCCCGCAACCACAGTTACAACCGCAATTGCCGCTGCGACTTACGTTGCCCGCACAGTTATTGCCGCAAGACTGCCCGAGGCAGCCGCCCGAATAATAATAGCCATAGCCCTGCCCGCCGCAATTATTGCAATTTGAACACATTTGTATATCGCTTCCCTTTATAGAAATGTAACAACGCAAACGTTTTCCCGCTTGCACTACACTGTAAGGGAATAAATCGGGTTCGTATTAATCCATTACAGTATAGTACATTATATGCAGCATACCTGCTTTGAGCGACAGGGCAAATGAAAAAGGGACAGGCAAAAGCGCAATTCCCATAGGGAATAAAATCAAAATAAAATTTTTATAGGAATTGCACTTTCAAGCGAGAAAAGAGAGCGAACTATCGTTTCCGATAGTTCGCTCTCTTTTCTGTTATCAAATATCTATCGCAATGTGACGGCTCATCAGAAAAACATAAATACACCACTCTTGCCGGCAGTCAAATCACTATAGGCTTATATGACATCTTTACACTATGCCGTTTTCAGAAAGCAATTTCAAGATGTATTCGTTTGATTTACTACTGATTTTATAGGCGGTATAACTTTGTTCCGTTTCTCCGTCATACATTCCCTCTATATATATTTCTTTTTTTGTTACAATCCAACTGTTTTGAATGGTCGTAAAAAAGCCATCCTTGCTTACCCTATATAAAACAGGTTGAACCGGTAAAATCTCGTCAGATGGAACATGAACTTCTATATCAGAAAAATCTTCTTTGCCTGTCAGCAAACCTTTCCCTAAATTTGCCTCGATCTGCATATTCAAAACAATCGCCTCTTCCAAAAGGGAATAATTCAGATTCCCGTCCAAAAGAATACGGTTGCTTTTGTTGCTGTCGCCGTACAATCCCGTATAATAATTGAAATTGTCTGTGTCCGCATAATAGTTTTTCACCTTATCAAATTGACTTTTTTTACAGTAAATAGCCGGATTCCACCACAGCGCTTCCTTATTTTGAGCGCAATATAAATCGAACAGAGCATTTTCTACTTTCCACCAAATATGATATTCCGTTTCAAAATTCGGAGTATCATCTTCACTGAAAACAATGCCTTCCACCCATAAATTCTCATAAAATCCGGTCATATACGTTTCGCCATCAATTTCAATACTTTCCGGATTACTATATTTAGGCAAAAATGAACACGCGGACGTGAACATGGTAATTGACGCAATCATAACGATTGACGCAAAAAGGGAAAATACTTTTATGACAAATTTGTATTTCTTGACTTTATCTTGTTTAATCACGCGCGAATTTTCCTTCAATAATTAACTGTATTATAACATTCAGCATAGAAAAAATCAAGAAGAGTGAATATATGTGGTTCACTATTTTCGTAAATTGAATGAGTTGTAAGCCAACAAACAAAATGTCGCAAACATATGTTCGTATTTTATTGACAATAACAAGTTAATATGGTATAATGCAAGAGTACAGGCGTGAAAGTTGCCTGTACTCTTTTGCCATACATTGATTTCAGGTATGGCGTACTCCCCCTTGCGGGAGGAAGGGCGCATAACAGGATTGCGCCGCGGAGCGAGATACTCTCCGCAACAGCGCGAGCAGCGCTGCACCCGAGCCGTCTGAAAGACGAGCCAAGCAAGATACCAAGCAAACAGCAGTCAACAGTAAAAATGCAAGCCCCTCTCCTGCAAGCAAACAGGGAGCAAAATTTAAGAGAATCTCTCCTTATCTGCGATAAGTATAGCTCACTATACTTATTGCGCTTCGCTCCATAAGTTCCGTTCGCCCTTGCAGGAGGCTTTTAACAGGAAAACAAAAATATTTCGGAGGAAACAGCCATATCGTATTTAGTTTGTAATTTGAAAAAGATAAGAAACGAAAAGAACAAGGACAAGGTAACGCCCATCGAGTTGGAAAACGAGCGCGACGAAAGCTACACGCCCGACAACCCGAACATCGACCTGTCAAGGACGGGAAGGAACTATCACACCGTTCATCGGTCGGAGCGTTATATGGATTACATACCCGACTTTCTCGGCGACGATGAGTACGACGGTTTGAGCTGTTAAAAACAGCCCGCTGATGCGGGCATAGCATAAGGCATAAGAAAAGGCGTGGCTTTCACGCCACGCCTGCTCTCTTTTTCAAAGGGCGGCCTTTACCTATATTCCCTATCGGAATTGCGGTAAGGGCCTGTCCCCTGTATATTTTTTTAACTTTTGACGTGCCGCAACAAGATTACTTATTGAAATACCTCTTGAGAAGACCTGCAAAACCTGCGCCGTGGCGGGCTTCGTCCTTAGCCATCTCGTGAACGGTGTCGTGAATGGCGTCGTAACCGAGCTGCTTAGCGCGCTTTGCAAGGGCAAACTTGCCTTCGCATGCGCCCGTTTCTGCAGCAACGCGGAGCTCAAGGTTCTTCTTGGTGCTGTCGGTAACAACTTCGCCGAGAAGTTCTGCAAACTTGGATGCATGCTCAGCCTCTTCAAACGCATAGCGCTTGTAAGCTTCTGCAACTTCGGGATAGCCTTCCCTTTCTGCAACCCTTGCCATTGCAAGATACATGCCTACTTCGGTGCATTCGCCGGTGAAGTTGGCGCGGAGGCCGTCCATAACCTCCTTATCTTCAACCACGCCGTCGCCTACGTGATGCTCGCATGCGAACTTGGGGCCTTCGGTCTCCTCTACGGGAACGAACGTTTTAGCCTTGCATACGGGGCAAACTTCTACATCATCTGCTACGATTTCGCCACAAACAGTACATCTTTTCATAATATAAAACTCCTTTAAATTTTATTAGAAATCAATCTTAATAAGATTATATCACACACTTTTAAAAAAATCAAGCTTTAAGGGAAAATTTTTCTTGTAAAATTTGTAAAAACTGAGTGTAATTATCAGCAAACAGCGTTGCGCCGAAGCTTGCAAGGCGTTCGCGCGACCTGAACCCCCACAGCGCCGATATGCAGGCGATGCCCGCATTTTTCGCCGTGAGAAAGTCGGTTTCGCCGTCGCCCATAAACACGCACTCATCTTTTTTGACGCCGAGCTGTTCAATTATGTACAGCGCGCCCGCAGGGTCGGGCTTGAGCGGAAAGCGCCCCTGCCCCACCACCATGTCGAACCCGAAGACGCCGAGCTTTTGGGTGCATACGGCAAGAGTTGCGTCCTGCGGCTTGTTTGAAAGCACTGCAAGTTTTACGCCCGCCGCTTTAAGGCGGGTGAGCGCCTCGGCCTCGCCTTCGTACAGGGCAGTTGCCGAATTATCCCACGCGGCATATGCAGGGACATAGTCGTCGTATACAGCTTTTACCAGCTGTTTTTTATCGGCAGGGACGGCGCGGTCTACAAGATTATAGGCGCCGTCGCCGAGAATGGAATACAATTTTTCAAGGCTGACGGGCGGCAACCCGAACTTTGCCAGACTGCCGTTTAAAACGGTGCGAATATCGGGCGCGGAGTTGACAAGCGTGCCGTCGAGGTCAAAGATGATAGCTTTTACCATACATTTATTTTATAAACCCGCAACGCGGCGGCAAAACAAAAACGGCGACAATGAGCCGCCGTTTTTAACAGATTATTTTATTGCCGGGTCACATCTGCTCGGGTACGCCTATGCCGAGAAGCGTGAGCGCATTTTTAAGCGCGGTAAGTGCTGCCGAGGTGAGCGCCAAGCGGAAATTCTTTTTATCGCCTTCGGCGGTGAGTATTTTGCAGTCGAAATAGAATTTATTGAACTTTTGCGCAAGGTCTACCGCATAGCGGGCGACGATGCTCGGCTCGTACTTTTCCGCCGCGTCCTGTACGGCCTGCGGGAAGGCGGCTATCGCCTTTACCACCTCTGCCTCCTGCGGGAGCAGTTCGCCCACCGCATAGCTTGCGGGCACGCCGCCCTTGGAGATGACGGAATTTGCGCGCGCACATGTGTATTGCACATATACGCTGGTTTCGCCTTCGAAACTGAGCACCTTATCGTAGGAAAAGACTATGTCCTTTATCTTGTTGTTGTACAGCGCGCCGAAGATGACTGCGCCTATACCCACCTTTTGGGCGACGTCCTGCTTGTTTTCAAGTTCGGGATTCTTTTCGGAGATTATGCCGTACGCCTTTTCCACGCAGCGGTTGATGACGTCCTCCAGCCATACGACCTTGCCCTTGCGGGTAGACATTGCGCCGTCTTCCAGCGACACCATGCCGTATGCCACATGCACGAGATCCTTTGCCCACTCCCTGCCCATGATCTCCAGCACTTTGAACACCTGCTTGAAGTGCAGGTTCTGCTGGTAAGCCACAACGTACAGGCACTTATAAAAATCATAAGTCTTTTTGCGGTAGATGGCCGCGGCAAGGTCGCGGGTGGCGTACAGCGACGCGCCGTCAGAACGGAGTATAAGGCAGGGCGGCATTCCGTAGGGCTCAAGGTCGACGATCTGCGCGCCCTCGCTCTCCTTTAAAAGTCCCTTTTCGCGCAGTTCGTCTATCACGGGCTGCATCTTATCTGTATAGAAGCGCTCGCCCGCATAGCTGTCGAACTGAACGTTGAGCTTTTGGTATATGCACTTTACGTACTTTAAGGTGAGTTCCTTGAACCAGTCGAACAGCTCGTTTGCCTCTTTGTCGCCGCTCTCTATAAGGCGGAAATATTCGCGAGCCTCGTGCTCCATCTCCTCCGTCGCCTCGCTGTTGAAGCGTACGTACAAATCGTTTATGGCGTGTATGCCGCCCTTTTCCACTTCATCCCTGTTTCCCCAGTGCTTGTATGCGCATATGAGCTTGCCGAACTGCGTGCCGTAGTCGCCGAGGTGGTTTATGCCCACCGCCTTAAAGCCGAGGAAGTTGAAAATTTTATACAGCGCGCTGCCTATGGCGGTAGTGGAAAGATGACCTATATGGAAGGGCTTTGCAATATTCACCGAGGAATAGTCTATGCAGACCGTTCTGCCGCCGCCGATATCGGACGAGCCGTATTTTTCGCCCTGCGAGAGCACTTCGTCTATAGTTTCGCGGGCGAGCGCCGACTTGTTTATGGTGAAATTTACGTATCCGTTGACCGCCTCCGCCTTTTCTATCACGTCGTCCGCGGGGTACTCCGCGGCGAGCGACTGCGCGATAATTACGGGGCTCTTGCGCAGCACCTTTGCAAACTTAAAGCAGGGCAGGGCGTAGTCGCCCATCTCCGGGTTGGGCGGCAGGGCTATAGAGGAATACACATCGTCCTCGCTTACGCCCTCCACCTTTATTTTCTGTGCAATATACTTTTTATAGTCCATACTTTACTCTCTTGAAATAGTCTGCAATAATTTTAACATACAGGGCAAAATTTGGCAACTTAAGCCGCAAAGCGTTTTGACTATTTTTGAAAATAAGGTATAATGGCTGTGTTAAAAATACTGTTATGGCGGAGCTGGCGATAAGGCCGCTGCCGCTTTGAAGGACGACATATGAAATTAGGCGTTGTGGGACTGCCCAACGTGGGCAAGTCCACTCTTTTCAATGCAATAACGCACGCGGGCGCAGAGGCCGCCAACTACCCATTCTGCACTATCGAGCCCAACGTGGGCGTGGTTGCCGTGCCCGACGAAAGGCTTGATAAACTGGCCGCGCTTTACAGCAGCAAGAAGGTCACCCCCGCCGTTGTGGAGTTTGTGGACATAGCAGGCCTTGTAAAGGGCGCTTCGCAGGGGGAGGGCCTGGGCAACAAATTTTTATCGCACATACGCGAGTGTGACGCCATAGTACACGTTGTGCGCTGCTTTGAAGACCCCAACGTTACGCACGTTTCAAACAAGATAGACCCCATTGCCGACATAAAGACCATAACCCTTGAACTTATACTTGCCGACATAGAGGCCGTTTCCAAGCGCGAGGACAGGATACGCAACACGGCAAAGGGCGGCAATAAAGAGGCCGCGGCCGAATACGCCTTTCTTGAAAGGCTGAATAACTTCCTCGGCGAGGAAAAGCCCGCAAGGCTGTTTGAGTGCACCGAAGAGGAACAGCCCTTTATGGACAACCTGTTCCTGCTTACGGCAAAGCCCGTGATATACGCAGCCAACATATCTGAAATGGACATGGGCAAGCCCGAGGACGACATACCCAACGTTGTAAAGGTGAAAGAGTACGCAAAGGCCGAGGGCAGCGAAGTGCTGGTTATATGCGCCAAGACCGAAGAAGAACTTTCGCAGATGGATCCCGCGGACAGCGCCATGTTCCTTGAAGAGTTAGGCCTTAAAGAGAGCGGCCTGAACAGGCTGATAAAAAAGAGCTACGAACTGCTCGGCCTCATCTCCTATCTAACCGCGGGCGAAAAGGAGACGCGCGCATGGACTATAGTAAAGGGCACAAAGGCGCCCCAGGCGGCGGGCAAGATACACAGCGACTTTGAGCGCGGCTTTATACGCGCAGAAGTTGTGGACTATGAGACGCTTTTGGAGTGCGGCGGCTACAACGGCGCGCGCGAAAAGGGCAAGGTGCGCTCAGAGGGCAAGGACTACGTTATAAAGGACGGCGACGTGGTGCTGTTCCGCTTCAACGTGTAAAATAATTTTTAATGGCAACAGCAAAGCCCGCGGCAGGCGTCCTTACGGCAGAGATTTTCAGGCTGCGCCTACCGCCTCCGCTCAAAATGACAACCACAGCAAACCAAACCGCCCGTGCAAATTTGCGCGGGCGGCTGTTTTTATTATAACCCTAAAAATTTTAAAATTCCAAACCAATAAGAGGCGTTATATGTAGTTTGAGTGGCTTCGCGACTGACCGATTTACTCTGCTTTCTTTGAAGATACAGCTCGTACACAGCGGGCAACTCCTCCTCTTTGAGATTTCTTCTCGCCGATATCTTAGATACGTCGAGATGTTGTCTGCCGCTTTCTGCATAGAGATTGCCATGTTCCACATACACATAGAACCACTTTGCCCTGCCTCTGGTCATGGGCGCCGTACATACGTCTTGCGGAGCAGATTTAAAAAAGGAAACTATATCATTCCATAATTGTTTAAAATTCATTACACAATCCCTCCTTTCATCCTCCCTTTACACAAGGGAGGCAAGATAGAGGTTTAGCCCTTTACACAAGAGAGGCTTTGGCGTGCCGCTAAATTTCTTCTGCGGGCATGGAAATAAGTTGGTTTTTCATGTCAAAACAGGCAAGCACTGCGGCTATGACGTCGGCTATGTATATAAAGTGCAGAACGGCATACACGGCATATCTGAGCTTTTTTTCCGTAAAAAAGCGCCTTGCGAGGTATGCTATGTTCTGAACGCCGTTTCCCAGCATGAACATGTAAGTGGTGAAAAGCGAAATTACCCACACTACGGGCGCGGCCCATATTAGAAGCGGGTTGAACGTGCCCAGCCAGAACAGCCCCCATATTATAAAATTTATTATAAAGAACGGTATAAGGGCAAGTTTGACCTTAACTGTAGTTGCGCACGGGCAGTCGGCCCCGTATCTGAAGTCCCTTACGGCCGCCACAATGTTGAGTACGCACAGCACTATCGCCGCTACGCACACGACTATGCTCGCTATTGTTATGGCGCGGAATATAGTATCTGAAAAGTTCGGGTCGACCGCCACTATGATGACCGCGACGGCAAACGGTATATGCATCAAGATACAGCAGCGCGCACAAAGACCACATAAGCGCCTTTCTGTTCATATTCCCCCCATTCAGCGCACGCGGCGCAAAAGTTTAAATTAAGGGGCGCCCGAAAAACGGACGCCCCGATTTAAGCGATCAATAAATTACTTGAGTTCTGCGAAATACTTGATGGTGCGTACCATCTGCGAGGTGTACGAATTTTCGTTATCGTACCAGGCAACTACCTTTACAAGGGTGGTGCCGTCGCCCATGGGCATGCACTTGGTCTGGGTTGCGTCGAACAGAGAGCCATAGGTCATGCCGACGATATCGGAAGATACGATCTCCTCTTCGGTGTAGCCGAAGGAAGCGGAAGAAGCTGCCTTCATGGCTGCGTTTACAGATTTAGCGTCTACTTCGCCTTCGCAGATAGCGATGAGCTGAGTAAGCGAACCGGTGGGTACGGGCACGCGCTGAGCGCAGCCGTCGAGCACGCCGTTGAGTTCGGGGATAACAAGGCCGATAGCCTTTGCGGCACCGGTGCTGTTGGGAACGATGTTAACGGCGGCAGCCCTTGCACGCCTTAAATCGCCCTTGCGGTGAGGGCCGTCGAGAACCATCTGGTCGCCGGTGTAGGCGTGTATGGTGGTCATATAGCCCTTTTTGATCTTGGCGAACTTGTTGAGGGTGTCGGCCATGGGAGCAAGGCAGTTGGTGGTGCAGCTTGCCGCGGATATAACGGTATCGGTAGGCTTTAAAGACTTTTCGTTTACGCTGAATACAACGGTGGGAAGATCGTTGCCTGCAGGTGCGGAGATAACGCACTTTTTGGCGCCTGCCTTGATGTGTGCGGAGGCCTTTTCCTTGGAGGTGTAGAAGCCGGTGCACTCGAGAACAACGTCTACGTCAAGTTCCTTCCAGGGAAGGTTGACAGCGTCCTTTTCTGCATAGATCTTTATGGTCTTGCCGTTTACGGTGATGGAATCTTCGCCTGCGGTAACGCTGTCGGCATACTTGTACCTGCCCTGAGCGGAATCGTACTTGAGAAGATGAGCCAGCATCTTGGGGCTTGTCAGGTCGTTGATAGCCACGATTTCGTAACCTTCGGCATCGAACATCTGCCTGAATGCAAGACGACCGATACGGCCAAAGCCGTTGATTGCAACTTTTACGTTTGCCATAATGTTTATATTCCTCCGATTTAAATATAAAATTGATATTGAAAACTAAGTTTTTGCGGCGGAAAGCACGGCACTGTTTTGCCCCTTTCCTTAATCCGCTATTATTATATCAAATACTTTTTTTCAAGTCAACAGTTTATTTGAGATTTTCAGGGTTAAGCGCTTTTAAGCTATCCAAAACGAACAGACCGTCCTTTCTTATAAGCACGTCGTCGAACCAGATCTCGCCGCCGCCGAATTCGGGCGTCATTATAAGCACAAGATCCCAGTGCACGCCGCTCTGGTTGCCGTTCCACGCGTCGTCGTAGCAGCAGCCGGGCGTAAAGTGTATGGAGCCCGATATCTTTTCGTCGAACAGAATGTCCAGCATGGGCTTTGTCACATAGGGGTTTACGCCTATGGCGAACTCGCCCACGTAGCGGGCGCCCTCGTCGGTGTCGAATATCTTGTTCAGCTCCTCGTCGTCGCCGTCGCAGGTGGCATTTACTATCTTGCCGTCTTTGAATGTGAGGGAGATGTTTTCGTACTTCTTCCCCCCTTCCATTGTGGGCGCATTATATGTGATAACGCCGTTCACGCTGTTCTTGACGGGCGCGGTGTACACCTCGCCGTCGGGAATGTTGCAGCCGCCAGCACACTTTACAGCGGGAATACCCTTAATGGAGAAAGTAAGGTCGGTGTTCTTTGCGACAAGGCGCACCTTATCCGTCCTGTTCATAAGCTCAACCAGCGCGTCCATGGCACGCGACATCTTTGCATAGTCGAGCGTGCACACGTTGAAATAGAAATCTTCGAACTTTTCGGTGGACATCTCCGAAAGCTGGCTCATTCCGTCTGTGGGGAACCTGAGTATCACCCACTTGGTCTTCTTTACCCTTATTTCGTGGTGAACGGGGAAGAAGAACGAGCGCTGGTATTCGGCGGTAGTTTCGGCGGGAACGTCTGAAAGCTCGAAGTTGTTTTTAAAGCCGCGCACGCCTATGTAGGCGTCCATGTCGTTCATTATAAACTTTTCGTATTCGGCGAGCTTTTGTATGCTCTCTTTGTTTGCGCCCATGAGAAGGGAGCGCTGAACGCGGTTGGCGCACAGCTTTACGTATGGTATGCCGCCCGCGGCGTACACCTTTTCAAGCAGGGCACACACAAGCTCTTCGGGAACGTCGGTGGCCTCGATGAACACCTTTTCGCCCTTTTGAAGGTGCACCGAATAATTTACCAGCCCTTCGGCAAGCTTGTCAAGTCTGGGATCTCTCATACTGAAAAAACAGCTCCTTTATAAATTTTTAGTATCATTCACAGATTATATACCCATTATTGCGGCAGTCAAATCGTTTTTAGCTATTTTTATAACAAATTTATCAAATGCACTTGAATTTTGTGCCGCAATAGATTATAATAGGTAAGGTAAAAAATTTAATACGGGCTGAAAACCGCCCGCAACTTCCGGAGGTATATAATGGGATTAGTTTCGGCAAAAGAGATGCTTGAAAAGGCAAGAGACGGCAAATACGCAGTCGGCCAGTTCAACATAAACAACCTTGAATGGACAAAGAGCATACTTGCCACCGCGCAGGAACTCAACGCTCCCGTCATTCTCGGCGTTTCTGAAGGCGCCGGCAAATACATGACGGGCTTTAAGACGGTTGCCGCCATGGTAAAGGCCATGATAGAAGAGATGAAGATAACCGTTCCCGTTGCGCTGCACCTTGACCACGGCACTTACGAGGGCTGCTACAAGTGCATAGAGGCAGGATTTTCCTCCATCATGTTCGACGGCTCGCACTTCCCCATTGAAGAAAATATAGAAAAGACAAAGGAACTTGTTAAGGTGTGCGCCGAAAAGGGCATGAGCCTTGAGGCCGAAGTGGGCGCCATAGGCGGCGAAGAGGACGGCGTTATAGGCAAGGGCGAATGTGCAGACCCCGAAGAGTGCAAAAAGATAGCCGACCTTGGCGTTACCATGCTGGCCGCAGGCATAGGCAACATACACGGCAAGTACCCCGCAGACTGGCCCGGCCTTTCGTTTGAAACGCTTGCAGCCGTAAAGGAAAAAGTGGGCGACATGCCCCTCGTTCTTCACGGCGGCACGGGTATTCCCACCGACCAGATCAAAAAGGCCATCTCCCTCGGCGTGGCAAAGATAAACGTAAACACCGAGTGCCAGCTTGCATTTGCCGCCGCTACGAGAAAGTATATCGAAGAGGGCAAAGACCTTGCAGGCAAGGGCTTCGACCCCCGCAAACTGCTTGCGCCCGGCGCACAGGCCATAAAAGATACCGTTAAAGAAAAGATGGAGATCTTCGGCTGCATAGGCAAGGCGTAAAACAAAACTCAACAACTTACAGGCGGGGCCGCGGCCCCGCCGTTTTTATACGCATTTTTCCCGCGGAGCGCGCCCGTGACGATTAATTGTGCCGCAAATGCACATACTGCCTGCATGGTTAAATTGAAATGGTTTGCCGCGGCGGCGCTTGCCGCCGCCTGCGCCGCGCTTTGCGGTTGCGGAATAGACACACAGAGCTCGCTGAAGGAACTGACCGACCCGTACATCACCCGCTACGAGTGCACGCTCGCCGAATACGGCGGGCAGGACTTTTTGGAAATGTTCGACTACATCCGCGTGACGCTCACCGACAAAGAGAATATGGAGTTGAGCTATAAGTACAGGGGCGAAGAGCCTAAAAGCTATACCTGCACATACGAGTACGACGAAAAGACGGGCGAACTGAGCGCCGAAGCGGGATTTTTGGGGGTGAATTACAACGGCAAAGTGAAGATAGAAAACGGAAAATTCACCTTTTCGTACCCGCTTGCAGGCAGACAGCTGATAATGCGTTTTGAAAGCTGAAACAGCAGAACAACACGCCGCCACATATAAAAGCCGACACCAAAGCGGTGCCGGCTTTTTACATATTTTATATAAAGAGGTTGAAAAACGCCGATTTTTTGCGGTATGTTGCGGGCAGACGGGTGCGGAAAGCGCGCGCCTTTATGCGGTATCTGTTGACGGAATACCAGCCGCGTACGCGCTTTTCAATGAGCTTATAAATATAGTAGCCCGCTATACCGCACAGCGTGCCTATCACCAGCCCCGCCGCCACGTCGGTAACGTAGTGTTCGCCGAGGTAGATGCGCGAAAGCCCTATGAGCGCGGCGAGAATCACCGCCGGTATGGCCTTGGCGCGGTAGAATATGACAAGCACTGCCGCCGCGCAGAATGTGACGGCCGTGTGTCCCGAGGGAAAACAATAATCTTGCGAAAGCTCTATGCCGTATTGCGCATAAAAATCCTGCGCCCAGTACAGCTCTTCATGCGTCCACGGGCGCTCCCTTCCGACGGCATTTTTGAGTATTACGTTTACAACAAGAACGTCCAGAATGAGCGCAACGGCAAGCGCAAGGCCGCAGCGGCGGGTCTTTTTGAATACAAGCAGAACGGCGCACAGCGCTATGCTTATGGCGCCGCCCGCCGCCAGCATGGAGATATATTTCATTGCATAGTTCAGCCAGACCTGCGAATGAAAAATTTCGTGCACGCGGTTGAGTATTTCAATTTCCATTATCAAAGCTTATTCCTCAGGTTCGTAGTGCCCCGAAATTTCCTCCATTCCGTCATCAGGCTTGCCGAACGCGTCCTTTGAAAGCGGGGCGTCACCCTTTTCGGCCCTCCCCTCTTCTATCACATCTTCGATAGTTACCTGCTTTTCTTCTGCAGGAACGGCAGGGCGCGGGGTTATATCGTATGCGGCGGTATCGTACTCCATTTTGGCAAGGGCGGGATCGGAATACACGGCCTCCTGTTCGGCACGCAGTTCCTCTTCCTGCTTACGCCGCTTGGCGATAACATAAAAGCATATTATAAGCAGCAGAAGAATAAGCGACCCCACTGCTATTGCAACAATGTAAACCAGTTTCATATCGTACATTATTTTACCACCTTGCGGCCCGACTGTCAACTAACCGCGGCAGACAGCTATCCGCTTAAAATATGTTTTTTTGCAGCGGAATACCCCTCATATTATTGCACGCAATTAAATAAACTAATCATATGAAAAAGATCATGTTCTGCGGCGGCGGAAGCGCCGGGCACGTTATACCCAACGTGGCCATAATGAACGAGCTGGAAGGGCGGTATGCCGTTGAATATATGGGGACGGACGGAATAGAATACTCCGTTATAAAGGCAGAAAATTATAAATTCCACATGTTCTGCGCGCCAAAATTTGTGCGCGGGAAAATAATCGGAAATTTGACCCTGCCCTGCAGACTGAAAAAATCGGTAGCTGAGGCCGAGGCCATTTTACGCCGCGAAAAGCCGTGCCTGCTGTTCTGCAAGGGCGGCTATGCCTCCCTCCCGCCCGCACTGGCGGCAAAGCGGCTGAAAATACCCGTCGTTGCACATGAATCAGACCTGAGCGCGGGACTAGCCAACAAAATAATTTCGCGCTTTGCCTGCGTTACTCTGACCTCGTTCCCTGAAACGGCAGAAAAGTTCAGGCGTGGCGTATATGCGGGCCCGCCAATAAGAAAAGGGGCATATAAGACCAGCAGACTGCGCGCAATGGAGAAATTCGGGCTGGACGCGCGGCAGACAGTGATAGTTTTCGGCGGCGGAAGCGGATCGCGCACCATAAATGGCGCTGTGCGCGCGGCGGCGCCGCAGATATGCAAAGAATATAACCTTCTTCACATCTGCGGAAAGGGGAACGTGCAGGGCGCACGCATAGAGGGCTACAGGCAGATAGAGTACACCCCCGACATGGGCGCCGTGTATGCCTGCGCAGATTTTGCCGTGGCAAGGGCCGGTTCCAATTCCGCGTTCGAACTTCTGGCAAACAGCATCCCCACCCTTTTTATTCCGCTTGAAAACAGAGCGACACGCGGCGACCAGGTGAAGAACGCGCAATACTTTGAACGCGCCGGGGTGTGCCGCGTGCTGCACGAAAACGAGCTTTCGCCCGAAAGGCTTATAAAAGAGCTTTTTGCGCTTACCGCCGACACCGCCTTAAGGAAAAATTTGATGAATTATCCGATAAAAAGCGGAAACAGACGCATAGAGGCAGAGATCGAGCGCATTGCAATTCACGGTGCCGTATAACAAAAAATGCCTTTATTTTCTACTTTTATGTTACACATAGTACTTTAAAAATAAATAAATTATATAAATTACACCAAAATTCCCCGCAAAAAAGTACGGGGAATTTTATATTACAGAGCCTTTGTTATTAAATTGATTTAATTGATTATTTTACAGCTGCCTCCCTCCCTTAGCACTCGGCTATGTCAGCCGTGTATTGAAAAGCACATCCGCCACGCCCATCTGCAGATAGCGGACGTCTCGCGCGTAGAGCAACCGCCTGTACGCACAGTCGGCAGCAAGCACGGAGAGGCGGGCAAGTGGCGGCGTGAAGCAATTGCCTTCATTTTCGGCAAGCAATGCAGAGATATCCTGTGCGATCACTACAAGCCGACTGCGCGCCTCCCCTTCTCCTCCGCGGTAATCGAGCGCCTCAGCTATACCGCACAGCTCCCGAATAAGTTCATACAGTTGTTTCAAGGTTTCCGTATAGCCCTCGGCGTTCTGAGCCGCAGAATAATTATAAAGTTCAAATCTGTGTTCCAAAAGTTCCTTTACGTCTGCAGAAAAACCGACGACATCCAGCTTTTGAACAAAGTCCTGCGCCTCACCTTTGAGCATAAAACAACCAACCGCAACGTAATCTGTTCCATCGTAACTGAAGTTATAGCCGGCACCTCCATATGCGCGCACGGCGGTTCCTATATCACCATTACCCTCCCCATCGGGAGATGCGGTGCAATATGCCATATAACATTTTACCCGCAACCTGACAGCGCCGTATGCCTGCGCGCATGACGACGAAAGCCCCGCGCAAAGCAAAATGATTATCACGGACAGCACACAACAACACAGCCTTGAAACGCCGTAAAAACGCCTGGATAGCAACATACCGTATTTTACTTACATTGAGCAAAAAATATGTGGCCGTACACACTAAAATGCTTGCAAAATAATAAAAATATGTTATAATATTTAGGTCAGCTAAAGAAAATGCTACTGTGGCTCAGCTGGTAGAGCAGCTGATTCGTAATCAGCAGGTCGCCGGTTCGAATCCGGCCAGTAGCTCCATCTGAATCACCTTAACAATCTTAACCCCTAAGTTGGGACAGTCGTTAAGGTGATTCTTTTTTTATGCAATTTTTGAGCTTGTTTTACGTGATTAAACCTCATTTTTGCTACTTTTCAAAATGAGGCATTGAGACAGCAGTTTTGAAAAAACCTTCAAACCGAAAAGTAAAAGTAAAAATCCTTACAATCTGAACCCCCTGTCTCAGGACAAATTCTTAAAATACAGCTCTTCTTTTGCTGTCGGCGTTTTATACCCGTTGCTTATATGCGGGCGCTTATCATTATAAAAGGTTACATAGTCGGTTATGGCTTTATGTATTTCTCTTTCGGAACGGTATTTGCGCCTGTATAACTCTTCCCTCTTCATGTTTGAAAAGAACGACTCCATTACAGAATTATCATAAGGCACATACGCCCGCGAAAAGGAATGCGTTACGGCAATAGATTTTAAATACGAGTTGAATGTATAGGAGCTGTAATTGCTTCCCCTGTCCGTATGCAAAAGCAACTTTTCAGGTTTTCTATTCTCATACGCTTCCTTAAATGTTCTCTTTACGAGTTGGGTACTGTTACTCAACCCCGCTCTGCATCCTACAACCTTTCGAGCATACAGGTCAAGAATTGCGCATATATAGAATATCTTATTTCCGAACTTATAACATGTAACATCGCTCACCCATACACTGTTTGGTCTTTTGACAGTAAATTGCTGGTTCAACACATTATTTGGCACCCTCCTTTTCTCTTGTTCATATAGAGCTTTTGCCCTCTGCCTTATACTCACAAGCCCCATATCCTTCATAAGTCTCCGTACAGTTTCCTCGCACGTATTGTAACCACGCTCTTTAAGTACAGCTGTAATTTTGCCTGCACCAAACACCTGATTACTATCATCATACACTCTTTTTATTTCTACACGGAGTATTTCGCGCTGTTTTGCATACCACGTATTGTCGCGCTTATTTCGTAATATGTGATTATAAAACGTCCCTCCGGACACTTCCATCGTTTCGCACAACAAATGAACGCTGTACTTTCCATACAATGTTTCAAGAGCAACCAACTTTTCCCGCAAAGGAGCATTGGGCGAACACCCAACTTGCTTGATAATTTCTAATTTTTGTTCAAGCCTTCTTATCTTAGTCTCTAGTTTAGCAACGTATTTTCGTAAAATAGATTCGCTGTTCCCTTTAAGTTCGTAACCCTTAATTGTCCGATACACCGTACTACGCGATGCTTCTGTAAGCTCTGTGATACGGCTTACAGGTTGATTGGTTTGCCATAATTCATAAATCTTTTTGCGTTCAGTTTCTGTGTAAATCCTCATTGTCTTTCTCCTTTTAAATAATTTTTTTTACATTATAAAACCCGAACCGATAAAATTAAACGGTTCGGGTTTTTATAATATCTGACTGATTCCAGTTAGCAGAGTTTCTACGTTATTCAATCTCTGCTATAAAGCGACTTATATTTTTTATAGGCAAAATAGTAATAGTTACGCATAAAAATACCAAGTTTTTTGGGAGAGAGAATGATTGCACTGTCTCCGAAGCGTTCAAAGTAATATAAAAGCTGGTTTGCAGAACAATTAAACGTATATATATCGCCTTCTACGCTGACGGGCGTCGGCCGATACAGATAAATTTTTTTGAACAGCTCTTTGCCCTTTTCCGTAAGCTGCACTTTTATAGATTCCCTGTCTGTATTATACATGGGATACTGCGGCGCACACTCCACCTGGCGCCTGAACAACTCGGCATTTTCTTCGGGAATTTCACTTCTTTCGGCAAGCAGAGATACTGTTTTTACCGAAGCAAGTCTTACCGTGACATTCTGTTTGCCGTTATAGAAAAGCACATAATTAAAAAGCTCCTCTTTTGCCGCGCTTATAGAGTAAACGGACGCTCCCTTTATAACGTTCCCGTTTGCAAATGAAATGCAGACCTTTACTCCCTTTTTAACAGCTTTCATCAAAAGGGAATAATTTTCCCTGAAGAGTATCTTTTCCCGCTCGTTTTTCGTCTTCTGCGAATATGCAGTAAACAATCTTCTGTAATACGAGGAGAGTGATTCATTCTGCAACAACAAATTTTCTATGTATATTACCGCTTTTTCCGTGTTCCTTGTAGGTTTGAAAGCAAAGACCTTGCTTTGTTTATTTTCGCTATCAGTCTGCTTTTTATTAAGTATCTTCAATGTATTTAAAAACACCGTCTCCCGATAGCGATCCGGCACTATTTCGACAGCTTTTCTGACATCGTCGCGCAATTTTTCTTCCGCACCCGCAAATTCCTCATAGAAATCAGAAACGACAGCATTCAAAAATGCATTCATGTTGGGAGAACCGTCCGGTTTAGTTATCTTGAAATCTTCACAGTCCTTCTTTAAAAGTTCATAGACCGATTTTGGAGCACTGATTTTTATTTTTTCGTCCATAAAATTCCCTCCATTTATTTGTATTGTACCCTAAAAGGGGTCATAAATCAAGCAAAATTTAATTATCGTACCTTTAAAAAAGGGGTCAAAAAAATTATACATATTGCGGTATTCCTTTTTGGAGCCGATAGTATAAAATGGAAGTACAATTAAATTTTACGGAGGTGAAAACATGAATTACAGATTAGCGGATATAGCGGGTTATGCACAAGAAAAGGAGGAACTTAAAAGGCTTTGCGAAATAATAAATAACAGGGATATATACCTGGAGCGCGGAGCGAAACTGCCAAAAGGCATAATTTTTTATGGCGAAACGGGAACGGGCAAAACGTTGTTTGCCAAGGTAATGGCGAGCATATGCAAACTTGAAATGATTAACATAGACCTTAGCAACATGGCAGACAAAAGTTCGCTTCTTAAAAGGATAAAGAAAGCCTTTGACAGTGCACGAAAATCCAACAAACCAACAATGATTTTCTTTGATGAAATGGACAAAGTGTTGCCCAACGTAAGCGAAGAATACTACTCCGACCACTCAAAAGCCATTCTTGCACAGTTGCTCACCCTTATCGACGGCATGAACAGCAATAAGAATTTTATTTTTGTAGCGACATGCAATGACTACGAAAATCTCCCCTCTACCCTCGTCCGTCCCGGCAGAATCGACAAGAAAATACATATCGGGCGGCCAGACTACCCATCGCGCGTGGAAATTCTCAAATTTTATGCGGGAAAGACGAGCTGCACATTTGAAATGACAATGGAAGAACTTGCTAAGTTATGCAACAGATTTTCGTGCGCGGCGCTCGAAACGCTGGTAAACGAATGCGTTTTACAATCGGACAAAAACGGTTTTATTTCGGAAAAACTGATAAAGGAACGCATACTTGAAAGCAAATCGGAAGATTTGCCGCGAAGAATGCCAACACAGGCCGACATGATAAATGCCTGCCGCAACATAGGTTGCTTTATAGTGGCGAGAAGCTTAAATTCCGGCGATTATCTGCTCAGGCTCGGCAATAATACAGTCTGCAACCTGTATTTCAATGCAACTATAAGCCAGTATGATGACGACTTTGATGACGAGGACGGCATTGACTTTGGCATACAGCCCGATGACGAAGATAGCGAAACGGGCGGAATAGGGTTCCGCGACAGAAACTACGACAATGAGGACGATAATTATGACGATGATGAAGATGATGACAATTGCAGTTTCTACTACACGAAGGCAGACTATCTGAATGCCATTTGTGCGCTTATGGGCGGTTACGTTGCCGAAGAATTGGTACTGAATAAACTTTACGACAATACATATTATCTGCTTACAACGGTGGACTGTATCCTTTCTGGAATGTCAAGAGACGGGCTGATGGGGCTGGATTTGAGATACTCGAGCGGCCGTAATGATGACATCAAATATACACAGGAAAAGCTGAATAAGGTTAATGCCGAGTTTGACAAAATAATCGACGATTGCTACAAAAAGGCAAAACCGATTATTGAGGCAAACGCTGAGCTCATCAAAAAGCTCATACCCATACTTGTCGAGAAAGGAAACATCTTCAAGCCCGAGTGCGAGAAAATATTGAATGAACTCGGAGGAATAAAAACACTGTCATAAATAGTCTCCAGGTATTTCCCGCGGCTTTTTTCTTGCACAAGCGCTTGTGAGCGCAGCTTTTTCGTACACTAAAGACATTACAAGCCCTTTGAGCGATACCTCAAAGGGCATTTGTTTTATGCCGCAACAAAAAAAATAATCCCACCAAAATATGCAACACAAAAAGGCGTCAGCAACTGCGGACACCTTTTTTGCATTGTGCATCTGTATTTATTTTATCTTAAGCATTATTTTACTGCGGAACAGTAAATTCAATTGAAAACCTTATTCCTCACCGCAGAATTCGTAGTGGCAGCCGCTGGTCTGCGTAGGGGGCATAGTTTCGCCCTCTGCAATATAGATGGTGTTCACCGTTTTGCCCTGACCGTCGACCACTTTGTAAGAGCCGCTGCGGGGAGCGTAATCGCCGCTGTTCAGTCTCATAACAATCCTCCTTGTGTTAATTGCGGGTAAGTGCCGCCCGCTACAAAAGCAGTATGCGCCGTGAAAGGCAAATTAACCGCAAAAACAAAAAATTTGAACAAAAAAATTTTGCGCGATTTTAAAATGACTGAAACCGCACAACCTTATTGTATGAACAGAAAATATTTTGCCGCCGCGGCGGCGATACTTGCCGTGGCCTTTGCCGTACTGTGGGTGGCATACGGGCTGGAGGGCAAAACAAGGCAGACATTCAACTGCGCGCAATCAATTCCGACTTTAGCCGTATTGCCGTCAAATGAATATGAAGAGGCCTTTTCGTCGGGCATACAAACATACCCCGCCGACGCTCAGACGACAGAAAAGGTAAGTCACACAACCGAAAAGACAGTTTACCTTACATTCGACGACGGGCCGAGCGACAGGATAACGCCAAAAATTTTAGACATTCTGGACAGCGAAAACGTAAAAGCCACCTTTTTTATAGTGGGGCAACAGGCCGAACGCAGGCGCTACCTTATAAGGCGCGAGGCGGAGAGCGGGCACACCGTGGCAGTCCACTCCTATACGCATGACTATAAAAAGATATACCGCTCCCCGCAGAGCCTTATAGAGGACATAGACAGGTGCAACGACGTTATCGAGAGCATAACGGGCAGGAGGTCTTGCGTATACCGTTTCCCCGGAGGCTCCTACGGGCTGAAGAGCGACATTATCGCCGCGGCGGCCGAACACGGCATGAGGTATGTTGACTGGAACGCCAGCACGCGCGACGCAGAGTGGGGCGCGGGCGGCACGGACGACCTGTACAGGAACGCCGTTGAAACTTCAGCAAACTGCAACAACATAGTGCTTCTATCGCACGACTCCACAGATAAAAAGTATACCCCCGAAGCGACGAGAAAAATAATCAAATATTACAAGCAGAAGGGCTACACCTTTGGGACTTTCTGAGTTAAAAATTAATCAAAAATAAAAATATTATTTTTTTGTCTTGAACGTAAATTTTAGCACCGCACACATAACTGAAAAAAACAGCAAAAACCCGATAGAACGCCGATTTTTTACCAATTATGCGTGACATAATACTTTAAATATAAAAAGAAACCCACCCGCTAATGATATGCACCCCAAAAGTTGGACAGACTTTTGGAGGTGCATATTTTCATGTCAA
>ERZ1090869.237-NODE-237-length-30639-cov-9.197325_pt1 | contig 30639 bp, 38 predicted proteins | sample MGYA00478474_ERZ1090869 | MGnify/ENA primary metagenome ERZ1090869 (study PRJEB33644, sample SAMEA5815748) | chicken gut metagenome | biome: Chicken; feature: Gastrointestinal Tract; material: Caecum | place: Ireland | collected 2019-01-01 | study: A study of the... | reverse complement strand
GCGGAAGCCTGCATCACCCACGCAAATCCTGACCATCGACAGCCGCGGCAGCGTGGAGAGCGAGGACGCCAGAGAGGCCGCCGCCTGGCATGAGATCCACAACGCCTACCGCACCCGCAAAATTTTGAGCGGACAGCTGGGCGGCATCGAGCAGACGGCGGACGGCAAGACCATCGCCACCGTGGAGTACAACGGGTTCCGCATCGCCATCCCGCTGAAAGAGATGATGATCCAGCTGGGTGACACCAGCGGCCAGAGTACCTCTACGGTGGCGCTGCGGCAAAACAAGCTTCTGGGCAATATGCTCGGCGCAGAGATCGACTTTGTAGTGCGCGGCATTGATTCGGGCAGCCGCAGCGTTGTGGCCAGCCGCCGCGACGCCATGCTGCGCAAGCGTCAGCTGTTTTTTCTCACCCCCGGCCCCGGCGGGCACCCCCGCATCGAGGCAGGCCGCATTGTACAGGCGCGGGTGATCGCCGTGGCCGAAAAGACGGTGCGGGTCGAAGTGTTCGGCGTCGAGACCTCCATTTTGGCCCGCGACCTCGCCTGGGACTGGATCGGCGACGCCCACGACCGGTTTGCCGTCGGTGACGAGGTGCTGGTGCGGGTACAGGAGGTGCGTGGCGATAGCCCCGAAACGCTGTCCATCCGGGCCGACATCAAAAGCACCACGCCCAACACCTGCGCGGAGAACCTGAAAAAGTGCCGGGTACAGAGCCGCTACGCCGGCTGCGTCACCGATGTACACCGCGGCATCGTCTATGTGCGGCTGTCCAACGGGGTCAACGCGGTGGCCCATTCCTGCTATGACCACCGTATGCCGGGCAAGAAAGACGATGTCAGTTTTGTCGTGACCAAGCTGGACACCGAGCGCAGCGTCGCCGTGGGCATCATCACCCGGATCATCCGGCAGAACCTGTAATCGTATGCAGTGCAACATTTTGTTTAGGAGGGCCGATCCCATGTCTGTGTTTCGGGTCGAACGCAACCGCAATTATACCGTCATGAGCAACTACCATCTGAGGGACCGCCGCCTGTCGCTGAAGGCGAAGGGGCTGCTCTCCCAGATGCTGTCGCTGCCGGAGGACTGGGATTATACCTTAGGCGGCCTGGCCCAGATCAACCGCGAGAAGATCGACGCGATCCGCGCCGCGGTGCGGGAGCTGGAAGCTGCCGGTTACATCGTCCGTTCCCGCGAACGGGATGCGAAGGGGCGGCTGCGCGGTGCGGACTATGTGATCTATGAACAGCCCCAAACACAGCCGCCTGTGCCGGATTCACCTACGTTGGAAAATCCAATGTTGGAGAATCCTGCGTTGGATTTCCCTACGTCGGAAAATCCAATGCAATTAAATAAAGATAAACAAAATAAAGAATTACAAAATACCGATTCTCTTCCTTTCCGGGTTTCGCCGGAAGAAACTTGCCCTGCCTGCCAACCTGCCAAGCTGGATACAGACCCAACTCCAACCGCTCCCGCGGATGTGTGCGATCAGATCGAACTGGACAAGCTGTGCCGGCAAGATCCGGACGATGCGCCGCTGTATCAGGAGATCGCCGGTCTGCTGGCGGACACCCTTTCTACCCGTCGCAAGACCGTCCGCGTGTCCGGCATGGATCTGCCCAGAGGCACCGTTCACAAGCGGCTGCGCCAACTCACCAGCGAGCATATCCGCTTCGTAGTCGAGGGGCTCAACCAGAATCGCACCCAAGTGCGAAACCCCAGGCAATACATACTGGCCGCCTTGTTCAACGCACCGGTGAGTATGTACGCAAAAACAGCACTGGATGTTGGGCATGACTTGTCAACGGGCACGCAAAAAGGCCCTCCCTGATGGAAGGGCCTGTGGGCCGAGTGAAATCATGCTTCACTTGTCATCATCTGCAAAAACTGCTCCGGCGAATAGACAGGCAAATCGGCATTGGCATAGTCGCGTCCATTTCGGGTGACGATGCAGTCCATCTGTGTGCGGACCGCCGTCTCGACCATGACGGCATCCTCATAGTCTGATAGCTGCGATGTGATCGCTTTTCGGCAATCGCTCCCGCCGGTATCCAGCACATCGAAGATCATGAATAGTTTGGTCAAAATGGCGCGTGTGTCCTTATCGCTATGGGTGCAACGATGCGTCAGATAGTAAATATCCGTGGACGCCTTGGCCGTGATGCACCCGATAAAGCGCTCTTTTGCGCATAGCCGGAAGATATCCTGAGCAGCCGTTGCAAATGGCATTCGGTTCTGCAGTGCATCCACGATCACGCAGGTATCCAGTAGAACTCTCATATTTGCGTCCGCCTTTCCTCGTTCGCCTGTTCCAAGGTGAGCGTATCGGGCACGCTACCGAAAAGCGATTCCACCATGCTCAATCGGTCCTGGTACGGGTTCGTCAATTTGGCGACCACTTTCCCGTTTCTCGTGATATAGATATCTTCTTTCTCGGCCATCAACAGATATTTACTCAAGTTTTCTTTTAATTCTGTCGCGGTGATTGACATAGCTATCGCCTCCTTCTTGTCTATAGTATATCAAAATCGCACGATTTAGTAAACCAATATCGTGCGATTCATATTTGACAATCGTCTGATTTCCAGGGCAATCTCTTCGATAGATGTTAATTTTCTGTAAATTCGTGCAAAAATGGCCGAAAATGCCCGATTTTGCCCATGAACAAATTGTGAACGTGACAGTAATAAGGGCATACAGATTTTTTCTGTTGATGACTGCTGTCCACCCATCCCACCCAGGAGGTGATTTTTTGAAACGCACCCGCATCCATTGCCCTTACTGCGGTTCTTTGGCCGTACTTCGCCCCGCTCGCGTCGTATACGGCGATCGCCCTGAATCGAAAGACACCTGGCTCTATATGTGCCGACGGTGGCCTGCCTGCGACGCCTACGTCAAGGCGCATCCCGGCGGCAGCCACCGCCCGATGGGGCGGCTCGCCAACGAGACCGTCCGCCGCAAGAGAGTACAGGCACATAAGGCATTGGACGCTCTGCAGCAGAGCTGGGGCCTCGATAAAGAGGGCATCTATGCCTGGCTGCAAAACGAGTTGGGGCTCCCGGCCAGCGAAGTACATATCGCCATGTTCGGCGAATACCGCTGCGATCAGGTCATCCGGCTTTGCCGCCAAGCTTCCGATCCCCACACCCCGCGATCCGCATAGAGAGGAGGATTTGCCTATGAAACGCAATCTTCGTCTGACCGCCGACCAACAACTTCTCGTAGAGGAAAACACCAACATCGTCCACTGGACGATTCTGCGCCGCATCCGCCAGAACCGCCGGGTCTGCGGTTTGGAATACGATGATCTGTTCCAGGAAGGCTGCCTGTGGCTGTGCCTGGCCGCTCGCACCTTCCGCCCCGGCAAAGTCCAGTTTGCTACATACGCCAAGAAGGTCGTCTACCACGGCCTGGTCAGCCATTGTCGCCGCGTCGCCGCCAGGGAACGGCACATGACCCGCCCCGATACCCAGGAGGACGCCGACTTCCTGTTGGAGCAGGGCGAGGATCGCTGCAGCGATTCTTATGCCGCTGCCCGCAGTTTGGCCGAAACGCTGGACCTGCTGGAACGCTATAAACAAAACTATGCGGGCACTACCCGGCGGGGCATCGAAGCAATGGAACTCCAGCTGCGGGGAATGCGCCTGACCGACATTGCCAAACAGTACGACGTGCCGCCCAACCACGTTGGCGCCTGGATCTCCCGTGCCGCCTCCAAACTGCGGGAGGAGACGGGTCTGCGCGAAGCACTTTTGGAGTAGCCTTTCCCATTGGCAAGCGCGGCGTTTTCGGTTATAATACAAATACATGGACAGGAAAGGCGGTGAGCGCGTATGAAATGTGTCCTCATGCACCGGGAACTGCCGGTGGCGGCGCTTGGTGTGAACGACAACAGCGGTACGGTCTACCGCGTGGATGAGGTTTTTCACAGCGAGCATCTGCCGCTTGGCACCCTTGGCCACACCAAGAAAGAGACGGCGAAGAATTTGAACGCCTGGCTTTCCGGGCGCATGATCCCCGCCAGCCGCTCCGGGTTCCAGCAGGCGATGCAGACTGCGATGCTCCAAATGAACACCGAAGTGTCCGCTTCCATTCTTTTGCTGAAATGCTACGGATTGAGCCTTTCCGACCAGTATTGGCTTAACCCGGCGGCCGCACCGCTTCAATGGAAGGAGATCAACTTCTACGATAATCCCTTCAGCGACGATGTGGGCGACCTGCTGTTCGGGAAGGTCCCCGGCGATGATTCGCTTGACCTGGTCTCCCCCTGCAACACCTCCGACGGCTGGCTGAAGAAAAAGTGGAAGATCGCAGACGGCCGGCGCGTCCTCATCAAGGGTGGCAGCGGCATGGCGCAGCAGGAGCCATTCAATGAAGTAGTGGCGTCCGCTGTCTGCCGCCGGTTGAACATCCCGCATATAGATTACTCCCTGCTCTGGGAGGACGGCAAACCGTACAGCGTCTGCGCCAACATGACCTCCGACCGTCAAGACCTGGTCAGTGCCTACGCGCTGTACACATCCGCCGAAAAGCCCGAAGGCATCTCTGCCTTTGACCATTTCCTGGCGCGCTGCGAGGCGCTGGGGATCCCCAACGCCCGGAAGTTCCTGAGCCAGATGATCGTCCTGGACTTCCTGCTCTGCAACCAGGACCGCCACATGGGGAATTTCGGCGCGCTCCGTGACGCCGTCACGCTGGAATGGCTGGGCATGGCGCCGGTCTATGACAGCGGCACCAGTTTGTGGTTCGACCAATACGCCAGCCAGATCGATCCCGCCGCGGACGCCGCAGCCAAACCGTTTTGCGCCACCCACGGCCAGCAGCTCCAGCTGGTCGCCAATGATTTGGATTGGCTGGATCTAGCCGCCCTGGATGGACTGGAGGATGAAGTCTTCGCCATCTTCGAACAGGCACACTTTGGCGAACCCACCCGCGCCGAGACCTTGAGCCAGGCAGTCGCACAGCGGTGCAAACTGCTGGGACAACTCGTTCGATAACGCATTGCAACCAGAACACGATATTGCCCTCTGATCGCGTAAGATTCTGACGATCAGAGGGCTTTTTGTTTTTTGGGACGGCCAACAGCGCATATAATCCGCAAATTATTTTCCGTATTTGTTGCAAGATCATCTGCTCAAGCGTAGAGGATATACGAAATGCTTCACACACCAGCCAAATCAGGGAGGTTTGATCATGACCATGCAAACTTTGTATACCGCCAACGGCAATCTGATCCGCCGCCGCACCAAGGACGGCGTTGTCCCCTTCATTCGCGTCTGCCGGGATGAGTACGAGGTAGACCAGCAGGAACTGCTGCTCTGGGCACTGCTCAACTGGCGGATCGTCACCTTTGCGCAGATCGGCCCGCTGTACGAGAAGGCCAACCGGCAGAACCCGCTGCAAACCTCGCGTTCCTGGCAGGACTGCACCCACCGGCTGCTGACCCGCGGACTGCTGATCTCCGGCATGGGCCGCACTGAATACGATGCGCTGTATGATCTGCTGGCTCGGCGGTTCGTGCGGCCGGTGTCCGGCGGGCTTTTGTCCAAAGTGTTGGCCTTCCTCCGTGTCACATTGTTTGACGGAATTTCGCTGCGGACTGCCCTGACGCTGTTTCGTATTGACCGCCGCAGCGCCAGCGAGCGCAAGGTCATGCGCCTGGCCAATCAAGTGCCGCTCTCCTGCGCCGAGATCATCCAGTGCCTGAACCTGAATGTACAAACCATCCCCAGCGAGGACGCGGTCATGGATGCACTGTACACCGAGCCCGACCTGACCTGCGACAACTTCCCGCAGAAGGTCTATGGCAGCCAGCACAGCCGCGAGGTCATCGAGGCGGTGGCCGGGCTCTATCTGCGCAAGCAGATCTTGCTGGATACATATTGAGGCAAGGGTTTCATTTTTGTAGGCAAGTGGTACACTTCCCATATATCCGGCAGACCCCCTTGCACACAAATTGCAAGTTCGCTGCACAGTCTTCGCAGAATCATCGATTGACAGTCATTTTTTTGCATGATATAGTTATGGTGTAATTGATTTTTGTGCCGCCGCAATGGCCGCGGAGCTTGCCTCCGCCTCACACGCTGTTATTTTTTCAAACAAGTGCCAGTAGAAGTTTGGCTCCCCTTGGGGCCGGAACTCTGCTGGCACTTTTTATATAGATATTCTTGCCCACGGGCAGAAAGGAAGTGAACGAAAACCATATACGGCAGAGGCAATACCGCTTCTGCCCATAAGCTCAAAGCCGCACCATGTGTACAGGATCGCCTGTTCCGCACGGTGCGGCTTTTCTCATGTAACAAACAGAAAGGATCGATATCCCATGAAAAAGGAATCTCCCATGTGGCACAGCGTCGGCATCCTGGCTGGCGTTGTCATTCTGATCGTGGCCTTCACCCGCGGCTGGCTGATGAGCGCGCTGCTGCTCATTGCCGCCTGTACCTGGGGTGCCTGGCTGCTCAGCACCCAGCGTCCGCCGGCCTCCAAACGGAGATCGGTACGCCGCCCCCGGGCAGCCGACACAGCTCCCGCGCCCGCCGAAGGGCAGGACGCAGCTGCTACCAACACACTGCTGCTCCTGCACGTCAACCAGCGTATCACCGAGATGCTGCACGCGGCTTTTCCCAATGTCACCTGGAAGTGGTGCGTCAAGAATCCGCTCCGCCTGATTTTGAAAGGCGGCGTCGGCCGCATCCGGGTGTACGGTGTGGAAGGTTTCGAGTATGCCGACATTGCCATCGAGACCACCGGTAAGGTGAACTGCAATATGCTGCGCATGGTACCGCTGAGCGCCGCGCAAGCCAGTGAATTGCAGGATTTTACTCAGATGGTGATCCCGGCGGAGCAGCTGAATGCCGGGCCTGACCCGAAGATCTGGTATGAGGAATCCGGGAGGAAGACCCTGGAGCAGGTTGTCAACGACCTCAACTCGCGTGGCCACCACAGCCTGACGATCAACGAGGATGGCTCCATCCATATTTCCGGGGAAGATTCTCAGGATGACGCCGCCACTGCTTCGCTGGCGGGGTTCCCGCCGTCCAAGAAATGGTCGGAACTGGTGGACCTCTTTACGGAGGATGGCCTGAACGCCACGCTGAACCAGGATGCCATCGAGCTGACCTGGTGAGGAAGGAGCGTGATTCCATGAAACCCGGTATCCCGCTGTCTCAGATGCTGGCAGAAGTCAAGCGGCAGAGCGAGGCCAAGGTGGATTACCTTGTCGCCACGCCGCGCCTGCGCCTGGAACCGTTTGGCTCCGGCGTCTATCTGCACCTGTATAACGAATCCGGCAGCGAACCCATCGAACCGCTGTCCATCAGTTCCATTGCCCACCGGCAGATCGGTACCCATCTCAAGGTACCCGCAGCCTACTATGACCGCATGCTGAAAGATGCCCCCGAACTGCTGGCGCAGAACCTCAACTGCTGGTTTACCAAGGAACCGGCCCAGCGGATGCTGCGCACGCTGGACGGCACCGCCCGTGCTTATCTGAGCAACCGCTACCGGCGGATCGACAACCTGGACATCGCCAGGGTCGTTCTGCCAATCCTGGGCGCGCTGCCCGAAGCCTATTTTGAGAGCTGTCAGATCACCGACAGCCGAATGTACATCAAGGTGGTGAACCCGCGCCTGCAGATGGAAGTGGTTCCCGGAGACATCGTCCAGGCTGGCGTTGTGATCTCCAACAGCGAGGTGGGACTTGGTTCCGTTTGCGTCCAACCGTTGATTTTCCGTCTGGTCTGCTCCAATGGTATGGTCGTCAATGCCGCCGAGGCCCGCCGCAACCATGTGGGCCGTGTCTCTATGACCGAGGAAAGCCACATGATCTACTCCGACGCCACGTTGGCTGCCGAGGACAAAGCCTTTATCCTCAAACTGCAGGATACCGTTCGCGCCGCGGTGGATGAAGCACGCTTATCCCGTGTGGTGGATACGATGCGGGAGGCAAAAGAAGCCCGCATGAACACAGCTAACGTCCCGGCTCTCGTTAAGCTGACAAGTAAGGAATTCCACATCACCGAGAGCGAAAACGACCACATTTTGCAGCATCTGATCGAGGGAAATGACCTGACCTTGTACGGCCTTTCCAATGCGGTGACAAGACACAGCCAGGATGTGGAGAACTACGACCGCGCCAGCGAACTGGAAAGCATCGGCTACAGCATCCTGACTATGCCGGCCCGCCAGTGGTCCCGTATCAACCAGATGGCAGCCTGACCGATTGCTGCCAACCACTTTTACAACACAGGAGGAAAACGAAAATGACCAACACTGCCATGAACATGACCGCCGCCAATGCCGCCGTCCCGGCGCCCGTTGACTTCGAACTGCCCACCCTGGCGGAGTGTGATTTCAGTTCCGATGAACTGGCCGAGGATATGGATGGTATGACCATGAGCCTGCCCCGAGTCAAGATCCCTGCGGGCGGCGCTCTGCAGTTCGAGCTTCCCACCGGCGACCCGCAGAATCCCGATTATGTGCGCAGTTTGGTGGGGGTGATCCTGTACAACCACGCCAGCAACGCCTACTGGCCGGAGGGCAAAGAGTACGATGACAACGAACCGCCGCTCTGCCAGTCGGTGGACGGCAAGCAGGGCTACGGTGAACCCGGCGGGGCCTGCGCCACCTGCATCATGAACCGGTTCGGTTCCAGCAGCACGGGGCGCGGCAAAGCCTGCAAGAACATGCGGGTGCTGTATCTGCTGCGCAGCGGCGAATATATGCCGCTGCAGCTGACTTTGTCGCCCACCAGCATCAGCCCGTTCCGCGAGTTTATGAGCCAGGCCTTTGTGGCCCGGCGGCGCGGCACCTACGGCAGCCTGGTGGAGATTGGACTCAAGCGGATGAACAATGGCAACGACTATAGCGTTGCTACATTCCGTCGCCTGGCCGATTTCTCCGGCGAACAGCTCAAACAGATCACGGCCTATGCTCTGGGGTTCCGGGAGCAGCTCCGGGCCATGAACGCCCAGCGCGCTGTTATGCAGCAGGAACTGTTGGAGAGTGACTGCCAGGTAGAGGGAGAAACCGTCCCCACGGAAAGCGACGGTTCCTTCTGCGTAGCATCCACGGTGGACGGCGACAAGGTTCCGCTGCCCGCCTGAGTTTACAAACATCCCCATTGCAGAGAAGAATCCGTCAGGCATCTACCTGGCGGATTCTTCTTATCTTGCAAGAACAACAAAGGAGGACACCATGCCTTTTGATGGCCCCTTGACCGAAGAACAGCGCCGCTTTGCTGAACAGAACCATGCACTTGTGTATAAGTTCCTGCACCAGCACGGCCTTTCGGTCGATGAATACTACGACATTGTGATTTTCGGTTTTCTGCTGGCTGTACAGCGGTATCTGACCGATGCCAGCCTGGCTCCTTATGCCTTCTCCACCGTTGCGTGGAGCGCGATGGAGAGCGCGCTGCGGAACCATCGCCGCACGGCGCGGCGAAAACTGCGGCTGCATACCGGCAGTGGTCGGCATGGACGGTACCGGCTTTGCCGGCGGGAGCTTCCCTCGGAAAACGAGTGGATGTCCCAAATGGAGACCACCTTACTGCTTCACTCGCTGGCCGCAATGGTTTCAGCACAACAGATGGAAGTTTTGCAGCTGCGAGCACAAGGTCTTTCTGTTCGGTCGATTGCCGCCCGGCAGAAAACGACCGCAAAACAAATCAACGAACTGCTGGAGGATGTGCGCCGCATCCTCCACAAACTGTGTGACGAATGTTGAAGGAGGTTTCGCCATGAAGAAGGCTGTCAAACCCACCCTGTACCTGCACGGAAAACTGCTCTGCCCGCTGACGTTGGGCCGAGCCGCAATCTTCTCGGTGGAAGATCGCATCTACCACACCTCGGCAGTCGTCCGCATCCATGCGGTCAATTCTGACGAGGTACATTTCGAGACTCAGCACACCCACTATTATCTCAATACCCGCCCTTTTGCCGCAGCGGTCCGGCGACCGCCAATCCCGGTTCTGGCGGCCTGCGCATGAGTGGATAAGGATGAGGAGGTTTTTGTTATGTCGATTACGAATGATGATTTACTGGTCATCCGGCAGCTGCTGGAGCAGACAATGGACGAGAAACTTCATCCGTTCCATGAATGCCTTACCACCTGTGCAGACAGGACCAATCAAATCCTGGAGCAGTTGAACGATGTTAAAAAAGGAGTCAATTCCATCCGGGAAGCTGTCAGCGCGTTGTCTATACCTGATGACGCGCCCGCTCCGGTGGTTCAAATTCGTTACTCTCTAAAACCCCATAACCCTGAATAAAATCAGACCCGCAGGCCACAACGTGTCATCGCGTTGCGGCCTGCAGGTCTATTTGAGAGGAAATCGCTCGAATCACTGTCAAATCCTTGCCAGTTGGTTTCTACACGTGATATAATAAGATAGACTTAGAAGGAGGCGACAACGCAATGTATGTACCCACAAATGATCCTGATATCACCTGCGGGATGACCGATCAGGAAATGGACGATCGTTTTGCCAAAATCGTTGAACTTGCCAATCAGGAAAAACTGATTAAGGGCACGCCGCTTCCCAAATTTGATCCCATTACCAAAAAGGCATACTTGGAATACCCCGACGGGAGGCGCGAGTATGCCTAAAACCGAGCGGCTGCCAGAAATCATTGTTTTTGCAGGGCCGAACGGCTCCGGGAAATCAACGGTAACCAGAATCGCAAAGGTAGTCCAGCCCTATATCAACGCTGATGACATCAAGACTGCATTGAACTGTTCTGATCTGGAGGCAGCGCAGGTTGCCGAAAAAATGCGTAATGCACAAGTCGATGCCGGAGAAGGGTTCACCTTCGAAACGGTATTATCCACCTCTAGAAATCTGGAACTACTGAAGCGGGCCAAAGCAAAAGGTTTCTTTATCCGCTGCATTTATGTATTGACAGCTTCCCCAGACATCAATGTGATTCGCGTCAAAGCACGTGAAGCCGCAGGCGGACATGGTGTCCCTGAGGATAAAGTTCGCTCTCGTTACAAAAGAGCGTTGGCCTTGATTCCTGAACTTGTGTCTGTTTGCGATATCTGCCATATCTATGACAACAGTGAACAGCCTTTCCGCATTTTCAAAAAGCGAAAAGATCAGTACTATTTTGCTGAAAACACCTTTTGGAACAAGCAAGACATTATTACCCTTACAAAAGTCAGCAATATAGTCACATTTCCTTCTTTATAAATCAATTCATGCAAAGTAGTAGGCCGCAGCGTGTTACATCGCGCTGCGGCCTACTACTTCTATATTTCCTATGTGTCTGCTTTATATGGCTGGGACAGATTACTTTCCAAAGAGACAATAGTCATGTGGATTACAGCAAAGTTGCTTTTTCTTGTTATGATGGATGCCATACACCAATCGATCTCGGCATAAGTGCACAGGAATTGCAGTTCTTTTGCGCAAAGATTGCGGGGGTTCCTACATTTTTTCCGCACACAAACCCTGCTATAATATAAGCATAAAACACTGCCTTGCGCAGGGAAGCAAAATGGCATAGCAAGCTCGTTATATCGACGCCTGCTATGCCATTTTTTGTGAAATTTTCAGATTCCTCCCGGATTTGCAGAATTTCGAGGCAATTTTTTCTCTCTATTCTATAAAGGCTTGCCTTTCCGAATACCGGCTGTTACAGATTCGAGGTCTTACCATGAAACGAAAAAATATTCCTGAACAGCATCCCTTCTACCACAACACACTCAAGCTTCTGCAAAACTATCGGGATGTAAACTGGAGCCTGGAAGTGTCCGCACAGAACCTGCAATCAGAATTCCGAGCCGAATATAGCGGCGCGTCTGCGGAGTATGTGGATGATCTGACAATCACAGGCGACAGAAATGCAGCCGTTCGAATCGAAGGTTTGACCTTGTCGTTGGATAAAAGCCGCCGCATGATGCAGCTGGTCAACAGTGCAATTGCGCTGATGCGGCAAAAGCATAAGAAGGGCGAATTATACTACTGGATCTTATACTATACCTATCTGTGCCCGCAGGAGCCCGACACGATCAACGAGGTTCTGATCCAGCTGGAGAAACACTTTCAGCCCATGTCCATCCGCACCTACTACAGCAGACGGGAAGAAGCCGTGGAGGTCCTCAGCTCCATTCTCTGGGGGTATACTTCAGAGGGATGTCAGGAAATCACCCAGACCCTTTTCCCGACAAAATAGCGCCGCTTTGAGGATGCGGTCAGCCAGTCTTCATTAGGGAATCACATCGGGAAAGTGTATATGCACTGTATCAGGATTTCACAGAAATCCTGATACAAATCCTCATCAAATCGTCCACCAAGTTTCGATTTCTTACGAACAAAGTACTGGAACTGTATGTACAGTTTTTCGAGTGCATCCTGATTTCCTTTTTTGGCGCTTATAAAAAGTTCCTGAAGAGTCACGTGGTCGCTCCCATATTACGTTTCACCTTATTCACAGCACGATAGTAAATGGCGGCAGCCCCTTTATAACTCATATGAAGGGCTTCCGCGATGTCCTTAAAGGAATTTTCCCTAAGCACACGGGCCATTAGCACATATTGTTCTCGCTCTGAAAGACAACTGATCGCGTGAATCAAGCCTTCATTTTCCAGATCCACGGGAAGTAGAGAATTCGTGTCAGAGACCGCAATCGCAGGTACAGTCTTATATGTGCCTTCCAACGAAACTTCACTTACTTCCAAGGTGTGGTTTTTGTCCTGATATTTTTTCTTGTGGTGGCAAAGTGCAACTGACAGATAGCGAAGAAAGCGACCACGCAGTTCCTGATCTTCGGCAGATTCTTCCACAAAATACATAGTAGCCTCCTAATATACTGATTTTTCAGAAAACCAGCACCATCAGGAGGCGATTTATTCCTATACAGTCTTGCTATTTCTTTATGCGAATCAAAAGACCTTTTATAATGTCCCCAAATGCCACAATTAGCGACTGGTATCTCACATCATCAGGAGGCCACTTGCATTCAGAGATAAGTTCTTCCTTTGCGGCATCAGGCACAAAATACAGCTACACACTTTTTCGTCTTTTTGAAAACAGAGCGGTATATGTATTCTTCAGCATACTACCCATACACATTTTAGCGGTCAATGTGTTTGGCATGAAAGGTTGTTCTCGAGGCAAAAACGGTGGAATCAACTTCTTGAATATGCAGCAATACTATCATATAATAATAGCAGTACTCGCTTTACGCCGCGACAGTATTGCTTTATCATTTTAAATAGTATTACTGTGTGTGGTGAGCAAAATGAATTCTTATGCGAGTAAAATTGGAACCGTCATTCGACGAAAGAGAGAAGGACTCGGCATGACGCGGGATGATTTTGCTGAGAAAATTGATAAGAGCGTCGGATTTGTTGGACAGTTGGAACGCGGGGAAACTATGCCCAAGGTTGAAACCTTACATCGAATTGTTAAGGTTCTTGAACTTGATGCGAATACACTTTTCAACGATGAAGATATTAACGCTGATGTGATGGCCGAACTTAACACAATCATCCAGCAGTTGAGTGATAGGGATCAGAAATTCCTGCTGTCTTTTGCTCGACTTCTTCTTCAATACTCACAAGGAGATTCAAAATGAGTAATTGGAATCTTGCAATATGCGATGATGAACCGGCTGAACTTGAGCATATTTTCAGCTATGTTAAACAGTACAATCAAAGCTGGACAATCAGTCAATTCTCTTCTGCGAAAGATCTCCTTCGTGCAGCTGAAGACACCTTCTTTGATCTCATTCTGCTCGATATCGAAATGACTGCGCCGACCGGTTTTGAGGCCGCCAAGCAACTCGTAGCCACACAAAACCCACGTCCCCTTATTATTTTCATAACAAAAAGCAACGCCTATACCATAAAGGGATATGGCGTTGCCTTTCGTTATCTAGTGAAACCCATCGCCTGGGACGATTTTGCTTTAGCCTTGGATGCCGCTCTGGACGAGTTATCCGCCAATCGCTTTTCCTTCTCCTATAATAATGATTTGGTTTCGATTCCCTTGCAATCGATTTACTATATTGAAAGTTTTGCACACGTTGCGGTGATTCACACTGCTAACGACGAATTCCACATCCGCGCCACATTATCAGAGGTGAAGCAGAATTTACCTTTAAGTCGTTTCACAGCGCCCCACAAGAGTTATCTTGTAAATATGTCTCACATTAACACTGTACTGTCCGATGACATAATTTTGACCAATGGTGATCGCATTCCTATAAGCCGAAGAAAAAGGCAAGAGTTCAACGCGGATTTTTGCCGCTTTTTAGGTAGGTGAAACATATGCTCGTCGTTGTTGAGGTGTTGGGTTCCATTTCAAGCGTCTTATTATTGTTTCTGTATATTTTAAGCTTTTTTCATCTTGATTCATCTGCTCTAAAATGGAAAATCACCTTGGCAGTCATTTTCCTAATGGTTATCCTCTCGATATTAAACCTGTTTCCATCTTTCGTAATTCCTCGCGTCATCTGCTTAACTGTTGGAGGTGCAATCCTAAGTTATCTGTTTTTTAATACGACAATTTGGCAAGCTATATTCATGGGCGTCTCCTTTGAAGTAATTGCAGCGATTTTAGAAGTTGTGATGATGGGGATTTTAGGATTATTGCATCTTAATGTTGACGTGCTTATGGCTCGCAGCGGTGCACGCATGGTCTACATCATCACATCTCAGTTGCTTCTGCTAACAGTTATCGTCATAACCCGTGCTTTCAGTAAAAAGCAAGAAGGAATTTTATCTTTTAAGTGGTTACTTCCGCTTTTTCCTTGTCAAATTCTTAGCGTTTTCGTCTGCTACATAGTTTTCTGTAATGCAGCGTTGGATTCTTTTGAGCCTTATTTGATATTGATTCTTCTCACTTTACTATACATCAATATCACGATTGTGTTCTATTCAGAGGCCATGCGATCAAGTGAATCTCGCCGTAGAAACTCCGAGCTAGCAGAACAGCAATATACTATGCAGAAAGAATATTATCAGCGTCTGCATAAAAATCAGGAAGAAACGAGAGCCCTTTGGCACGACATCAAAAAGTATGTTTTGGCCATGCAGGCGTTTGCTGATAAGAAAGAGCAGCATCAGCTACAACAAATTGTTCAACAGGCGAATGACACTTTGGACAGCATAAGTACTGTCGTCGATATTGATAATATCGTAATTAGCTCCATTCTGGATAGCTATGCACGCTCGGCAAAGGAATCTGATATTGATTTTCATCTGGATGTTATGGTTCCTTCAACGCTTCCCATCTCTCCTGTGGATCTATATATCATTTTGGGAAACACGTTGGACAATGCTATCGAAGCTTGCATGGCACTTCCAAAAGGGAAACGCTGTATCAATATACTTCTAAGAAAAGAAAACGGGATACTATTTTATCGCATTCAAAACAGCTGTGATGGTAGGGAGGAAAAAATACACCTGCACGGAAAATTCCACGGATATGGTTTGAATAACGTCCGTAAATGTGTATCAAAATATGGTGGAAGTATTACTCCGACACGGAGCAGCGACTCTTTCATGGTCGAAATGTACCTGAATTGCAAGTGAATCGTACAGCACAGTTCTCAAGCCTCCAAAGGGGAGCGATGGATTCCTGATACTCTGCTTTCGGTTGCTAATAACGCATATAATATATAGAAAGCTGCCTCATTTTGTACTTGAGGCAGCTTTCTGCGTATCATGTTGAATTAGGATGTTTCCCTTAACGAATCATTATCAATCATGGTCACGGTTAGTAATCGAGCGTACTAACACGCTTGCTTTCCAGCTTCGAACGCGTGTGGACTTATCTCTGAAAGAAAAAGGAAATTTGTCAATGTGTCGGATCCGGAGTGGTTTGACCAACCAGAGATGGAAGGGAGTAATTACGGTGCTCGTCCAAACCGTTCTTTGGAGCCCGCAGCAACACAGCATCTGACTCTCTTCTGTGTGCATTTTACTTCCACTTCCGTTTTTTGATAGTGATACTATTTCTTGCCGTGAAGCGCCTACCACTTTTGCCTTCAAGTAGACCGTTCGTGCCAAAGGCATTGACCTAAGCGCCTGCCATAGATAAATTATAATCATATTGCATAAAAACCTCAAGATTCAAGTGCGAGGAATCAGACAATTGGAACACGAATTAGCAAAAAAGATTGCGGAATCCGCCGCTTTACAAGGACACATCCCCCAAGAAAAGATCCCAATTTATCAATACGGTTTCGAATTGCTTATTTCCTCGGTATGTAGTGTCCTGTTTATCTTAGCAATCGGAATCGTTTTCGGGCATCCTGGGCACGCTTTGATATATTTAGCAGGCTTTATTCCTATTCGCGTTTGCGCGGGTGGATATCACGGAAAAACACACTTGGAATGTTATATAGTGTTTTCCATAGCATTCGCACTATGCATTTGGCTCTCACTAAGCCTGACGTTTGCTCAGGTTTTTCCAATCATTACAGGTTTTGCTTTACTGTTGGCGATGGTTTGTTTTGCCCCGGTCGAAGCAAAAAATAAGCCGCTTACTCCAAAGCGCCGCAAAAGGAATCGGAGAGGCGCAATTATCCTTTCAGCAGTTGATCTGCTTATTGCGCTCGTGTTGTTTAGCTTGCAATTTAAATTTGGAACACTTTCCTCGATCTACTATTTGAGTAAGTGGACTGTCATTCTTTTTACAATTTGGCCTGTCGCATATGAGACCCTTCAAAATCTTATATGCGTTGAGCGATAGTCATCTACAAGAATGGAGGTTTATCATGAAAAAGGTTATGAATCTGTTTGCATGGAAGCTTGGTGGCGCAGCTTGTCTGCTGGCAATGCTGACGGCACTCATTTCCGTCAACAACACCTGCTGCTTCACAGCATATCAGCCGGATGTGCCGGAGGGGCTTTAAGAGTTCATATGTGACAAAAGGGAGGGGCGGGAATCATTTCCTGCCCCTCCCTTCGTCAAAAACTGAAGAGAAGGAGAAATCAAAATGAAGCAGTCTCTGAGGTAGCGGATCATCGCAGGCGTATTGAGCCTTGCTATGGCGCTGACAATGTTTCCCACGACGGTGCTTGCGGTATCATATGCATTGTGAGAAATTATGTGCGCATTGCGGCTCTAAAAAATGACATGATGATCGCGTCTGCGGCGAACGAGCAGGTGACCTATTTCGGAACTATGCCCCCGGCGAGAATATGTACTTGATGTTCGCGCTAATCTTGAATTTCTAGTCGATGTTGGACTGAATATAAACATTTCCCCTTCAAAAAATCCATGAGTTTTTAGGAGGACAAAAAACATGAAATCATTCGTAAAAAGTATAGTCTTGGCCTTGATTTCAGCGGCAGCATCGGGGCTTGTTTCGTGTGTCGCCACGAATGCGAGTATGGAAAATTCAATCGTGACAGAAATGTCTGAATACTTTGCCTCTGTAGATAAGGGCATGAGCTATAAACAGGCAATCGCCACGGTCTATGAAGAAAATCAAACGCTTTCAACGCAGGTCCAGCAGCTGCAGAACGAGAACTCGCAGTTGGGTGCGCAGGTCGAGTCTGCGCCGGATATTGCATTCTTTAGCCCCTCTCTTGTTCAGGATGGTCTAGAAATCTCTTCGGGTATCAACAACGGAGTCGCTAAAATAGACGGCCGTGTCTATGTGGCGACTGAAGCTGTTGACCCATTCCTAGACGGGACAGTCACTTTTGATGAAGGGCAGAATATTTTGGCATCCGGCACGACAGATTCGGTCGCTGTGACCAAAGAGGATCTTCTGGATACGAATATTTTGTACGATGGGGTACGCTGTAGCATTGTGCCCAATGCGGATAGAGAGAGTCTTTCGGTTGCAGGGAATGAATACAGGGAAGGAATTTTACTTGATTCGGTGAACTATGCCGATTTCGATTGTTATGCATTATTTAATCTGCGAAACGACTATTCAACTTTGGTGCTTGAAATTGGTCGCCTCGATGGGAGCAATAAAGGTGACGCTGAACTGGAAGTTTACCTTGATGAAGAATTGAGCAATACATACCCTATTTCTTCTGATACGCCGATCAAGACAATAGAAATTCCATTAAACTATGCGAGCAGCATGAAATTGCGATTGACGACAGATGGTTCTGTACAATATTGCATCGTTAACCCTGTTCTTGTAAAGTGAAAAAAGTGACTTAATTGTTTGAATCGTATAGCACAAGGGGATGATTTAGCAAAAGAGAGGGTGTCTTAGCCGCGGATTCACAGAATGTGAATCCGCGGCTTTTCTGCCCATATTACCGCGGCCGACGTGCTCCTGGGATATTACCATCGAGATGGCTGCTGGCACCAACGCGACCCTGATCCAGCTGGAGAACAAATCTGCCGAGCCCGATATGGACGAACTGGAAACGCCCGCAGTTACCGAAGTTCCTACGGAAGATGAATCCAACAAGCCGGAGGTAGGCAAGGAGGATGCTGCCAACGAGGGTATTATAATTGTTACTGCTGAGTAACGGAATAAAAGCATCACATTCTGTTAGCTCGTTTGTAATAACTTTTACGAAATCTTCGAAGATTTGAATGATTCAGACCTCAGAAGAGCAAAATGCGTGTACCCCAATACTCATTCGCTCAAAAAGCCTTGCTAACCTAATTGCAATATGGGCATCTTTGCTTGAATGACTAATAAATATTCTCATATTTCCACCTCCGCATATATCAGAAGCCGCTAAATAATTAAAGCGCACCGTTTTCAAAATGGGCGTTTTGTTCTAATGCAATATGTTCAGCATCCGGGAAAATAGTACTTGCCCTAAAGCCCAAAAGATCCAATCCATTAAGCAACGTCGTTTTTACCTGCTTTAAAATTCGAATCTTGTACAAATAGTCACATTTTTTATCTTCTGCCAACAGTACATCTAAGGGGATCTCACTATTATGAACTGTGAAATCTGACTGCTGCACATACATTCGTATGTCGTTCCCAACTCCATGACAAGCTATAGTTTTGTCTTTGGGACCTTGCTCATAGCAGCTTGAGCTTTCATCTTTAAATGCACCAACTAGATAGGCCTCTACCGACTTATAAGATATTGGTGGCACATACTCCCCGTATTCCATTGCTTTATTCATTTTAAGCGGATTTAGTACCCATACAGCAGCATCCGAATCACGATTATTCGCCAAGGCAAAATATAGTGCCACCAAAGGGGATTCAGTCCAATCCAAAAGTCGTGTATGTAAACCATAATGCTGCATTAACGAAAGCCATCCCGCATAGTCATCCTGCCGTGGTACTGAACGATTCAGCCTCGTTACAGATATCATAAAATTAGTCGTCCGATATTGTTCGTGATGAAGAGTCAGCTTATCGCGTTCTTTCACTCTTTGAATAGAAGGCACCAACCCCCATGAACAATCCGCCTGGCCACGATACCACATATGATATTGTTCCTTTGTTGAGATTTCTGTAACAACATCGATATATGAACTCCAGCTTTGAATACAATACTCCTGTATCATTTTCATCACTCCTCCAAAGAAAAAGCATTTTCTCCATATAACTGTTCGTTTCGGTCTGTCAGTACTTTCCCTCAATGTCGATTTGCGAACAGAGAAGTCATAGTAAGTAGGTATAGCCATCCCTGGATTTCTTGTGCGCTACTTGAATGAACCGTGATATATATGATCAACAGTATCCTAAAAGACACCATCTATACCAAAAGGATGAGGGACAGTATAGGGACTACATAGAACAATTTTGCTACATTAACATTGGGGTACATACTATGAAAGCAGCTCTACCGCTTTATGTGCTATTTCAGCATCCGTATGGCAAATTTCTCGATATTCCTCATAGGTCAACAAAAAAGTACCATCTTTACAGAAGATATTCATGTCACATTTTTCGTCAACAGTGTCCCCACAATATATTACGATTTCGAGATCCAAAATGTACGCAACTGCATCCACGATCTCTTTTGCATCACATCGCTGCGGCAGGTAAATCATGCCCAGGCAATAGGCCTGGGGCAGAGCAGAAAAAGGAACCGCACGGATGCCTGCATCCATCAAACCGCTTTGCAGGCGCTGAGCCATCTGTATTGCGCTTTGCCGATCCCCTGAAATGTTGATTCGGAAGATCTCTGCGGGGCTTTTATCTTCGGTCAAATTGGCGAGTCTTGCCTGGTATTCACTTTCATCCCAGAACAGGCATCCTGCTTCACGCGCTGCTTCTTTGATGCTTTCCGGAGCCGCACCAGCCCAGAGCAGCCCCTGCAAGGTATCTTTATTCTGCCGGATCAGGGCCGTTATATCTCTTTCCTGTATACATTCCGGGAAAACCGCAAGGGAAAATGGCTGGTCGAAATGGATTGTGCCCGATGCTATTTTCCGCTTGCTTTTGAAAAACCAAAGATTTTCCGGATATACGGGAGTTCCGGCAGTAACAGCGGCATCCAAAAAGTCTGGTATCATCCGAAGGTGAAACTGAGATTTTGCCGCTTCCTCTCCCTCCAGTTTGCGCAGGAGCGCCTCCAAAGGTGTGGAGTGATGCTCTTTCAGCAAGTTGCACATCTGTGCGGTGACCACTGGCGTTGCATGGCTGTTTTCGGAAACCAGCCCTTCTGTTTTGTATTCAGTGATAGGAAAGGTATGTCGGCTGGAGGCACAGAAATCCGCCTCGAAGACTCCGCCGCGGCGGATATAGGACTGATTGCCGCGCAGACTGTTGTCAGCCTGTACGGAGATTGCCCAGCTATGGCCAGCGTAAACAGAATAGCGATCGTGATTTGGCCATGCGCACACCAATAGAATTCCTTTGCGAAAAAGCTGTGCTATGATAGGCCGCAGCAACGGCCATTCCCGCAGGGATGTGCTTCCTATACTCAAGTTGATCACAGAGACGGGCTGTTCGGCACACCAGGCCAAAGCCTGTCGGATACTTTGAAGATCCCCCTGTCCGCTCCCGGGAGCGAGAGCCTGCACACTCAATATTTCAGTATCAGGCGCATACAGGCGGATGATAGCGGCGCAATACGTTCCATGCGTACATACATCCGGCGGCGGTGCGGGAACGACGCCGTTTTCCGTTACAGCAACCGAGCCGGCAAGTTTCGAAAGAAACGGATACTTTGTTATGCATACGCCGTCGTCGATTACAGCGCAGATCATTCCTGCCAGACCTCCGGGTTCAAGAGGGACACGACCTGACCCGAGTGGAGTGGTTTATCGGTGGTCAGCACCAGCTTTTCCTCAAGGTCCATCGCCGGGGCGTCGAGTTCGACCTCGCCGTCGGCTTCGCGGAGGATCTCGCCGTCGATAGCTTCGACAAAGTATTCGATGCCGAAGAAGCTGTCGCGGGAGCGGACGCGGTAGATTGTCACACGGCCGTTTTCGTCGCGGCTCTGGATGCAGGATTCCGGCACCCACCATTCCGCGCCGTAGTCGGTCGGGTCAGGGGTATCGCGCACAAGAAAATCATAGACCTCCACCCGCGGCAGCAGCGCGTCGTACACAAAGTACGAGACCACCGTACACACGGCGAGCACCAGCAGGCATACCGCCGCCACCCACCGCAAAATTCGTTTGCGATTCATAAAGCACCTCAACTCTCTATCGTCAAAAACCGGCCGCCGTCGGCGGGGTGCGTCGGCCCCAAAGCCGCCGTTTTCGAAGCGGCCGGGCACAGGTGCGCCGGCGTAGCCGGGGAAAATTCGAATGATTCCCGGGCAAAATGGCGCAGGCCGCGCGATTTTACCCCCTTCCTTCTCAGTGAATCTGCGACAGCGAGATCCCGTCGGCCAGATCCTGGTCGTAGTACAAAAACAGCAGCATCACCGGCAGCGCGGCCAAAATGCCGCAGACGCACAGCACACCCATGTCCTGCCCGTTCATCTGGGACAGGAAAACCGACAGCGGGTAGTCGTAGGAGCTGTCCAGGTAGACCAGCGGCTGCTCCACCATGTTCCAGGCGTCCACAAAGGTCAGAATGACCAGCGAGACGACCCCCGCCCGGCTGCGCGGCAGCAGGATGCGGAACAGGATCGTAAGGTTGCCGGCCCCGTCGATGCGTGCGGCGTCCAGCAGATCGTCCGGGCAGGTATCGAACACCTGCCGCAGCAGAAACACGCCAAAAGGCGAGAAGATGGACGGGATGATCAGTGCGGCCCAGGACCCCATCAGCCCCAGCTCGCGGATGACAAAGTAGTTGGAGACCAGCGTTACCTGGTAGGGCATCATCATGACGATGATGACGATGAAGAACAGCGCCTCCCGGCCGGGAAAGCGGAATTTGGAAAAGGCATACCCGGCCAGACTCGACACCAGCGTCTGCCCGGCCACGATGGCCGTGCTCAAAAACAGCGAGTTCCAGAACTTGACAAGATAGTGCGGGCGGCGGAGGAACACCTCGAACCAGCCGGCCAGCGACCACTGCTGCGGCAGCAGGCTGTACGCCGTGCCGGTGGAAAAGGAATTGACCAGCGTGAACAAAATCGGGACGACCACAAACAGCCCGAAAAAGCAGAGAAACACCAGCCGCAGGCGGGCAAATCGTTTGGCTTTCATGCTATGGCCCCCTCTCTCACGGTTCCTGCCGTGCTTTCAGGCGGAACAGCACCAGCACCAGCGCGAAGATCACAAGGAACACCAGCAGCGCCGCCACCGAAAGCCGCTGGTAGCTCAGGTTCTGGAAGTTGTTGTTCATAAAGTGCTGTAACATGTAGATGCTCTCGTGCGGGTTGGCCCCGCCCAGCAGGTACGCTTCGCGGAAGGATTTGAACGAGTTGATGATGGACACGATCAGGATAAAGAAAAACGTTGGCAGCATCAGCGGCAGCGTGATATACCGCACGGTCTGCCAGTAGCTTGCGCCCTCGCTGGCGGCGGCTTCGCGGTATTCGCGCGGGATGGCGGAAAGCCCCGCCAGAAACAGCACCAGGTCATAGCCGCAGTTTTTCCAGATGTACAGCCCCACCAAAAGCGGGAAAGCGTAGTCGGACTGGATCCAATCCTCAATAGGCAGGCCCAGCCAGGACAAAAACTGATTGACCAGCCCGCCGTCTGAGAAAAACGCCTGCACCACAATGACGACCGACGCCGCGGGCAGCACCAGCGGGTACAAAAACAGCGAGCGGAAGAACGTCGCGCCCTCGAATTTTTCAAACAGCAGCAACGCCAGCACGAAGGAGAAGGCCATCAGCAGCGGCACGCCGATGAGGATAAAGCGAAAGGTATTGTACGCCGCCAGCTGGAACGCCGCGCTGGCAAAAATATCCTGGAAGTTGCGCAGCCCCACAAAGGCGGTGCCGCCGGAACCGCTGGTAAAAGTAAAGCGGACGCTCCACAAAAAAGGGAGCAGGTAAAACCCGGTGAAGCCGATCAAAAACGGCAGCGCCAGCAGATACCCGGACAGGGCGTTTCGTGTTTTCAGTTTCATGGAAAGACCTCCCATCGTATGGCGGCGATTGCTTCACTGTTCTGGTGTATTGCGAAACTTTTGTGCCTGATATTCATAGAGTTCTGCAAATCTGCTCCCCTTTTGGGCGAGCAGCTCATCGCGGGTACCATCTTCCAATATTCGGCCGTCTTCCAGCAGGATGATCCGATCCGCCAGATCAATATTGGAAAATCGGTGAGAAGTCAGCAGAGTGAGCTTATCTTTCGCTACTTGGTGCAGGCTTTCGAAGATACGATGCTCCGCTTCAGGATCCAGCGCGGAGGAAGGCTCGTCGAGGATCAGGCAGGATGCATCGTGATAAAGCGCGCGTACAATGGCAACTTTTTGATGCTGTCCTTCGGACAGTTCGATCCCTTTGTCTGAGAAGATCCGGGTCAGGTATGTGTCCATATCTCCGTGGCAGGCTTGTACAATATCCTCGCCGGCACAAGCCAAAAGAAGGTCTCGGATTCGGGAAGCAGCATTTTTATCATCGTCATCGTTCAGGACAATGTTCTCCCGGATGGTGAAAGAGAAGTTGGGGGCATTTTGAAAATAGATGCCAAAACAACGGTGAAGATCCTCCAGCCGGTAGCTGCGAATATCTTCTCCGTTTACCAATATCGTACCGGAGGTGACGTCATAGAGACGCAGCAGCAGTTTGATGAGGGTGGACTTGCCTGAGCCATTTTTCCCGACGAGCACGACCGTCTTTTTATTTTTGATGGTGAAGCTGACATGGTCGAGGATGAGGGCGCTGGTTCCCGGATACTGAAAGCAAACATCTTGAAATTCGATCTGTTCGATTTGCCGGATCGGCCTTTCTCCGGAAACAATAGTACGATTGAATTTGGAGGTGAAAGCGTTCATGTTCTCCACTTTCAATTTGTTATCGTACACAGTGACCATGTGTGTGGCGAAAACCGTCATACTCGACAAGATCTGCGCCATCATGCCCGTATAGAACGAATAATCGCCGATGGACAAGGAGCCATTTATTACCCGCAGCGCAATCTGGAAAGAAATGACGCAAACAGCCGCTTCGGGCAGGATAGAGAGCAAAAAAACGGAAATCGTCTGCTGGAACGAGAGTTTCTTTCGGGCGCGCAAAACCACTTCCCACAGGAATTGGTATTTTTCCTTCAGAAGCTTCCCGAGGTTCCAGCAGCGGATTCCCTGCGCGTAATACTTGGAGGAACAGACGGACAGAATGTATTCCTTTTTCCGTTCATTGTTGATTTGTTCGAGATCGTTAAAGTAGATCTTCCGGGTGTAATACGGGTTGGCAATGGCGGTAGGAATGACCAGAACTGTAATGATCAGGGCATACCAGATGTTTTGCTGAGCCAAAATGACAAAAGTACTGGCAAGTGAAAAGATAGCGCTGATACAGTCAAGGACGCTCCAAAGGACCGAGGCCAGCGAATAGGAATCACGGCGCACGACCGTGAATTTGTCATAAAACTGTGCGTTGTCAAAAAGGGAAAGGTCGGCGGAAATTGCATCGTCAAGTAAGGTGAGAGAAATATGATTTTGAATGATGTTGTTGTGAATCAACTGGGTGTACTGGGTAAACCGTTGGAGGAAGCTGATGATAAGGGAGACCAGCAAAGCCGAGAGCAACAGAAACAATATTTGCATCTCGATTTTGTCGGCTCCTGCCGTCAACAGATCAAGGATGAGCTTTGTAAGGTAAGATGCGACAATCGTGAAGATGGGAATCAGAAAATTCCCAGCCAACCGCAGCAAGGTATACCCTTTGGAGGACTGCCACGCAAGTTTCAGGCAGTAGATAACTGCCTTTTTCAGTTCTGATAGATTGCGAAGCATGAAAGTCTCCCTCCACAAAAATTCGTTCCATAAGTGATATATAACGATGAATGAAGGTGCACATGGGGTCCTGCTGTGTATCTCAAAGTGGCCAAAACGTGAGGATTACTGAAGAAAAAGTTTTCTCCAACCATTCTCAATTAATCAGTAAACAGTCCAAAGAATAAATGTATTTTGGTTGGAATCTTCAATTGTATTCACTATTTAAATGTACATCCGTTCTGCCTTCATTTTCTTGTACGCTTTGAATCATGTGCGTAGGTATCGCCGGGCAATTACACTGGGTCAAATCAAAGCAATCACACATAACGAGAACGCTGTTTTGGCTCATAGTGAATGCAAGTTCTCTTTCGTCCATTGGCCGCTTATGGAATTTCATACGAATCTCTCCTATCTATTATTAATTACTGATTGCAGAACTAGCAAAGATAAAGATTGTCATTCTGAGAGGTAGATGTTTAGCTGGCTTTCCGCCGCTTTGACAGCTTTTTTGTAGGATGTTTCATCGTTTAAGTAGTCCTGGATTAGCTCTAAAAACTGTGTTTGAGAAGATGTATAAAAGGCACCGCTGATTTGTTCGATATAGGACATCAATTCGTCAAAATCTTCCTGCGGAAGATCGATGTCTGTAAAGCCATAAGGATTGCCAGGGTTAACGATGCCCATCTCCCGTTCTGTGGTATTGCGTGCGTAATAGTCCTCATTGGTTGCGTTCAGCACGGAAAAGTCTCGCCACCGGGAATCGTTCGTTGCCAGTTGGAAATCTTCGCTCAACAGGAATTTGATAAATTCATAGGCATTTTGCAGATTGGGACTGTTATTGCGTACAGCCACCGAGAAGGTGATTTTGGCCTGGATACCACCTTGCCTATCACGGATGGGCATCATCACTAATTCGTCGAAGGTGTTGATTGCCCCTGGCCCCATCAGGAAACCATCCGGTGCGTACAAGGGGCTAATCCATAACGCAGAACCGTCCCGAATATCGGCCGCGCCGGACATTGAATCCTGATCGGCGGCAAGGTCGGTCAGCTTTTTGTAGATATTGGCGCCCCGTTCGAGTTCTGAGAAAGAGAGGTCAGCCTTTTGTGTGTTGTAATCCACATAGGGAATCCCTGCATACTGGGCAAAATCTTTGAAAGCCATAATAGTGCGGAACAATCTTCTTGTTTGCGAGGAATCGTTTTGCACCTTTTCGGCTTCGGTCAAAAATCCGTCGAAGGTATCGCAGTTTTCCACCGAAAAGCCGGTATCCTCCAGGGCAGTTTGGGATGTATACAGCATAGGAATTTTGTATTCCAGCGGGATGACCAGACGGTGCCCGTCCCACACACCGGCGTCCATGACGGTTTGGTTATAACCTGACCAATCAAAGTTGTCCGCTTCAAAATAGGGTTCGAGATCGGCGAAAACACCGCGCCGGGCCATTTTTTCAATATCCATCGTATCGTCTACAAAGAAAATCAAATCCGGCCCTTCGCCTGCCATGACCTCGGCGAGCATTTGTTGTGTTTGCTCATCATTGACCGTATCGGAACTATCGGTAAAAACTTTCTCGGCAGTGACAGGCTGATCGGGATGCTCCCGGTTGTATTGGCCCACTGCCATATCAAGAATCGTGGCCCGAATGGAAACGGCGTCCGTGTAGAAGATCGTCAACCCCTCATTTGTCTGCTCCACGGGCGGGGGAACCTCGATGGGGGCAGATACTGGAGAGCCGCTTGAGCTAGTAGTAGATGCACAGGATGTTAGAACTGATAATACGAGTATAAGACATAAAGATTTGCAACCTAAAGATTTCATAAGTAAACTCCTAAAAAGAGATTCTGATATTGAGGATAACGAATATATAACTAAGAAAAGAACCGGAGGAGGATAACCTCCTCCGGTCGCTTTCAATTTTGTCAGCAAGCAGGATAACGTACTTTATATATCAATGCAGTCTAAGGCATCAGTTAAAGTCAGCCTGTAAACTTGAGGTGGTCTTACCTTGGGTCGTTTGATCCAACTGGATCTGGTGTGTAGGGATAGCCGGGCAATTGCATGCGGAAAAATCCCAGCAGTTGCATACCGTAAGAGCAGTTGCTTGGCTCATTGCGAACGATACTTCATGGTCGTCCATGGGCCGCTTATGAAACTTCATGTGGATGCCTCCTTTTTGTTAACTGCCTGCTGACAATAATTGACAACTAGATTGATGATTTGCCGGAGTGTGTTAAATTGGTAATTTACGAGATGTTTTGGTTGGATGCGAATATGAAAAGCTTTTTCCACTTCGCAAAACAAATAAACCATTTGAACTGCATCGAAATTCCAATAATCACCGGTCAGGGGAACATCAATACCCTTTTCAAAATTCGTTTCTGTCAAAGTGACGCCAGATCGTAACCCTCGCATGATTTCAAACAGCACTTCGCTGGCTTCTTCTTTTTTCATAACCCTTTCTCCCTTTAGCCGCCCGTTAGTTTACTTAAAAGTCCCTGGTATAGCGATTCTCTTTCTTCCTGAATCAAAGCGCAGTAAGCAGGAATGTTATTTTTGCGAAGCATCTTTGCCTTTTGCAGAATCTCTTCCTCTGGGAGGTAAATGGTTTGCTCTTTTCCGGTGTGCCGTGCTTGCTCACCGTGAATGCCTTTGTTGGTAAAATGGATCATGTCCAGACCACAACCAAATTTTGCTCGCAGCTCTTCGTCGATTGAATGAAAGGCATTTGGGGTAAGAGCGGTATACGGCATACAGACAATGGCATAATCCGGCCGCACGATCCGCGACAGAAGAAAAAGATATATACCGGCTTCATTGTAATAGAGGTCTCTGACAGGAATTGCAGCGCCTGGAATGTTGACCAAGATGACATCAGGGCGTTGATGAAGTTCTATTATGCGTAAGTAGTGGTGAAAGGCTTGAATGTATTGTGGCGTGGAGCGATATGTCTGATTACCGTAAAAGCAATTCATCAGGAGGGATGCGCCATTCATTCCTAAAAAGTTGTATTCCGGACGAGCGCCGATTACAGATACTCGATGCCCATCACGTTGGAATCTTTGGGCAAGAGATAATGTAACTTCAAAACTGTCGGCTTCCAGCGTCAAGTTGTGCACGAAAACTACGGGCGCGCTGGGATTGTACATGGTGGTTGTGATATATTCCGCGCGATAAAACTTTTCAAGGAAGGCATAATGAAGAAAAGAAGCCATCGAATTCAACTTCCTGTACTGGCTGTGAGTCAGCCTTGGTGCACAAAACACAGTTTTCCCTTGTTCCGCCGCTTTGCACATTACAGCAAACGCGTCAAAAAACGCAGGATCGGTCTTTAGATCGCCAAACGGAACCAGAAGCGCGTCACATTCATCCAAAGCATGATCGATATCGTTGTGCACGATTATTCCCAGATTCGAACGGTTTGCGGCATGGCCGACATCATGGCCCGCAAGACCTAAACCGACAGGCGACACCAAATGAGCGACCTCATACTCAGGCTGAAAGATTGGAAGGAACTCATATAGCGGAGAGGCATACGGAGAAAATGGATAAATAGCCAATTTGTGCATGACCACGCGCTCCTTACATAATCGGTGAATAGCCATAGCATTCCGTCATCTCACGGATCATGGCGGCCTTCCTAAGGGTATCTATTGCATGGGATCTTGACATATTGCAGTAGCTTAATCTGCTTTCTGCGGATAATGTATTGTCTTTGTCCGAGTACTTGACACATAAATTGCAAAGGGAAAAGGCCCAGCAGTTGCGGCAGTGTTCAGATGTTGTTTGCGCAACATTCAAAAGATCATATATTTTCTTGAAATCCAGTCCGTCCTTGATGTTGCCGATGCACATCGGATCGGAAATTTCACTAACGCGCTCGCATAAAATGAACTTTCCGTCAACGGTGACCATCAGTCTTACCTCACCGGGAACACATGGACCGCTGGGAACCGCCTTTTGAGGAAGCTGATCGCGCTCAGAAACGATGGAACCGATTTCTTTCAACGCGCTATTTTGAGAAGAAAAAACCGGAGTACACAAGTTATTGGGCATACGATCAAAAACATTTAGATATCGAAGAAAAATATGGTATCGTTCTTTTGCGATGAACTCCTCTTCGTACACATTCTTAACCTCTGATCCGATATCATCAACTATGGTCGACATGACGTTTACTTTTTTCATGAAAGGATACTGTTTAAATAAGTCTGTGAATACATCAAAATCAGTGCTGGGATCCATGACCATGTTGATCGTGAGCTTTTTGAAGTAGTCAGGATATTTCACCGAAATTTCCCGCAGCTTATGAATGATGGAATCAAATGTCCCTTTTCCGGTTGCAGCGAAAACCCTGTTTTTGTCATGTGATTCCTTGCTGCCGTCCAAGCTGATAAGAAGATCAACATGATGCTGCATGAAAAACTCTATGATATGGTCAGTGAGAAGAACTGCGTTGGTTGTTAGCGTGTAGTTGATCTTTTTCCCGGCCAGCTCCTTTTCTGCGAAGAGGACAAGTTCTTCCAGCATATCGAACTCCAGCAGCGGTTCACCTCCGTAAAAGCCGATATAGACCTCCGGCACATCCAACGAGTGCTCACGCAGGAAAAGGATCGCATCCTTGGCCATATCGAGCGGCATTTTGCGATTGGAGTGGAGTCGCTGAGTGCCGGTGTTGGATGTATAGTGGCAATACGAACACCGGAAATTGCAGTTCTGCGTCAGCTGCAAGGTGACCTTCTGGATGCGCCGATTCAAAAGCGGATGCAAAAGTGGAGTATACGGGTGTTCAAGGGTTTCAACGCGATTGTCCGAAAGCAGTCCGCGCGCACATAAATCTCTGATCTCTTCAGATTCAGCCGCAGCCTGCGGTACTGAAAGCTCTCCGCGCTTCACTTTGCCGAGAGTGTCACTGCACTCTTTTGAGATGGGGTAGATCTGATTTTTGTTCGTATCGTAAATATAATAGCTGTTGATCGTGCGGAAGAGTTCAAACAAAAGCGTTTGCATATGGTGAACCTCCATCCTTCTTTCTTTGTTTTTCCAAGCTTAATGCCTTTCGTTCCATAAGCACCGACAAGACATATAACGGATCATCACATTCATTTCGGATCTGTCGAAATAGTGTTTCATATAAAAATGGAGAATGATATGAATTTTTCGTCCGATCAACGGGGTGTATCGACCCAATAGTTTTAAAGCTGTAAAAAGTGTTGAATTTGTGCAAATGGCACAAATTTCTCTATCCCTTGTGGAAAGTTTATCAATGTATTGGCGCCCGGTCAATCCATTTGGCACGAAAGGTAGGTTTAGAGGCAAAATCGGTTGGATATATTGCTCCAAAACAAGTAGGCTTTCCCCAAAAGTGATAATTTGGTGGTAAATTCGGTGTGCAAAAATCGCCACCCCAGCCCCATCTGCACGCGATTTGAGCACCACTTTCAC